>Ga0209573_1002532_pt1 | contig 22978 bp, 14 predicted proteins | sample TNRBio252014_DNA_FD_185870 | JGI IMG/M metagenome (GOLD analysis project Ga0209573, IMG submission 185870) | Wastewater treatment Type I Accumulibacter community from EBPR Bioreactor in Madison, WI, USA - TNR Reactor_6/25/2014_ DNA (SPAdes)... | ecosystem: Engineered > Bioreactor > EBPR >...
TTACCGTGCTGCCTGCACATACTGTCTGGTCCGGCCCCGCATTAACCGTTGCAGCAGGGTTAACCGTGATCACCATTTGATCCGACACCGCAGGACATGGACCCGCAGGATCGTTCGTCGTCAGCGTCAGCGTGATGCTGCCCGTATAACCAGCAGGAGGCGTATAGGTAGCGTTCAGCGTCGTAGCGTTCGGCGCAAAAGTACCGCCCGTAACCGAGGCCGTCCACGTGCCGCTCGTAGCGCCGCCGCCTATATTGCCCGCAAGCGTTACCGTGCCGCCCACACAGATCGTCTGATCAGGGCCTGCATTAACCGTTGCGACAGGGCTTACATTGACCGTAACATCATCCGAATCCGAACAGTTGTTTGCATCAGTTACAGTCACTGAATAAGTTGTTGTGGTATTAGGAGATACTACAATGCTTTGGGATGTCGCCCCTGTACTCCATAAATAAGTGTAACTTCCAGCGCCTGCCGCTGCATTAGCAATAAGCGTGGTAGACTGTCCTTCACAAATATTTAGGCAGGCAGGCAAAGTATTTTGCAGAGCCCCTCCTGAAAGATTTATATTGAAATCGCCATGCCCAGGATTAACTAACAATGCAGGCCCTGACGTGGGCTGTTTTTCTACTATCATTGTTAACCAACCTGATGCCCCAAAAACGCTTACATCATTTAAATTAGCACCGGTTCCAACCTGGTACGACTCGCCAAAACGCGAAAAAGAAACATAACTACCAGCCAGTGAACCGGCGCCGACAAAGTAGCCTTGTACGGTTGGATAATAGTACCAGTCTGCATTACTAAGATCACCAACGCATTGGGTGTTTTCCTTAGGGCTACCCGCCGGAGCAGTGTAGGTACGACCGCTAAAGACTGCTGTGACATTGAATATCAAACTACTATTTGCCTTGTTTGACACCGTCATTATCATGGTAGCTGTACCATTGGCATACTCTTGGAAAGTCCCCGATTGTACGTTCCAGAGTTTCTCACTTGTATAGTTATTTACCAGATTGTTCGACCAAAATCCATATATCTGAGATCCACAGGTTTGGCTGCTATTGCTGATGGCCCTGCTTAATACCGGATCATCCGTACACGCTATATTAACCAATGGTCCTGTAGTATTATCAATCGTAATGACGCCCAAATTAACAGGGCATTCGTTAGTCCCTCCCCAGCGGGCAAAAAGATTATATGTGCCGGAAGTCAGATTGCTGTAAGTGACAGTGCCGCTATTGTCTGGAATAGCCGACTGGTAAGATGCTCCGCCGTTGAGGCTAAACTGGATGAGCGTAAAATTAGGGTTATCCGGGAAGGTAAAGGTTATACTACCGTTACTTGAACCGCACGTAGCCGCAGAAGAAACTACCGTAGCGGAAGGAGATGGTTTTACCGTTATCACCATCTGATCTGTTGCAGCAGCGCATGGTCCTACCGGATCATTCGTCGTCAAAGTAAGCGTAATCGTGCCCGTATAGCTCGTCGGAGGTGTGTAGGTAGCATTAAGTGTCGTGGCATTCGGCGCGAAGGAGCCGCCCGTAACCGAGGCCGTCCATGTGCCACTTGTAGCAGCGCCGCCTATGTTCCCTGCAAGCGTTACTGTATTACCTATACAAATGGCTTGGTCTGCGCCGGCATTGGCCGTAGCTCCAGGGTTAATAGTAGCTACCATCTGATCCGTTACAGACGGGCATGGCCCCGCAGGGTCATTCGTCGTCAGCGTCAGCGTAATGTTACCCGTATAACCTGATGGAGGCGTATAGACTGCGTTCAGCGTCGTGGCGTTTGGCGCAAAAGTGCCGCCCGTAACCGAGGCCGTCCAGGCGCCGCTCGTAGCGCCGCCGCCTACGCTGCCTGCCAATGTTACCGCGCTGCCTGCACATACTGTCTGGTCCGGGCCGGCATTAACCGTAGCGACAGGGTTAACGGTGATCACCATTTGATCCGACACCAAGGGACATGGGCCCGAAGGATCATTCGTCGTCAGCGTCAGCGTAATGTTACCCGTATAGCCAGTCGGAGGCGTATACGTAGCATTCAGCGTTGTGGCGTTCGGCGCAAAAGTGCCGCCCGTAACCGAAGCCGTCCAGGCGCCGCTCGTAGCGCCGCCGCCTACACTACCTGCCAGCGTTACCGTGCCGCCTGCGCATATTGTTTGATCTGCACCTGCATTAGCCGTTGCCGCAGGATTGATCGTAACCACCATTTGGTCTGTTGCCGCCGGACAAGGCCCCGTAGGATCATTTGTTGTAAGCGTCAACGTAATATTACCCGTATAGCCCGTCGGAGGCGTATAAGTAGCCGTCAGGGTAGTTGCGCTCGGACTAAAGCTTCCACCTGTAACCGATGCCGTCCAAGTAGCGCTCGTTGCAGCTCCGCCTATGCTACCGGCTAATGTTACTGTGCTACCTATACAGATGGTCTGATCCGGCCCCGCATTAGCCATAGCCGCAGGGTTAACCGTAATCGTCATCAGATCGCTCAGAGCTACACAAAGACCCGGAGGATCATTCGTCGTCAGCGTCAGTGTGATATTGCCTGTATAACCGGCAGGCGGTGTATACGTAGCATTCAGTGTCGTAGCGTTCGGCGCAAAGGCGCCGCCCGTAACTGAAGCCGTCCATGTGCCCGTAGAAGCAGCGCCGCCTACGCTACCCGCCAAAGTTACCGTACTACCTGCACAAACCGTTTGGTTGGCGCCGGCATCAACCGTGGGCAGAGCCGAAATGGTAATGACCATTTGATCTGAAACAGCCGGACACGGTCCCGCAGGATCGTTCGTCGTCAGCGTCAAGGTCACCGAACCCGCCAAAATATCTATCAACGATGGCGTATAGGTAGCATTCATCGTCGTAGCGTTCGGGCTGAAAGACCCCGAACCGCTGGTCGTCCAGGTAGCGGTGGTGGCGCCGCCGCCAAAGCTACCGGCTAAAGTCGCCGGGCTACCCGCACAGGTGCCCTGATCCGGACCGGCATTTACCGTAGCCGGAGGATTGATAGTCACAATCGCCGCCGTGGAAGTCACACTGCCGCAGCCGCTACCCGAGGCGCCAACCACTACCCGATAGTGCGTAGTTGACGTCAAGGTTGGGGTTGTATAGCTCGATCCGTTAGCGCCTGAAATAGTCGACCAGGTCGTGCCGTTCGAGCTCGACTCCCACTGGTAGGTCAATGAAGGCGTGCCTCCTGAAGCCGTAACACTCAAGGTATGCGTACCGCTGCCACAAAGCGTAGTACCCACAGGATGAACGCCGATGGAAGGACCAGCAATGACCGTTACCGCCGATGTGCCGGAAGTGGCGCTGGTGCAACCCGTACCCGTACAACTATAAGTTACCCGGTAGAAAGTTGTACCCGCTGCAGTGGTAGGCGCATTATAGGTTGTATTGGTAGCGCCGCTAATATTGGTCCAGGGGCCGCCCGAAGCGCTAGCGCTCTGCCATTGCAGCGTGCACGTACCCGTGCCGCCTGAAGGCGTAGCCGTTAGGGTAGCCGTGCCGCCCACACAAACCGAAGCGCTGGAAGGAGCAATGTTCACCGCCGGATCTGCTACAACCGTCAAGGTAGCCACATTGGACGTCCCATTACCACAATCGCAGGTGGAAACCGCCTGATATTGATAGGTGCCAGGTTGGAGCGACGTGCCCGTATTTAAGGTAGCGCCGGTCGTTAAATTCGTCCAGGCGCCGCTTGTGCCCGTACGGAACTGCCACTGGATGGCGCCACAATTGTACCCGCCGATTAGCACCGCAGTCAGTCCAAGGCTACCACCCACACAAACCGTCCCAGATGTTGGCGTTACCGTTATGGCAGGGCTTCCATATACCGTGAGCGTTACGGTATTCGATGTGGCCTGGTCGCAGCCCGTACCCGAACAACTGTACAGCGCCCGGTACTCATAAGTACCCGCTGCCAGCGACGTGCTCGTAGTAAGCGAATTGCCCGTACTCAGGTTTGTCCAGCTACCGCTCGATCCTTGTCGGTATTGCCACTGCACAGCCGAACAGCTAATACCCCCGCTCTTACTTGAGTTGAGGGTTGTAGCTTCGCCCACACATACATCCGATTTTTGAATAGATATACTGATAGAAGGATCATTAACAACCGTTAGCGTAGCCGTATTTGAAGTTATGGGGCTACAGTTTGATGCATTTACAATTACTCTGTATTGATGCCCCGCCGCTGTTGTTATACCGCCCACATTGAGCGTAGCGCTGGTAGCGCCGGAATAAGTAGCGCCGGATGGAGCTCCATTGGATACATCCACCCAACTTGAGCCATTATAGTATTGCCACTGATAAGTATAATTGCTGCCTCCTGAAGCCACAACGTTAAGAGAGGTACTCCCTCCTTTGCAAATAGATTGAGATTGAGGCTGGGTACCAATCGCCAGATTACAACTTCCGGTAATTTTCAAACACCAGGCATCCGTTTTTATCCAGTCGCCCGTTCCCGTTTTGCCAACTACCACGTAGTAGGTACCGGATGGAACTACACTATTCACAGTATACTGGGTCATGTTGGGCAAAATCGAATTCACCTCAGCGCTTGATCCCGATATATAGCCCCATGAGCTATTAAAATACCAAATATTGACCGATTGATAATAAGAAGAGTTATGTACGCCGGCGTAAACGGTCAGCGTGAGCGAAGTACCCGGGGCTATGGTGCCGCTGGCTATTGTTTGAGATACACTGTTATTACTACTATTTGTCACTTGGAAGTGCCCGGCCTTGGATCCGCAAACCGCTGCGTAGGTGTCAGAAGTAAAGTTACCCCCCGAGGAGCTCCAACCAGAAGTCCCACTTTCAAAGCTGGGATTCGTTATCAGGTTGCCCTCGCAAACACAACTGGTAGTCGTACAGGCAAACTTTACAAACGGTTGAACATTACTCGAACTCGGAATGTAAAACACCATATCATCTGCTACGCCCGTAAGATTACTCGACGTAACCGCATTCTTGGCCGAATTGCATAGCGCATTACAGCTAGCCTGACCCAGTATCCCCCAAATGGCTTGGTTGACCTGATCCTGACCATACCCCAATAGCGGCCCGTTGCACATCGCCCAGTTAATGCGCTCGGCGTTTAGGTTGGAGTATCCCGCCGCCGCAGCGCCTATCACCTCCGTAAAGGTAATGCTGCCATACTGGTACCCCTGCCCCGGCGTAGGCTCCGATTTGCTATAGTCCATACACAATACCGGAGTAGGCGTGCCTATCGAACAACTGGAGTTTACAAAAGAAATACATCCTAAATAATCGTCATCGGTAAAGATAAACGTATTAGGCGAAATGTTGGCCTTATTGATGGAAATCGTCTGCCCTTCACAGTTGGTATAGTTGATCGTGCCAGTCCCGCAGCCCGTCCGGTCGCCCGAAAGGTCGTCGCAGCCATGCCCAATCAATACCTCCCGCTCTAAAGCAGCGCTATGGCAGGAGCCCCCCGTCCGGGAAACCCGAATACTCTGATAAGTACCCGGTTTTAAACCAGATACCTCCAGCCTTCCAGCCGAAACTACTGTAGCGGGTACATCCCCGGGAATGCCTTTGCCACCCCACAGATAGTGTACCCGGTAACTACCGCCTGCTTGCGAATCGTTAATGCGCAAATACAACTTGCCATCGGAAGCATCACAATTAGACTCATTGGCCCAACTGACTTCCAAAATGCCAAGATCCGGACAGATGGGCATTTGCCCCACATCCAGACCATCCAATGAAATCGCTGATTGCGTAGGTGTTTGCGCTCCTAATGCCAACGGCAATGCCGATGCTACTACGAGCAGGGTTTGCATACCAATTGTTGCAAACTGGCGGTAAAGTTGTGTCATAATGCTTACTTGTTTAAAATACCCCTCTATAAACCAAAGACAAACATATATATGCACCTTGTATGTACAGCACAGCAATGAAGAGCTGAGTTGTACTCCAAGGAGACAAAACAAGTGAGTGTCAGTAGCTTCACACCACTGAACGCTTGATTAAATTCCGACTTATCACGACATGGAATAAGGAGAGAAATGAGCCCCCGCTTTATGTCGTGTTGTGCATAGTGTTTAACCTCTTAATAGTCTACTATAGATGCTATAGACTACCAAGTAGCACGGTAAACGCTACATCAACAATGGGGGGGAGGATCTTTAAAAATAGTGTATTCTTGTGCTTGGGTCATTTCAACACTACAAAAGTACGAGTATTTACAAGACCGCCAAAGACAACATGTCCTTAAATCGCAAAAATGTGACAAATAAATAATGTCTAAAAAAATCAATACACAGGTTAATTAAAAAATATTTAATCAAAAAATACACCATTTTTTAAATTATCACTAATTAATGGCATTATTCATTGTAAATAAATCAAAAACTATGTCACAAAAACATTTTTGCATTATTCCCCTCTTACCTGCCAAATAACGACGCGCCTTTAATCACAAAAGCACATCCATTCCCGATACAATATGCCGTATAAATAAAAACACCGAATTATTCGGCTACAGCAGCCCAATAATTCGGCGTTTTATTCCAGAAACGCCCTTCGCGGGCGTACCCAACAACTATACCAACTTAGTTACATCGCTTATTCACAGATACTTTATCCCGTTCCGACATGCGATGCCCCTGCGCAAGCTCATACGCCCGTTTTACGTCTTGGTGCGCCTCATTGCTTTGGCGCTTCCCATTCACTTTCAGGCTACGGGCCGTGAATTCCATCCGGTAGTTGTTATGGTCTGTTATAAGCCCGCGACTCAGCAACACCTGCTCTACGGCATTAGGGCCTTCCCCGTTACCGTATCGCAACAAAGGCGCTCTGACGGCTACTCCCATCCCCTCATAGGCATGAGGCGCCCAACGCTCCCGCTGCATATCGGCCAGATGACGGGCATCTTCTGCTTGCCGATGAGCTGCTTCCGCCTGTTGGCGCCAATGCTGCTCAAGGCCCCTGTGTTGTTCATCCAGCAGTCGCTGCGCCTGTGCCAGCTCCCGCTGCCGTTCCTCATGTGTATAGGCCTGCGTGCGATCCAGCAGCGCTTGGGTCTCTGCCAACTTAGCTTCGCGCCAGCGCTGCCAAGCCGCTGCATCCTGATCAAAATCGCGCTCTCCCAGCAGTATGGCCTGCTCCCAGCGGCCGCTGTCAGGCCACGAAAACTGCCCCGAAAACCCGGCGCCCTGATAGATGTACACCCCATCGTTGCTAGCGCGACCCCTCAACTCGGTCGGTGACAAAGCCTTAGCAGGAGGCGCAGGAGGCACAGGCGCTCCAGGCCGGGCAGGTGGCGCAGGAGGCATAGGCGGAGTCGATGCCCCAGGCCAGGCAGGAGGAGCAGGAGGCATAGGCGGAGTCGATGCCCCAGGCCAGGCAGGTGGCGCAGGAGGAGCAGGAGGCGTAGGCCAGGCAGGTGGCGCAGGCGGAGCAGGAACTTCCTCCAATAACTCTTCTACCAAAGGCTCGTACTGCTTCAACTCAGCAGCAGGCACCTCTTCGCCATTCATTCTCAATGACTTGATCTCCCCGCCTTCAATACGCGCCTCAATGCGCTTTCCATCCTTGTCCACGCTCAACCTCATATTCCCGTTGGGCAAAGTATCTACTACCGCCAATCTCATGGAAACACCGTCGGCCTCATCGCCTCGCTGCCCATAGTCACGCCAATCGGCCCCAAAGGAAACTAATAGTGAGACGCATAACAACAGTCCGGTGATGGTGATTTTTTCTTTCATGTCGGATTGATTTATATCAGGTTGTAAAATCCTTTGTATGCGGCCCAGCAGAGTGCGCCGCTCTCCGGCAAAGGCCGGCGCTACCGCCCAGCCATGCTGCCGCAATGTCTCCACCTCCGCCAAAGCTTTGGCATACGCCAAAGAGTTGCCGGATATGGCTACGGCTATATCGTCGCAGCAGTGCTCCCGCTCTTTCCTGATCTGCCCGCTAATCCACCAAATGCCCGGATGGTAATAGTAGATCGCTTCTACCACACTCTGCACTAAGTTAAACCAGTAGTCATATCGGTAAAGGTGCGCCAGCTCATGCGCAATAACCGCTTCTACCTCCGCTGTGCTCAGTTGGTTTATCCACCCCAACGGAAATAAAATGACGGGCTTGAGTTGTCCCACCAGCAGCGGACTCCCAATGCCCCCAGCTTCCAATAACAGCACCTCCCTGTTGATGCCCAATCTGCCGGCTAAACGGTTTAGCACAGCAGTAAATGCCGCCAACGGTTGCGCCCGCCTCCTAAGCGTTTGCAGATACCCCCAGCCAATCGCCAGCTTTATCAGGAAGAGGCTCATTCCCACCGCCCACAACCATACAATCATAGGCAAATGGGGCTCCACCCAATCGGCGAATCGCATGGCCCAGTAAGTCCAGCCGCCCGCCTCTGTTGCCGCCCAACCCGGCATAACGCCGACCACCACCAACTCCGGACGGTACGCCTCCGTTGGCCCCGCTTGGCCGGCTAAGCCCACAAAAGTCGCTATACTGGCCGCCAACTGAGCCATCAGCGCTCCGTAGGCCAACGCATAACGCCAACGAACCGATCGATGGGGCGTCAACTTCAACACACCCCACAATAGCCCCGCAGTTGCCAGCGCCTGCCATAAAGAGTGCAATACAACCCACCCCACAACCGCGCCATACCCGGCGCCTGATGTCGTCGCTATCATCCCTTATTCTTTTATTGGGTTGGCAAATCATCCCCGGCCTGACGCCGCTCAATCTGCTCTATGAGCCTCTTAATCTCTTCAAGCTCCTCCGAATCAGCGCGGTGCTGCCCCAGCGCCTCCATCACCAACTGCGTGGCAGACCCCCGGAAGGCCGTGTCTACAAAACGGCGCAGCATCCCCTGCCGCACATCAGCCTCCCCTACCGCAGCTTCATAAATGTGACTGCGCTGCTCTGTATCGCGCTTCACCAAACCCTTGTCTGCCATAATTTGCATCAATTTCAGGGTGGTCGTGTAACCCGTCTCCCGGTCGCGCCCGTCATTCAATGCATCGTTGACCTCACGCACCGTACTCGGCCCATGACTCCACAACACCTGCAATATCTCCAACTCCGACTCCGTCGGCCTGTGTATCGAACCCATAGTCCTATATTCTTACGAAACTTTTCGTACAACAAAGATATACGAAGCACTTCGTAAAGTCAAGTCTTTCTACGAAAATTTTCGTATTTTAACTTTTCTCGACCTGATTCTTTCTTTTTGGGCCCCGCCGCATAGCATCTCGCCCCGTTTATCACCCTGCGCGGCGCCGGGTGCTCCGCTATTATGGGCACGCCCACTGCCGTCCTTTAGGGGCCGTCAGCGGCCATACCCATACCGCTGCGCCCCCTGGTCCGGACAAAGAAGCCGAGGCCGGAGAATTATAGCTCTCCAAACCAACCCAGGATTACTCCTTAAAGCTGTTGCCCTGCGAATCATTTCTAAAAACACCATCAATCCCGCCCACAAAACTGCTTCACCCCGCAAGTTCGGAACAAGAGCCCCAAACTTGAATCATCCCCCATACATAGTTCTCCAAGCCAAAATTTGTGAATCTTAACTTGCTATTTTTCACTCATCCTGACTTGGAGAACGATAATCCAATACGCCACCCGTGAAAATCTCCGGCCGGCACAGGCCGGACTGCGGCAAAGCGGCCTCGGCAGCCTCTCCCGGTTGTGTGCGCTTTGGTACTTACTATACTTAGTGTAGTAGAGGGTGGGATCCCACCCTCCTGGCCTGCACACCAACTCCCCGCTCCACAACCACCACCACCCGGCATACCTCCGGCATCCGCCCTCAAGCCCGCCGGGCCTGAAAACGCCATCCGAAATGCACCGGCTAACTGTGACAGAAGCGGGGCTATGTCTGGCATCCGGCCGGAGGAGATGTCTCAAAAAGAGAATAACCCTACTGGGCCGGCGCCAAGGCTGCGCAGCAAAAAATGACCCTCCCGGAATCCGGGCTAATGGAGAACAAAAGCGGTAGTTGTGGTAAGTTGGCTTTCGCCTAAGTTGTGAGAAAACGCTTTTGTCATATTATTTGTACAAACATAAGTATGTGTTTTGATATTTGCAAATTTTTTTTGAATTATTTTTCAAAAAACACACTTTAAACAACCAGAACCATATCTCGCTCAGCGGGGGATGCGCATCTTGGCTGGAAGTACCCCAATTGCTCGTTGATGTACGCGAACTTATCGGCCGCTTAGGCGAAGCCCTGGTCCAGCGCTACTCAGGGCGGGTGTCATCGGACCAGGGGGTGAAGCGGTATGGCCATCTGCCCTGCGGCCCCAAAGGACGCGGGGTAGATGGCCATAGGAGCGGAACACCCGGCGCCGCGTAGGGTGTTGTTCGGAGGTGAATGCTATGCGGCGGGGCCCAAAAAAAATCCATCTCAACCAGCTCTGCATTATACCTGCATGGCTCAGCGTTATATGTGCCGACGATGATTAATTTGAGTTAATCGCGCAAAACAATTACCTTTACTTGGTTGAAAAAAAACGTATTCCGATGAAATCATCTCTTTTCAGTTTCTGGACTATTGCCCTGGGGCTTTCCATTTCGCTGCTGCTTCCCAACTGCTCTGGCGAACCCTCAACCTCCTCCAACGGTGGCGCCAACAACGGCGGCGCGCAAGATACCACTACCCAAGCCCCGCCACCGCCAGCCAACCACAGTTGTGCCCTGCCAGATAAAATCTTAGACGGAAATGCTTTTTGGATCCGTGATCAGGACTTGCTGGCTGTCATCCGGGCCGATTCGACCACGCGCGACGCCGAGCTCGGCGATAGCCATCGCCTCTTTGAACTCTACGACACCAAAACCTGCCAGTTGGTGCAGAACCAAACGCTGCCCGTCAACGTCAGCCCCGATTTTCCATACTATATAGCCAACGTCCTGTACAATAAAACCAGCCAACTGGTGGGTATCCGAGGCTTCAACACCTTATATATATATGATGTGGCCGGCCGCAAGATGCAGGCGCCTCTAAAGCCGCGCTTTGCCGGCGCCCGCCCCGAAGTGGACGCCCAGTCGGGTATGATTCAGCACCTCGAAATCTGGGAAACTTACCTCATCGGCTACGCTCAGGATCAGGGCGTTTTTGTTTTCGACCTTACCGATAAGGCCAAACCCCGGCCTGTAATGCCGCTGGCCGAATACCTTGATGAAGAAACCGGCAGCTATAACTCGCTCTTCCTGCTGCCCACTGCGGGCGGCGCATCCCAGGGGGTTATCCCCAGCTACGACCGGGCCAATGGCAAATTCAGCCTTAATACCCTCTTCACCCAGCCTGTGGCCCTGTCTACCAATGTGCCCAAAAGCGCCCGCAATAACCAATATTTAGTGCTGCGCGCCCAAGGCGACAATAGCCAGGCATACGCCATCAATCTGGCCGCCCGAAAACGAATAGAGTTGCCCGCCGACGTGCAATCGCAACCTACTCAGGCCATCCTGCAATGGGTGCGCGCCAATACACGATAGGAAGATGCTGCTGATGACAGCGCTATAATGCCGGGGATGCAGTGGTTGGATGCCCATCCATCGCAACCCGGCCAAGTCTAATTGCAGCGTAAACGGCGCTTCTACTGTATTTTATCCCCACGCAATATCCGGTAGCGCTTTCGGGCTTCTACGGCGAAGGTGCTGCCTGAGAAGTCGACAAACAGTTTTTCATACAGCGTTTTGGCCTTTTCTATATCGTTGAGCGGTTTTTCATACAGGCCCGCCAGCTCGAAGAGCGCATTGTCGGCCCGTATGTCTTTGGGGTATTTTTCTACCACGGCTTCAAAAGCGATGGCGGCTTTTTCGTACTGCCTCTGTTTAGTGTATATCTTGCCGCGCAGGTACAGCACGTCGTCTTCTAAGGAATGCTCCGGGAAGGCCAACAACAGGCTGTCCATCTTGACAAAAGCTTCTTCAAAGCGGTTTTGGAAAACCAATAGTTCCGCATCAGCATACAACTGTAAAGCTACAGCCGTGGTGTCTAACCCCAGGTTGTCCATAATAAATACAGATAGATCAAGAGCATCGTTGGCAATGAGCTTGGAAGTAGAAGCCTTCAGCACTTCGAACTGCGCCTGGGCCCACTGAAAATCGCCGGAAAAATAGGAAAGCCGCGCGTTGCGGAAGCGGGCCTCATGCCCCAGCGGATCTTCCTTAAAAGCCTTATCCACCTGAGAGTAGAGTAATGTCGACTCCCATACATCGCCCTGCATGAGGTAGTAGTCGGCTAAATTTAGCTTGCCCTGGGCCTGCAAGGTACCCTCGACGCCTGGCAGGTGAATCATAGAATCGAGTACTACTACGGCCCGATCGAGGTTATTGATATATAAGGCCTCCAGCTCTCCCAACTCGATCATAATACTGGCGGTGCTGCGGGTGCGCCCAAACTCCCGTAAAAAATCGTCGTACAGACCTTCCAGCACCAGCAAGTCCTCCCGGGTAAAGGAAAATCCTTCGGTGAGTTTCATCCGGCGGCTGCGCAGGCTCTCCCGCTTGGCTTCGAGGTAATAGGTGGAGCCCTGGCCTTTGCTCTCTACGATGTAGTCGAAGGCCGCTATGGCCGCGTCATAGTCTTTATCCGCTAAGGCAATGAGTCCCAGATTATAAACACGGGTGCCATTTTCGTTATAACGGGTATCTATGGCCCTGAGTTGGCGCAGGGCATTGCGATAATCCTTGCGCTGTATAAACACCCAAGCTAAGAGTTCGGGGTAGTAGGTGGCGTCGCCATTTGTCTGAATTCGGGCGTAAAGTTGGGTTTGCAGCTCGCGGTAGTCGGCCTCTGAAAAATAGCGCTGGAAAATGGTTTGCATCTGCGACACCCGTTCGGGATTATCATCGATGGCATTGAGGTAGTTTTCCACCATTTTGCCCGATTCGCCGGTTCGGCGGTATAGTTCGCCCAGGTTGAAGGCAAATATGCGGTTGTCCTTGAGCAAGGCCATGCCTCGCTCGTAGGTAGCTACGGCCTCATCAAACTTGGAGAGACTGACGAAGGCATTGGCCAAACGAGTCACGGAGTACTGGTCGGGAGTAAGTTTTTCTATGGCTTGCGCGTACTGGGCTTTAGCTTCATCATTTTTGTACTGCCGTTCCAGCAGTTGGCCATACATTACATAAAGCGTCGGATTCTCGGCGTTGCGGCGCAATTGGCGTCGGATGGCGTCTTCGCCCTCTTCGTAGCGCTGTAGGGCGATGAGGCATTCGAGATAGCGGTCAAAAAAGTAGTCGTTATTGCTATTCTGTTGATAAAGGTTCAGGTAAGTCGTCGCTGCTTTTTCATATTCGCCATTTTGAAAATACTGCTGTGCTAAGCGCGCATCCTGGGCGCTCAGCGAGCTCAGGGCGCCGGCGCTAAGCAACGCCAGGCAAAGGGCAAATATATAGCGCATCGTCGTATTCATAGTTATGTGCATTAAACGAAAGGGATGGCAAATATAAGATAGTTCTCCCAGCCAAGATTCATGAATTTTGGCTGGGAGAACCGTACAATAACACTAACGGCCCTGCGGTCGTGAAAGTTGTACCCACGCGAAGTTGTGGCTTTCTCCAAACGACAAGAGCCACCCCTTGCGGAATGGCTCTTGCTGTTTGGCGTAATCGCTTGCTTTGGGCGACGGCGCTTGATTAACCTTCGAGTTTGAACTTAACAGGAAGGTTAAACTGCACGCGCACCGGACGACCGCGCTGCTTGCCTGGGGTCCAACGGAGGTTTTCCGTGTTCATCAGGTTTACTACGCGGAGGGCTTCCTCGCCACACTGGGCGCCAATATCGCGCACCACTTTGACATCGGTTACCGTACCGTCTTTTTCCACAACGAAGGTTACCACTACGGTACCTTCTACACCGTTCTCACGCGCAATAGCAGGATACTTAATGTTCTTGTAGATGAACTTCAGCAGTTCCTGAGCGGCGCAGTTTTTCTTCTCTTCTTCGGAGCCCTGGTCTTCACAACCCGGGAAGCGAGGCATTTGCTCTACCACCTTGAAGATTTCCTCTACCTCCGGTTCGGGAGGCGGCGGTGGTGGTGGTGGGGGCGGCGGCGGCGGTCCTTGAGTGGGAGCCGGCGGCGGAGTGTCGTTCTCATCGGTACTGTTGTCGGTGAAATCCTGAGGTTCTTCCAGAATCTCATCATCCGGCACAGCTTCGATAACGGGCGGCGGCGGCGGCGGCGGGGGCGGCGGCGGTTCTGCCGTACGTGGCGCTTCGACTTCAATATCGTCATCCAGTTCGAGGGCGCCCTCGGGGATGAAGATTTTGTCTTCGTATTGCGTCCATCCGAAGGCGAGTACCGTGATACCCAGCACCAAGGCCAGCCCGAGGTTGAAGAAAGTACCGCTCAGTTTAAAGGCATCCACGCCTTCATACTTGGTGCGGTTTTCAATCAACGACTTGCGTTCCTGATCCTGGTATGCGCCAGTCATACCTTCTTGCGTGCGCTTGGCAAAAACCGACCTCATCACAAAAATCAGTGCGATGACGCCTACAACAACCGCCAGCAGGCCCAAAAGCAACGGAGTACCCGAAACGGAGATGTCCATACTGACTGGTTTATGAATTAAAAAATTTATACATGATCCATGTGGCTGCAATTGCCCCGATAAAGTTGGCAAGTGCATCCCATATTTCAAAATATCTGCCCGGAAAAAACGCATACTGCACAACTTCCATGATTATGCCGTAAGCAGTACTTAACCCGGGCGCTGCCCATTTATGCCCTGTTGAGCAGTAAATAAGCATGGCTAAAATGCCGTACACCAATGCATGCGCCCATTTATCAGGAGCCGCCGCCCAATCTATATCAGGAAGTTGCTCGCTTGGCGCAACTGACAGCAGGAAGATAACAATTGCCCATCCGGCAGCCAGCCACCGGCTCTTTTGCCGGCATTTGTGGGTAAGATGCAAGCTGATTTCGCTTTGGTGGGTAAGCGCAAAAAAATTATCCGACAAGAGCCTGGTAGGCCTTGGCGTCCATTAATCCTTCGAGCTCTTCAGGATTGCTTATTTTGATCTTTACAATCCAGCCTTCACCGTAGGGGTCGCGGTTGACCAACGTAGGGTCGTCGCCGCCGCTTTCGCTGAGCTGGCCGTTAAATTCGAGGATTTCGCCGCTCACGGGCATATAGAGGTCAGAGGTAGTTTTTACAGCTTCTACTGTGCCAAAAACCTCTCCTTTTGCCAGCGTTTCTCCGGTTGTTTCTACCTCAACATAAACGAGCTCGTCGAGCTCGCCTTGGGCAAAATCGGTAATGCCGACATAGGCTGTATCGCCTTCTACACGAATCCACTCGTGTTCTTCAGTGTAAAGAAGTGTGTCAGGAAATTGCATATTCCAAAAATTTGCGCACAAAATAAACAGACTTCCGCAGTTATAAAAGCTACGGAAGTCCGTTTATCAAAATTCATTATTTATTCCAGTGTAATTCCCTTCATCTACTGGCTTACCGCTCCTGCCTGCTGCTTGGCGAGAAAGGCCCGCGCCCAGTCGGTAGTAATTGACTTAGGTCGCTCAAGCGGCATACCCAAAGCCCTTGACCAACAGGTAGCAGCCAGCACGCCCAATGCCCTCGACACCCCAAAAAGAACTGTGTAGAAATTAGCTTCTGTAAGGCCATAGTGGATGAGGAGCGCGCCCGAATGTGCGTCCACATTGGGCCAAGGGTTTTTTACCTTGCCCAACCCTTGCAAAATACCGGGCACCACCTCAAATACGTGCCATACTACATTTACAATATCGCTGTTGGGAATATACTGCTCTGCAAACTCTTTCTGAGCCATAAACCGCGGATCAGGGCGGCGCAAAACGGCATGCCCATAGCCAGGCACCACTTTGCCTTCGCTCAGTGTCTTGTGCACATAATCCGCAATTTGTTCTTTCGTAGGCGCCTGCGTGCCTAGGCTTTCCAGCATTTCGTTGATCCAGTTTACGACCTCCTGATTGGCAAGCCCATGCAGCGGGCCGGCCAGCGCATTCATGGAGGCGGCAAACGACAAATAGGGATCACTGAGGGTAGAACCCACCAAATGCATGGTATGAGCTGAAGCATTGCCCCCTTCGTGGTCGGCATGAATGGTCAGATATAAACGCATCAGACTCTTGAAGGAAGGATCGCTGAAACCCAGCATGTGAGCAAAATTACCCGCCCAGTCAAGCGTCGGATCAGCTTCTATATGCTGCCCGTTGTGGAAAGAACGGCGGTAGATGTAGGCTGCTACTTTGGGAAGGCGGGCAATGAGGTTCATCGCATCCTCGTATGCCGCATCCCAGTAATCATTTTTGCTCATGCCTTCTTCATAGCGATGGGCAAAAACGCTGTCCACCTGCATGGCGTTGATGGCTACGCTAAACTGTGTCATCGGATGCGTGCTCGCATCCAGTGAATCCAGCACAACAAAGGTGTGGGCAGGCACAGTCGACCGCCGACGCCATTCCTCAGCCAGCCAGTTTACCTGTTCTTCAGTAGGCGCCTCGCCTACCAGCATCAGCCAGAAAAGTCCCTCAGGCCGGGGCTGACGATTTGGCCCCCCGGGAAGTATTTTTTTCAATTCTTCGATGGAATAGCCCCGAAAGCGTATGCCCTCAATGGGGTCTAATTCGGAGGTTTCCCATACCATCATGGGAATGCTGCGGGCGCCGCCATAGATTTGCTCCAGCGCAACGTCGGCTACTTTAGTATCGCCATGTTCTTTGAGCATCGTTTTGATCTCATCTCGAAGAACGCTGGCTTTTTCAATGAACCTTTGCTTTAGGGGATCCATGAAAATCCGTGTTATAATTCGTGAGTAATCTTGACCAACATACAAGATTTTGTAATGTCGGAGTTAAAGTTATTGATCTCCGGATAATTCACTACCGGATTCCCCCTTATGCCTTGTTTATTTTTGGGGTAGACCGTAGCTTTAATTACCGGCATACATAACACAAAAAAAGAGGGTGAAAGGTTCACCCACTTTCTGTGTGCCGACATAAGCTTTTACAGAAGCTTATTCCCGCTCCAACAACAAAAGTTCGATCTCCTCTTTGGTTTTGCCTTCCTGGAGTTTTTCTTTGATAAACTGGCTATCCGATAACCGGCGTTGCACCATCTGCTCATTGTATATTTCTAACTGCTCAGACCTCAAAATACGGCGGACAGATGCGTCCGTATTGGTCCGAATAGCCCGGCGCTTCTGCAAATAAAGCCCGTAGTCGCCGGCGCGAAGCGGTTCAATCTCTTCTAAGTTTGAAAACCGCCGCTCCTGTATGTGCAACATTTGCTGGGCCTGATTTTCATCAAGCTGGTAAAGAGCCGTCTGCTGCCGGGTTTCCTGCTCAATCAAAGCGCGTTGATCCTGAGCGCCAAGCCCCAGAGCTGCCAGCGATAGCATAAAAACGAGAACATATTTCATAGTCATGACATTTCGTGTTGATAATGGCACGCCAAATTACAACTTTTGCAAAATATTCAACGGATAAGCTCGATATTTGTCGTGTGAAGGAATAAAAACGATCTGTTTCATGCTCATTATTCAAGATAAACTCGTAAGCGATGAAATTGTCGACCGCCGCTTCATCTGCAACCTCGACGCCTGCAAAGGCGCCTGCTGCTGGGAAGGCGATTACGGCGCCCCCCTTGAAGACGAGGAACTCCCCGTATTAAAAGCCATCTACGAACAGGTAAAGCCTTTTTTGAGCCCTGCCGGCCAGGCAGCCATAGCCGAACAAGGCCCCTACATCTACTACGATGATAATGAGGCATACGGTACTCCACTCATCAACAATGGCCCCTGTGCTTATATGATTTTGGATGGCAATGGCACAGCAAAGTGCGGTATTGAACAAGCCTATCGGGCAGGAGTCATCAATTTCATAAAACCCATCTCCTGCCACCTGTATCCTATTCGGGTGCGCAAAGGCCCTGAAGACAGCTTCGAGGCCCTCAACTACGACGAGTGGGATATTTGCTCGGCAGCCTGCACCAAGGGAGAGAAAGAACAGGTTCCGGTTTATACATTCCTTAAAGAAGCCATCATTCGCCGATATGGGTCCGAGTTTTATGACGAACTGGATGCCGCCGCTAAAAATATTTTAAAATAATGCGCCGTTTTCTTGCATAAAACCACCGTTCACCATATATTTGCTACCGGATAGATTGAATTGGGTTATTATTACGGATTTCCAAGACCGATTTGCAAAAAATTTTCTCTTTCAGCGCACCCCCCGCGCTGAACCTGTGGCAACTGACTTCTTACTCTTCTTAATCTTTCGTCCAGAAAGGTCGTGCATTTTTTCTACCACCCATAAGAAATTAAACCAAGCTTATGAGCTCCGTCACAAAGAGTTCAAACCCTTGGTTGTTAAGAGTTTACTCGTTTTATCCCTTTTGAAGTTGGATTGTGCAGCCGCGACGAATCACTGTTCGTTAGCGGCTGTTTTTTTGGACTCGGGTAAGGACGCGTGAACCGCTTACTCAAATTAATTGTCATCGCCTTCTTCCTCCAGAATTTCTCCGTTGGAGATGCCCAGCGAACTCATTGCCTTCTCTGAAGCCATCTGTTCAGCGCTCTTCTTATTGTAGTCGTCGGCAGTAGCTACTTTTTTACCATCAATAAGCACGGCAATCTTGAAGCGGTCGCGCCGATCGTGTTTGTAGCGGGAGATGAGCTTATAAGACACCGCATGCCCGTGCTTTTGACACCATTCCAACAGTTGACTCTTGTAATTATCGTCAAATGTTTCTAATTCGTGTACATCTACGTACTGACGCAGAATGCGCTTGATAACAAACCTCCGGGTGCCCTCATAGCCAGATTCCAAATACACAGCGCCAACAAGGGCTTCCACAGCATTCCCCAGCATGGACCGGCTAAGACGGGTATTATTGAACTCGTTCAGCAGCGCATCCAACCCCATATTATCGCCAATTAAGTTGAGCGACTGCCGCTTCACGATCTTAGAGCGCATTTTAGTCAGAAACCCCTCGTCGGCATTCGGATATTTCTTAAACAGATACTCCGCTACTATAGTGCCCAACACCGCATCGCCTAAGTATTCTAAACGTTCGTTGTTTTGCATGGCATAGGCCTTGTCGGAAGGGGTTGACTTATGCGCAAACGCCAATCTGAAGGTACTCAGATTAGCGGGTACAAATCCGGTAATATCCGACAAACGCCTCACGATAGAGCGGTGAGGCGACAAGTAGTAGTTGTAAAACTGACTGATCCTGCGAATCAACAAGTCCGTAAAGTTTGTATCCGGCGCACGGGCAGCCGAGGCGCCCGCTACCCTTCAAATCGTTTAAATACTACCGACGCGTTATGCCCGCCAAATCCAAAGGTGTTGCTCAATACAACGTCTATTTTGCGCTCCTGCGCTTCGTTAAACGTCAGATTTAGCTTAGCGTCTAATTCGGGGTCGTCGGTAAAGTGATTGATTGTGGGCGGAACAAATTGCCCTTGTATGGCCAGCACGCTGGCAATGGCTTCCACAGCGCCGGCGGCGCCCAGCAAGTGCCCCGTCATCGACTTGGTAGAGCTGATGTTGAGCTGATAAGCATGCTCGCCAAAGACGCTTTGAATGGCCCTGACTTCTGCAACATCGCCCAGCGGAGTTGACGTACCGTGTACGTTTACATAGTCAAGTTGGTTCAGGTTGAGCTTAGCATCGGCCATAGCCATACGCATAACATTAGCGGCGCCTAAGCCCTGTGGGTGCGGCGCCGTTATATGGTGCGCGTCGGCAGTAGCTCCGCCGCCTACTACTTCGGCGTAAATCCTGGCGCCACGCTTCCTGGCGTGCTCCAGCTCCTCCAACACTAATGCTCCGGCGCCTTCTCCCAGTACAAATCCGTCCCGATCGAGGTCGAAAGGGCGCGAAGCCGTTTGGTAATCGTCGTTGCGCGTTGAAAGCGCTTTCATAGCATTGAAGCCGCCCATACCCGTTTTTGTCACCGCTGCTTCCGAACCGCCCGTTACTATGATATCGTTGCGCCCCATCCGAATGGTATCAAACGCATTGATCATGGCATGAGAAGCCGAGGCGCAAGCCGATACCGTAGCATAGTTAACGCCCCGGAACCCATATTTAATGGATATATGACCCGCTACAATATCAACGATGAGCTTAGGGATGAGGAAGGGGTTATAACGCGGCGTACCATTGCCTAACGTAAAATCTTCTACCTCCTTTTCCAGCGAGCGCATACCGCCAATACCCGAAGCCCAGATCACCCCCACCCGATCGAGATCGAGCTTTTCGGGGTCAAGCCCGGCATCAGCAATGGCTTCATCGGAAGAGACAATAGCGTAGATCGAAAAATTGTCCAAACGGCGAACTTCCCGCACTTCGATAAAATCTTCCGGCTTAAAGTTCTTGATTTCGCAGGCAAACTGCGTTTTAAACTGAGAAGCGTCAAAGTGCGTGATGAGGTTAGCGCCGCTTACGCCGCGCTGAAGGCCCTGGAGGAACTCCTCAAGCGTATTGCCAATGGGCGTTAACGCGCCCATACCGGTGACTACAACTCTCCGCATAAGTTTTTTTTGGTTAAGCCCTGTTTAGCGTCAGGCCATCCGGGCTTTACAAACCCAATCCTTCTAATACAGCGCCGTCCGGAGGGCTGCCGGCTAAACTATCGTTTTTGCACAGCGCACCGCCGGACGGCCACTTCAGCAGGTCTTATTCTTTGATCTCTGACTGCAAATATTCGATTGCATCGCCCACCCGTTGGATGGCTTCTGCTTTGTCGTCAGGAATAGAAATGCTGAATTCGCGCTCGAATTCCATGATCAACTCTACTGTATCCAGAGAGTCGGCTCCCAAATCATTGGTAAAGCTGGCTTCGTGCGTAATCTCGGCTTCATCAACTCCGAGTTTGTCAACGATGATTTTTTTAACTCTTGCTTCAATGCTAGACATGGTCCATTCGCTTTTATGGTTCACGAATTGTGCCGCAAAGTAACGCAGATCAACCCTGATAACCAAAGTTTTTAAAAAAAAATCGCCTTTTTCCGCTAAATGCTTGCGTAACTAATGGATTATTGTAAAATTTACACTTAGTTTGCAGAGGAAAACCAACCACTGAAAAAAGTACTGTCATGGAAATTGTCGATCATCAGAAAACAAAGATCGTGGCCACCGTCGGCCCGGCTTGCAGTTCGTACGAAAATCTGCTCGAATTGGTTAAAGCCGGCGTCGATGTATTTCGACTCAATTTCTCGCACGGCTCCCACCAAGATCACCTCGAAGTCATCAACCACATCTCGTACATCAACGAGAAGTACAACCTCCACATTAGCATCCTCGCCGACCTCCAAGGGCCAAAACTCCGTGTAGGCAAGATCGAAAACAACGCCCTGCCCCTCGAAGAAGGCGACATTGTCACCTTCGTCAACGAGCCCTGCATCGGCAATCGCGAGCGCATCTACATGAGCTATCAGGAGTTCCCCAAAGATGTAAAAGTTGGCGAACGCGTACTGGTAGACGACGGCAAATTGGTCTTCGAAGTGGTAGAAACCAACCAAAAAGATACCGTCCGCCTCAAAACCGTTTTTGGAGGCGTACTATCCTCTAATAAAGGTGTCAACCTGCCCAATACCAAAGTCTCCCTGCCATCCCTACCCGATAAAGATATCGAAGATCTCGAGTTCATCCTCACCCAGCCCGTCAACTGGATTGCCCTCAGCTTTGTGCGCAACCCCGAAGACATCCGAGACCTGCGCCAACGCATCGACGCCAAAAACCACCCGGCCAAGATCATCGCCAAGATCGAAAAACCCGAAGCAGTAGAGCAAATCGTCGATATCATCAAGGCCTCCAATGGAATTATGGTCGCTCGCGGCGACCTTGGTATCGAAATGCCCATCGAGCAACTCCCCGTCATACAGAAAGACATCGTCAGCAAGTGCATCCAGTACGCCCGCCCCGTAATTGTGGCCACTCAAATGATGGACAGTATGATCACCAACCCCAGCCCCACCCGGGCCGAGGTATCCGACGTAGCTAACGCCGTCCTTGATGGCGCAGATGCCGTCATGCTCAGCGGTGAAACCTCCGTGGGCAGGCATCCCGTCAAGGTGGTGGAATACATGAATAAGATCATCGAAGTAGCCGAAGCCAACTACAAACCCGCATCCTTCCGTCCCTTCCTCACCGACAAAGCACGCACCTTCATTAGCGACGCCGTATGCTTCAGCGCCGTAGATACCGCCGAGCAAATTGGCGCCAAAGCCATCATAGGCATGACCAGCTCGGGATATACAGCCTTTAAGGTGTCCAGTTGCCGCCCCAATGCCGAAATCTACATCTTCTCCGACCGCACCCACATGCTGTCGACCCTCAACCTCTGCTGGGGCGTACGCTGTTTTTACTACGACCGCTTCACCACCACAGATGAAACCATTCAGGATGTAACCGAAATACTCAAATCCAGCGGCTATGCCATCCCCGGCGATATCCTCGTCAACACCGGCAGCATGCCGCTACACCGCCGCCACCGCACCAACATGCTCAAAGTGACGGTAGTAGAGTAAAACAACCACAGCCACATACGCACCAGCCAAGGGGAGCCCGCACGAAAAGCCGCTCCCCTTGCTGTATGGAGTAAGTTCATTTTTAGGGGCCCCGCCGCATACCATCTGCCTCCGCATAGCGCCTTGCGCGGCGCCGGGTGTTCCGCTCTTATGGGCCGGCTATGCGTTTATTTCCACTTCTGGCTGCCACATCCGCCGGCCCATACCGCTTCACCCCCTGGTCCAAACCATAAGGCACTTTGCCGGGGCTGCGCCCGGGTAAGGGCCCGCCCGCTTGAGGCGGTCGGGTAAATATTAAGGGCCCGCCCGCTCTGCATTCCGGTAAATTTTATGGGCCTGCCCACTGGGATTTTACCCGGCGGACTAAATGGGCGGGTAAATGCTGCGGCAGCACATTTTATGAAAACAAGCCGGCAGTAAATCAGGCCAAAAATGACCGGATACCTTTAACCTAATCATTCGCCTCGGCCCAGGC
>Ga0209573_1002533_pt1 | contig 22971 bp, 19 predicted proteins | sample TNRBio252014_DNA_FD_185870 | JGI IMG/M metagenome (GOLD analysis project Ga0209573, IMG submission 185870) | Wastewater treatment Type I Accumulibacter community from EBPR Bioreactor in Madison, WI, USA - TNR Reactor_6/25/2014_ DNA (SPAdes)... | ecosystem: Engineered > Bioreactor > EBPR >...
GTACCACCGCTCGCGAGGGCGTCCCGCCTTTCCGTTCGATGCCAAGGCGATCATTCTCCGTAGGATAAGCCGAGGCGGGGCACCGCCCAGAGTAGCGATCCTATCGGCTGGCACCGGATGCAAAGTTGTCATTTGCTACATGGTGCGGCGGCAGCAGGCATTTTTCCCATGCGCATCGTTCGCAACTTCGCTAGATTGGCCGGGTTTCTGGGATCGTCCCGGGGGATAACGCGTGAATACGGACATTATGGCCTTGGTGAAAGACATTCAGGACCGCGTGCGCGAAGTTGCCTACCTGATGTGGGAGTCGGCGGGCCGCCATCACGGCATGGCCATGGAGTACTGGCTGCAGGCCGAGCGCGAGGTCATCACGACCATGCAGTCGGCTGCGGAGCGGATGATGCCGGGCCAGGCGCCGGGCGCCACGCCGGCGGAGGCCGCACCTGTAAGCCAGACCAGCGCACCGGTGGTCGAGGCGAGCCAGGAAGCGGCCAAGGCCCTTTCCGCGCCGTCTGCGCCCGAAGCCGCGGCGGCGCCGGCAACGGCCGAGGCCGAGGCCGAGGCCGAGCCGGTAAGCCAGGCCAGCGACGCCGTGGTCGAGGCGACCCCGGCGGTCGCCGAGGCCTCCGCGGCCGCGGGATCGACGGCGGCAGCGGCAAAGGCCGCGGCGAAGCCGACGCGCAAGGCCGGAACCCGGGCGAAGCGGATCCCGCCGCCGGCCTCCTGATCCGGACCTCGAGCTCCCCGCTGCGACCGCGAGCCGCCGTCGCCTAACGTCCGTCGCCGGACCCAGGTGCGGCGACAGCAACGATCCCGAAACCACTCCGCGCCTATGGTCGCGGATGGGTACGCCCTCCCCCGGACGCGGCCGCCGAGCGCGGCCACCGTTGCGCCAAGCCGCGACCGCTGCGGCGGCGTCGGAGGCGCCCATGCCTGAGGCGGGCTCGCCCCTTCCGGCGCAGGCGCTGCGGGAAGCACCGGACCCTCACGCCATCGCGGATCCGGCCGCCGACGCGGCCGCGGACGCGCTGTGTTTGTTTGCGGCGCTCGTCTCCGCCAGCACCCCGGCGGCCTTGTGGCGCACCCTGGTCGTCCAGGCGGCGCGGCTGTTCGACGCCGAGCGGGCCGGCCTCTACCTGACCGACGGCGACACCGGAACCTTGCAGGATGCCGTTGCCACCGACGGCGGGGCACGATCTGCGCCCGGCCCCGGCCGAACCGCCCGCCGCGCCATGATCGCGGGCAGGCTGGTGCGCGGCCGGGACGGCGCCATGGCCGTGCCGGTCCTGGCCGCGAGCGGCCCGGTCGGCGTGCTCGAGGTGGCCGGCGCACACGCGGGCGGCTTCGGCCCCGCCTCGGCGCAGCGGCTGGCGGCGCTGGCCGTGGCCGCGGGCATCGCGCTCAAGACCGTCGAGCGCTCCGCCGACCTGTCGACCCTGAAGAGCTACAGCGACGCCGTCGTCCAGGCCGCCTCGGACGGCATCGTCGGCATCGACACGAAGGCGCGGATCGTCGGCTGCAACCCGGCGGCGTTGCGGATGCTGCGGCGGCGCCTGGCCGACGTGATCGGCAAGCCGGCCCGCCAGATTTTCCGCGGCGAGAACGCCTGGGTCGTCGAAGCGGCGAAGCGGGTGGCAGCGACCGGCCTCGCCGAGGTCGCCATGGGCGCCAGCCTTCGGCTCGGCCGGCGCAGCCTGGACGTCAACGCCACCATCCTCCCCATCGCCGACCGCGGCACCGGCACGACGGTCACCGTCGTCGTCCTCGACGACGTCAGCCGGGAGCGACAGGCGACGGACGTGCTGTCGCGCTACCTCGACCCGCGCCTCGCCGACCGGATGCTGGTCGGCGGCGACGGCCGGCCTCATGCCCGCGCCCTGCGGGCCACCATGCTCTTCTGCGACCTGCGCAACTCCACCGGCCTCGCCCAGAGCCTCGGAGCGCACCAGACCCTGGCGCTGCTGAACGAGCATTTCGCCCTGATGGAGGACTGCCTGCGGGCGGAGGGCGGCATGATCGACAAGTTCATCGGCGACGCCCTGCTCGCGACTTTCGGCATCCTCCAGCCCGCCGGAGACGACGAGGACCGGGCGGTGCGGGCCGCCCTGGCGATGACCGCGGCGCTGCGCCGCTGGAACGAGGCGCGGGAGGCCTGCGGCCTGATCCGGGTGGACATGGGCATCGGCATCAACACCGACGTGGTCGTCGCCGGCAACGTCGGCTCGCCGCGGCGCATGGACTGCACCGTCATCGGCGCCGGCGTGAACGTCGCCGCGCGGGTGGAGAAGGCGTGCAAGACCTCCGGCGCCTCCATCCTGGCGACCGCCAATACGGTGCGCCGGCTGAGGGGCCGCTACGCGATCCGCCCGGCGGACGCCCTGGCGATCCCGGGGAGGGCGGAGCCGGTCGACGTCTTCCAGATCTGCGATCACCTCGACGCCGCGGCGGCTCCCGGCTCACAGCGGCTGATGGCGGTCTTTCGCCGGGCGTTTGCCTGCAAGCGCCAGGGGCGCCTCGCCGAGGCCGTCGCCGGCTTCGCCGAGTGCCTGTCGCTCGATCCCGCCGACCGGGCGGCGGCGCGCCAGCTGGAGGCATGCCGGGCGGCCATGACTGGGCGCGGGGGCTGATCCTCGCGATCCCCGCGTCTCTCGCGATGCTGCACCGCACCGCAAGTTGTTGCACGGTACCCACCCCCCGATATGATGGGTCCTGCCTCGTGCTCCATGCCGCGCCAGGGTGCGGCTTTGCTACGGGCGGCGCAGGCCTGAAAGCCGTCCGCGAATGCGCCGGGGCGGCGACGTGGACCGAACGGCGACGCCGGCAATGACGATCCGCAACCTCGACAAGATGTTCTACCCGCGCTCGGTGGCCGTGATCGGCGCCAGCAACCAGGAGGGCATGCCGGGGCACCTGGTCATGCACAACCTGCTGCACGGCGGCTTCGAGGGGCCGATCATGCCGGTGACCAGCCGCGACCAGGCCATCGCCGGCGTCCTCGCGTACCCGGACGTGGACGCACTGCCGGTCGTCCCGGACCTCGCCGTCATCTGCACCGCGCCGCCCTCGGTGCCCGAGATCGTCCGCGCCCTGGGCGAGCGGGGAACCCGCGCTGCCGTGGTGGTCACCGACGGCTTCGCCCCGGACACGAAGATCCGCGAGTGCGGCTTCCATTCCGCCGTGCGCTCCGAGGCCGAGCCCCACGCGCTCCGCCTGCTCGGCCCCAACTGCCTCGGCCTGATGGTGCCGGGCATCGGCCTGAACGCGAGCTGCGCCCACATCTCCGCCGGCCCCGGCGGCGTCGCCTTCGTCTCCCAGTCGTCGACCATCAGCACCGCCGTGCTCGACTGGGCGCAGCACCGCAACATCGGCTTCTCCCACTTCGTCTCGCTCGGCGACACCGCCGACATCGACTTCGGCGACATCATCGACTACCTGGGCAACGACCCGATGACCCGGGCGATCCTGCTCTACGTCGAGTCGGTCAGGAACGGCCGCGCCTTTCTGTCGGCCGGCCGCGGCGCCAGCCGCAACAAGCCGATCCTGGTCATCAAGTCCGGCCGCGCGCCGGAGGGCCAGCGCCTCGCCGCCATCCGCAGCGGCGCCGCCATCGGCTCGGACGCGGTCTACGACGCCGCCATCCGCCGCGCCGGCATGCTCCGGGTGTTCAGCTTCGGCGAGCTGTTCGCGGCGGTCGAAACCCTGGCCCGGGCCCGCTCCATGCGCGGCGAGCGGGTCGCCATCCTCACCAACGGCTGCGGCGTGGCGGTCATGGCCGTCGATGCCCTCCTTTTGAGCGGCGGGCGGCTGGCGGCGCTGGGAGAGGCCGACGCCGAGGCGCTGACCAAGGTCGTTCCCGATGGCTGGCCGCGGGCCAACCCGGTGACCATCGCCGACAACGCCCCGGCGGAGCACTACGGCATCGCCGCGCGGGCCCTGCTGGGAGCGGAGGGGGTCGACGCGCTGATGGTGCTGCACGCGCCGACGGCCATGGCGTCGAGCACCGACGCCGCCCGGGAGATCATCAAGGTCGCCAAGGAACTTCGCGGCAACGTGCTCACCAGCTGGATGGGCGGCGAGCGGATGGCCCCCGCCCGGCGGCTGTTCGCGGACGCCGGGATCGCCACCTACGACACGCCGACGCAGGCGGTCGACGCGTTCATGCATCTGGTTCGCTACCGCCGCAACCAGGACATGCTGATGCAGACGCCGCCGTCGAAGCCGGCGGAGTTTTCGCCCGCGGTCGACGCCGCCGAGCGGATCGTCAAGGAGGCGCTCACCGCGGGGACGACGCTGCTCACGGGGCGCGAGGCCATGTCTGTGCTGTCGGCCTACGGGGTTCCGACCACCCAGCGGCGGTACGCGCCGACGCCGGCGGAAGCTGCGGCCGCCGCCGACGGCCTGGGCTACCCGGTGGTGGTCAAGATCCTGTCGCCCGACATCCCGCACAAGGCCGAGGTCGGCGGCGTCGAGCTCTACGTCGATTCGCCCGAGGCGGTAAAGCAGGCCGCGGAGAAGATGCTGCAGACGGTCTCGCGCAAGCGGCCGGACGCCCGGGTGGAGGGCTTCGCCATCGAGCGCATGGTGCTCGAGCCGGACGCGCAGGAGATCCGGATCGGGATCACCGACGATCCCGTCTTCGGCCCGGTCATCACCTTCGGCGAGGGCGGCCCTCTGGCCGACGTCATCGCCGACCAGGCGGTGGCCTTGCCGCCGCTGAACCTGAGCCTGGCGCGCGAGCTGATCTCGCGCACCCGGGTCTCGCGCCTGCTGCACGGCCATGGCGACCGGCCGCCGGCCAACATCGGCGCGCTGTGCCTCACCCTGGTGCAGGTCTCGCAGATGGTGATCGACCTGCCGGAACTGGACGCGCTGGAGATCAACCCGCTGTTCGTCGACAGCGCGGGCATCATCGCCGCCGACGCCTGGATGCGCCTCGCCCCGCCTACGCGCGACGCGCCGCGCCAGCGCGAGCTCGCCATCCGCCCCTATCCGAAGCAGCTGGAGGAGGACTTCGTCCTGGAGTCGGGGAGGCGGGTGCTGATCCGGCCGATCCGCCCGGAGGACGAACCCGCCCATTACGAGTTCCTCTCCCAGGTGACGCCCGAGGACATCCGCCTGCGCTTTTTCGGCACGGTCCGCACCCTGCCGCACTCGGAAATGGCCCGGCTGACGCAGATCGACTACGACCGGGAGATGGCCTTCGTCGCCACCGCGCCGCGCCCCGACGGCAGGGGTTGGGAGACGCTCGGGGTCGTGCGCACGGTCGCCGACCTCAACAACGACCAGGCAGAGTACGCCATTCTGGTCCGCTCCGACCTCAAGGGCCAGCGGCTGGGGCGCAAGCTCATGGACAAGATGGTCGAGTACTGCCGTTCGCGCGGCACCAGGCGCATCTCCGGCATGATCATGCGCGACAACAAGCGCATGCTCGACATGGTCCACGACATCGGCTTCACCAGCCACCCGGTGCCGGACGACGACGTCATGGAGGTGATGCTGGAGCTCCAGGTCGACGCGTAGAACGACTTGTGCTCAGGCTGACGCACCAGAACCCGCAGTCCGACCTACGGCTTCGTCGGCTCCGCCTCCTGGCAATGGCGTCCCGACTTCCTCAACGACGCCACGTTGCCGCAGCATGCGGCTGGAGCCTTCTCCCGCTCCGGGTTTGGCGCGTGGGTGAGGCAGGCCCGCTCAGATCGCCGCAAGCACGCGGCGGAGCTTGTCCTCGATCTCGTCGAGGTCGCGCTCTTCGGCGATCAGCGCCGGGGCGACAATGCCGGTGTCGCCCGTCCACTTGATCAGAAGCCCGTCTTCGAACAGTTGCTTCAGCGCCGCGTAGCCGCGGGCCCCGGGTGCGGCTCCCGGCGCCAGGTCGAAGGCGGCGAGCATGCCGTAGCCGCGGATGTCGGTGATCACGGGGATGTCGGTCAGTCCGAACATCCGGTCGAGGAAGCCGGGGGCGAGGCGGGCGGCGCGGGCGAACAGGTCCTCGCCGGCGTAGATGTCGAGGGTGGCCAACGCCGCGGCGCAGGCGGCGGGGTGCGCCGAGAAGGTGTAGCCGTGGAACAGCTCGATGGCCTCGGCCGGCGCCCCTGTGGTCAAGGCCCGGTGGATGCCCTCGCGCACGGCGACCGCGCCCATGGGCTGGGAGCCGTTGGTCAGCGCCTTGGCCATGGTGATCATGTCCGGCATGACCGCGAAGCTGTCGGCGGCAAAGGCGGAGCCGGTGCGGCCGAACCCGCAGATGACCTCGTCGAAGACGAGCAGGATGCCGGCCCGGTCGCAGATCTCGCGCAGGCGCTCCAGGTAGCCCTTGGGCGGCACCAGCACGCCGGTGGAGCCGGCGATGGGCTCGACGAAGCAGGCGGCGATCTGGGAGGCGCCGTAGAGATCGACGAAGCGCTGCAGGTCTTCGGCCAGTTCGGCGCCGCTCCCCGGCTGGCCGCGGACGAACCGGTGGTCTGAGAGCCAGGTGTGGCGCATGTGGACGACGCCCGGCATCACCGCGGGAAACGCCTCGCGGTTGCGGAGAATGCCGCTGAGCGAGGTGCCGCCGATGTTGACGCCATGGTAGGCCCGTTCGCGGGAAACGAAGCGCTGCCGCCCGCCATCGCCTTCGGCCCGGTGGTAGGCCATGGCGATCTTCAGCGCCGTATCGATGGCCTCCGAGCCCGAGTTGCAGAAGAACAGATGGTCGAGGTCGCCGGGAAGCAGCGCCCGCAGCCGCGCCGCCAGCTCGAACGACGACGGATGGCCGAACTGGAAGTGCGGCGCGTAGTCCATCTCCATGAGCTGGCGCGATACCGCGTCGGCGATCTCGCGGCGGCCGTGGCCGGCGGCGCAGCAGAACAGGCCCGAGGCGCCGTCGAGGACGCGGTGGCCGGACTGGCTGCGGTAGACCATGCCCTCGGCGTGGACGATCAGCCGGGGATGCGCCTTGAAGTCGCGGTTGGCGGTGAACGGCATCCAGTGGCTGGCGAGCGGCTCGGCGACGTCGGGCATGGCGGCGGCTTCCAAGGCTGATGCCGCTCCCGTCGGTGCGGCAGGAAGCCATCGTGCGCCGGCGCCGTTGCCGAGATCAAGGCCGCCCCGTCGTTCTTCCGCATGGCCGAGGCCGCGTCACCACGGCCTCAAGGAGGTCGGCCAGGCTGTCGGTCAGCGCATGAGCTGCGGGCGCTGCAGGGCCGCCAGGCTGTCCTCGAAGCGCCGGACGCCGGCGAGGTGCCGCTTCCAGTATGGACTGGACACCAAGTCGATGCGCACCCGCTTGCCGGTCGAAGGCGCGTGCACGAACTGGCCGCCGCCGATGTAGATGCCGACGTGCGAGGCGGACCGGCCGCTTTGGTTGAAGAAGACCAGGTCGCCCCTCTGGCGGTCGGAGACCAATTTCGACCGGCTCCGCTGCTCGCGGGCGGTTCTCGGCACCGACATCCCGACCCGCCTGTAGCTGTAGTAAACGAGGCCACTGCAGTCGAAACCGACGCCGGGACTGTGCCCACCGTACACGTAAGGCTTGCCTACCATGGTTTTGGCGACCCTTGCCGCGGCTTCCGCCTGGGGCGCCCCCTGCCGGTCAGGGCTTCCCGCGCAGGCGACGACGAGCATGCAGGCGGCAGCGGCCAGCCAATGGCCGATGCGCCGTTCCCCTGGTCGCAGAATGTCCAACCGAGAAGGATCACCGCGCACGTCTGCCTCCACCGTCATGGTCTTCCCCCGTTCGCCGGAGGCGTTTCTGAGTTGCACCAGTCGAGAGGCAGAACGTTACCTGGCATCGGCGCCGTCGTCTGTGAAGACGCTCACAGTGCGATCGCCCTACGCAGTCCCGGTGGGCGAGAGACCCGAGCCGCCGCCCGGCCTGACCCGGTCCGACGGGGCTGACCGGAGGGCTGACCAGAGGGCTGACCAGAGGGCTGCCCGGAGGCCTGACCGGCGATGCACATTGACCCCGGGCAGTGGCGCGTTTAGCAACGATGCAACGGCAGGCCGTGAGAACGCGGCGCAAAAGCCGAGGGTCCATCAGGGTAGGACGCGTCCATGCTTCTCGTCATTCTGCTCATTGCGAGCATCGCCTTCATCATCTTCGCCACGGCGCGGCTGCAGATGCATCCGTTCCTGGCGCTGCTCATCACCGCCTTCGCCTTCGGCATCCTCTCCGGCATGCCGCTCGCCGACGTGGTCAAGTCGGTCAACGACGGCTTCGGCGGGACCATCGGCTACATCGGCATCGTCATCCTCGCCGGCGCCATCATCGGCACCTTCCTCGAGCGCTCGGGCGGCGCCTTCCGCCTCGCCGAAAGCATCCTCAAGGTCACCGGCGAGCGGAACGTGCCGGCGACCATGTCGATCATGGGCTTCGTCGTCTCCATCCCGGTCTTCTGCGACTCCGGCTTCGTCATCCTGTCGTCGCTGAACAAGGCGCTGACACGGCGGGCGGGGATCACGCTGGCGACCACCGCCATTGCGCTCAGCCTCGGGCTCTACGCCACCCACACGATGGTGCCGCCGACCCCAGGCCCCATCGCCGCCGCCGGCATCGTCGGCGCCGACATCGGCCTCGTGATCATGTGGGGCCTCCTGATCGCGGCCATCGCCTGCTTCGCCGGCTGGCTGTTCGCCGTGACCGTCGCCAGCCGGATCTACATCTCGCCGGACGAGGGGCTGGCCGCCGAGGCCGTGCCCGACGCCCGCGCCAGCGTCGTCGACGCGCCGGGGCCGTTCAAGTCGCTGCTGCCGATCCTGGTGCCGATCGTCCTCATCGTGCTCCGCTCCATCGCCGAGTTCCCGACCAAGCCGCTCGGTACCGGCACGCCCTACACCATCCTGAGCTTCATCGGCCAGCCGGTGGTGGCGCTGCTCATCGGCGTCGCCCTGGCGATGCTGCTGCCGAAGCGGCTCGAGCGGGCGATGCTGACGGACAAGGGCTGGGTGGGGCAGGCCATCCTCGGGGCCGCGACCATCATCATCATCACCGGTGCCGGCGGCGCCTTCGGCAAGGTGCTGCAGAACTCCGGCATCGCCGGCGTGGTCGGGCAGACCCTCGCCGACACCCAGCTCGGCATCATCCTGCCGTTCCTGGTCGCCGCCGGGATCAAGACCGCGCAGGGCTCCTCCACCGTCGCGATCATCACCACCGCCGGGCTGATGGCGCCGCTGCTCGCCCCCCTAGGGTTGGACGGCGACACCGCCAAGGCGCTGGTGGTCGTCGCCATCGGCGCCGGCTCCATGGTGGTCTCCCATGCCAACGACAGCTTCTTCTGGGTCGTGACCCAGTTCTCCAACATGGACGCGCCGACGGGCTACAAGCTGCAGACCGTGGGCACCCTGGTCCAGGGCCTGGTCGCCGCCGCGGCCGTCTGGACCGCCAGCCTGGTCGCGCTGTGATGGCCGGCCCGCAGGCGGCCGATCCGGAGGCCCTGCTCCGCCGGGCGTTCGACGCCGCCATCGACGCGGCCCGGGCGCCGGAGCGGATCGTGGCCCACCTGCCCCCGCCGCCCAAGGGCCGCACCCTCGTGGTCGGCGCCGGCAAGGCGGCGGCGGCCATGGCCAAGGCGGTGGAGGAGGCGTGGCCCGGCGAGCTCTCCGGGCTGGTGGTCACCCGCTACGGCCACGGTCTGCCGACGTCGCGCATCGAGGTCATCGAGGCGGCGCACCCCAATCCCGACGAGGCGAGCCAACGGGCGGCGGCGCAGATCCTGCAGCAGGCGAGCGGCCTCGGCCCGGACGACCTGCTGCTCTGCCTGATCTCGGGCGGCGGCTCGGCGCTGATGGCGCTGCCGGCGCCGGGGCTCACGCTCGCCGACAAGCAGGGCGTGACCCGCGGGCTGCTCCGCTGCGGCGCGACCATCAGCGAGATCAACTGCGTGCGCAAGCACCTCTCGGCGATCAAGGGCGGGAGGCTGGCCGCGGCGGCGGCGCCGGCGCCGGTGGTGGCGCTCCTGATCTCCGACGTGCCGGGCGACGATCCGTCGGTGATCGCCTCCGGGCCGACGGTGCCCGATCCGACGACGTCCAGAGACGCCCTCGCCGTGATCGACAGGTACGCCCTCGACGTTCCCGCCCACGTCCGCGCCCACCTGGAGGGCGAGGCGGCGGAAACGCCGAAACCCGGCGACCCGAGGCTCGCTGCCAGCCGGGTCGAGATGGTGGCGACGCCCCAGGACGCCCTGGAGGCGGCGGCGGCGGCGGTGCGCGAGGCCGGCTTCCGGCCGCTGATCCTCGGCAACGCCATCGAGGGCGAGGCCCGCGACGTCGCCCTGGTCCATGCCGGCATGGCCAAGCAGGCCGCGGCCTTCGGCCAGCCGGTGGAGCCGCCCTGCGTGATCCTGTCGGGCGGCGAGACGACGGTGACGATCCGCGGCGACGGCCGCGGCGGGCGCAACGGCGAATTCCTGCTGGCGCTGGCGGTGGCGCTCGACGGGCTGCCGCGGGTCTGGGCCCTGGCCGCGGACACCGACGGCATCGACGGCGTCGAGGACAACGCCGGCGCCGTGCTCCGCCCGGACACGCTGGCGCGGGCCGCCGCGGCCGGGCTGAACCCCCGGGCGCTGCTGGCCAACAACGACAGCTACCGCCTGTTTTCGGCGTTGGGCGACCTGATCGTCACCGGCCCGACCCGCACCAACGTCAACGACTTCCGCGCCATCCTCGTCGGGCAACGGAGGTAGCCGGCCCGCGTGCGGACCCGGTGCGCCCTCACCCCGACCCTCTCCCACTTGCGCGTTGCCGCGCGCGGGAGAGGGAGCCGCTCGGCATCGTCGCCGCCAACTTGCCCTCGCGGGGCAAAGTCGCGGGAGAGGGAGTGCTGCGGCATCAGCGGCGCCCTAATCCCCTCGCCCGCGGCGAAGCCGTGGGAGAGGGAGGGGCCCGCGCAGCGGCGCGCCGCGAGCGGGAGGGTGAGGGAACTCCATGCTGCGGGACAGCGAGGGCAAAGGGACGTTGTCTGTTCCGCATCGGCTAGGGTGCCCTATTCGGAGAGGGATGCGATGGCCGGTGTTTTGCCAACGTCGCGCGGATTGGTCGGCCGTCTCGCAATAGGGACAACACGCCCGCCGTCATCTCGGCCGCCGATCCGGTCTCGCTGCCGCTTGCAGAGTTCATTGTCTTTCCGGTGCCCAAACGGGTTGATTTTGCTAGGCTGCGCGCGGCCCGCCATCCTCCCGCCCCCGCCGAGGCATGACCGAACCGCAGCTCACCTCCCGCATCATCTCGGTCTGCAACCTGAAGGGCGGCGCCGGCAAGAGCACGATCGCCGTCAACCTCGCCTGCGCGCTCAGGGCCGTCACCGGGCTGGACTGCATCCTCGTCGACGCCGACCGGCAGGCGACCGCGCTGGCCTGGGCGGACAACGGCGAGCTCGGCATCCGGGTCACCTCGCGGGTGCTGCACGAGGCGCGGCGGGAAGATCGGCACCCGGGGCTCGCCTGGGTGAAGCAGATCCATCTCCTCGCCCAGCGCAACCCGGCGGTGATCATCGACCTGCCGCCCGGGCTCGACTACGCGCTGGCGGCGGTCGCCGCCATCTCCGACCTGATCTTCGTGCCCGTCAACCCCAGCGGCATCGACCTGCACTCGACCTCCCGCTTCGTCCGCTCCGTGCAGAAGGCCCGCGAGGCCCGTGACGGCGAGAAGCCGCGGTGCGTCATCGTCCCCAACCGCTCCGACCGCCGCGCCCTGATGCGCAACCTCGCCCTCTACGAGCGGTTCGGCGAACCCATCGCCCCGCCCATCGGCATGCGCACGGCGTTCGTCCAGGCCTTCGACCGGGGCCGCTGGGTCGGCGCGCTGTCGCCGAAGTCCGAGGCGCGCCGGGAGATCGAGCAACTCCTCTCCTTCGTGCTGGCGGCGCCCGCCGAGATGCCGGCACGGCTGGGCGAGGACGAGGGCGAGGCCGGGGTGGTTGAGCCCGCGGGGGGCGAGGTCGTCGCCTACCGAGCCGCGGGCCTCGGCGATCACGCCGCCGCCGGTCTCGGCGCACCGCGCGCCGACGGCACGCCCGCCGGTAACGCCGATCCACGGACGGACGGCGAAGCCGCCCGCCGATAGCGGCCCCCTCCGTCCGGCCGCGTCCCATAGCCTCCGCGCCCGGCGTTGCCGGCCGGCTGCATCTGTGGCCACGGCGTCACGGAGGTGCTTGACCTTAACCCTAGCATTCGTATGGTTATAGGGTCCGCAGACGGGTACCGCAGACGGGTGCACGACTGAGGCAACCATGATCGAACCTTCCAGGGGTTGAGAGACATGAACAAGATGAAGAAGGCAGCCTTGGCGCTGCTCACGGGCGCCGTCCTGATCGGCGCCTCCGGTGGTGCCGAGGCGAAGGAGGCAGGGGATCTCCTCGTTCGTCTGCGCGGCATCGGCGTCATTCCCGACGAAAGCGGACGGACGACGATCGGCGGCGACATCGACATCGGCGACGCCTACGCGCCGGAGCTCGACTTCAGCTATTTCTTCACCAAGAACATCGCCGCCGAGCTCATCCTGGCGACGGCGCGCCATGAGGTGAAGGTCAAGGACACCGCGCTCGGCGACGTCGACCTCGGCCACGTCTGGCTGCTGCCGCCGACGCTGACGTTGCAGTACCACTTCTTCACCGAGAACAAGGTCAGCCCATACGTCGGCGCCGGCGTCAATTACACGGTGTTCTACGGAGTCGACAAACCGAACAACTCGCTGATCGACGACGTCGATTACGACAATCGCTTCGGCTGGGCCCTTCAGGCCGGCGTCGACTGGGAGGTTTGGGACCGCTGGAGCGTCAACTTCGACGTCAAGAAGCTGTGGCTGCCGGCAGCCGTCAGCGTCAACGACGGCGCCGTGAAGAGCCGCAACGCCGACATCGACCCGTGGATCATCGGCGTCGGCATCGGCTACCGCTTCTCGCTTTAGGAGCGACTTGCAATCGGGTTGATGTACCTGCTTTAACGACGACGAAGGCGCGGCTGTCGCCGGCGGCGGCAGCCGGCCGCGTCGCTCCTCCATGTCCCGGCGACGCTTTGTGCCGCGCACGCGTTTGCCTCGCCGGCGGTGTCACACTTCGGCAACACTCATAGCCTGCCGTCGCTGCAACTTCCGCGACGGCTTTGCCGCGCGCCGGCGGTCGGCTATCAGCAGGCGTCCGCTCCAAGAAGGCGGAGAAACGATAACGCAGACGCTACGGGAGAACTAACAGTGGAAGAAGCCTACAACAAAATTGCGTCCTCTGCGCAGTTCAACGAGTTGGTGAGGAAACGAAACCGGTTCGCGTTCACCCTCTCCGCGATCGTGCTCATCGTCTATTACGTCTTCGTCTTGTTCGCGGCGACGCAGGGCGACGGCTTCGCTACCCCCGTGGCCGACGGCTCGAAGGTGGTCATCGGCCTGCTGATCGGCTGGGGCATCCAGATCTTTTCCTTCCTGATGACCGGGGTCTACGTCAACCGGGCCAACGGCGAGTTCGACGCGATGACCAAGGCCGCCGTGCGGGAGGCCGGGCTATGATCGTCGGCACGAAGCTCCTTGCCGCAGCGGCCGCCCTCGCGGCCCTCACCCTGACCTCGGCCGCCCAAGCCGCCGGCGCCATCGGCGGCGACGTCACCAAGCAACCCGTGAACATGATGGCGATCCTGATGTTCCTGGTGTTCGTCGCCGGGACCCTCGGGATCACCTACTGGGCGGCGAAGCGGACCAAGTCGCGCCAGGACTTCTACGCCGCCGGCGGCGGCATCACCGGCTTCCAGAACGGGCTCGCCATCGCCGGCGACTACATGTCGGCGGCCGCGTTCCTCGGGCTGTCGGGCATGGTCTTCGCCAAGGGCGTCGATGGCGTGTTCTACACCGTCGGCTGGACCGTCGGCTGGCCGCTGATCCTGTTCCTCATCGCCGAGCGGCTGCGCAACCTCGGCCGCTACACCTTCGCCGACGTCGCCTCCTACCGCCTCCAGCAAAAGCCGATCCGCTCGCTGGCCGCGACCGGGGCCCTGTCGGTGGTGATCTTCTACCTGATCGCGCAGATGGTCGGCGCCGGCAAGCTGATCCAGATCCTGTTCGGCCTGGACTACATGTACGCCGTCATCCTCGTCGGCGTCCTGATGATGCTCTACGTCACCTTCGGCGGCATGATCGCCACCACCTGGGTGCAGATCATTAAGGCCTGCCTGCTGCTCAGCGGCGCGACCGTCCTGGTCATCCTGTCGCTGGCCTACTTCGACTTCGACTTCGGCCGGCTGATGTCCGAGGCGGTGGCCAACTCCAAGGCCGGCGTCGCCATCCTCCAGCCGTCGTCTTCGATCGCGGACCCGCTGGCGGCGATCTCGCTGTCCCTTGCGCTGATGTGCGGGCCCGCCGGGCTGCCGCATATCCTGATGCGCTTCTTCACCGTCCCCGACGCCCAGGCGGCGCGAAAGTCGGTGTTCTACGCCACCGGGTTCATCGGCTATTTCTTCATCCTGTCGGTCACCATGGGCTTCGCCGCGATCACCATCGTCGGCACCAACCCGCAGTTCCTCGACTCCGCCGGCAAGCTGCTCGGCGGCGGCAACATGGCGGCGATCCACCTGTCGAAGGCGGTGGGCGGCGACATCTTCCTCGGCTTCATCTCGGCGGTGGCGTTCGCGACCATCCTCGCGGTGGTCTCCGGCCTAGCCCTGGCCGGCGCCAGCGCCGTCTCCCACGACCTCTATGCCAACGTCTTCAAGAAAGGCAAAACGAACGAGCGCGAGGAGATCCTGGTCTCGCGGATCGCGACGCTGTCGCTCGGCGTCATCGCCATCCTGCTCGGCATCGTCTTCGAGAACCAGAACATCGCCTTCATGGTGGTGCTCGCCTTCGGGCTGGCGGCCTCGGTCAACTTCCCCGTGCTGCTGCTCTCCATTTTCTGGAGCAAGCTGACGACCCGGGGGGCGTTCATCGGCGGCTTCCTCGGCCTGATCGCCGCCATCGCCTTCGTCGTCCTCGGGCCGACGGTGTGGGTGCAGGTCCTGGGGTTCGCGACCCCGATCTTCCCCTACGAGCACTATGCGCTGTTCTCGATGGCCATCGCCTTCGGCAGCATCTGGTTCTTCTCGATCACGGACAGAAGTGCCCGTGCCGAGATCGACCGGGCCAACTACCGCCATCAGTTCATCCGCTCCGAGACCGGGCTCGGCGCGGAAGGAGCCGCCGCCCACTAAGAGCGGCGGTTCAGTCTTGGCGACATCGGGGAGGCGCTTGCGCCTCCCCTTTCTTTTCCGGGCAAACGGCCGCGCCGGGCGCGGATGACGCATCCCGCCCCGAAACGACGATGTCGCCGTACGGTCACGTGCGTCGAGGTCGCCAGCGGCCGATCTTCGGGTTATATAAGCGTCAACCGACGCGGGCGGATTGCCGCGGCCGTTTGCTGGGCCATGCCGACCGCCGAACCTCGTTCCGGGTCCGGCCCGCCCGTCCGTCGTGATCCATGACCGTCAGGAGCTTGCGCGCCAATGGGCGAGCCCGTCCGCCGCTTGAGGAACATCGCCATCATCGCCCACGTCGATCATGGCAAGACGACGCTGGTCGATCAGTTGCTGCGCCAGTCCGGCACGCTGCACGCCCACGGCGAAACCGTCGAGCGGGTGATGGACTCCAACGAGCTCGAACGCGAGCGTGGCATCACCATCCTGTCCAAGAACACCGCCATCACCTGGCGCGACTGGCGGATCAACATCGTCGATACGCCCGGCCACGCCGACTTCGGCGGCGAGGTGGAGCGGGTGCTCTCCATGGTCGACTCGGTGCTGCTGCTGGTCGACGCCGTCGACGGGCCGATGCCGCAGACCACCTTCGTCACCCGCAAGGCGCTGGCCCGGGGCCTGCGCCCGATCGTCGTCGTCAACAAGGTGGACCGGCCGATCGCGAGGCCCGAGTGGGTCGTCGACCAGACCTTCGACCTGTTCGACCGGCTGGGCGCCAGCGACGGGCAGCTCGACTTCCCGGTCGTCTTCGCCTCCGCCACCGAGGGCTGGGCCTCGCTCGACTCGCACGTGCGCTCGGGCGACATGACGCCGTTGCTCACGACGATCGTCGATCACGTGCCGCCGCCGGCCGCCGATGCCGACGGGCCGTTCCAGCTCCAGGTCAGCTCGCTCAACTATTCGAGCTACGTCGGCGTCATCGGCATCGGCCGGATCCGCCGCGGCCGGATCCGCCGCAACAGCGCCGTCGCCATCGCCGCCGTCGACGGCAGCGTCCGCCGCGGCCGCATGCTGCAGATCCTGGGCTTCCAGGGCCTGGAGCGGATCGAGCGGGAGGAGGCCTCCGCCGGCGACATCATCGCCTTCACCGGCATCGACGGCATCAAGATCTCCGAGACCATCTGCGATCCGGAGGCGGTCGAGCCGCTGGATCCGCTGGTCGTCGACGAGCCGACGGTGAGCATGACCTTCCAGGTGAACGACTCGCCGCTCGGCGGCCGCGAGGGCAAGTTCGTGACCAGCCGCACGCTCCGCGACCGCCTCGACCAGGAGTTGCTGCACAACGTGGCGCTGCGCGTCGAGCCGGGAGAGACGCCGGACAAGTTCAAGGTGTCGGGCCGCGGCGAGCTGCACCTCGCCATCCTGATCGAGACCATGCGCCGCGAGGGCTACGAGCTCGCCATCTCGAGGCCCGAGGTGATCCTCAAGACCATCGACGACGAGATCTGCGAACCGTGGGAGACGCTCACGGTCGACGTCGAGGAGACGAGCCAGGGCGCGGTGATGGAAAAGCTCGGCCAGCGCCGGGCGGAGCTTCGCGACATGGTCCCCGACGGCCAGGGCCGCGTCCGCCTCGACTACACCGTCCCCAGCCGCGGCCTGATCGGCTTTCGCCCGGAGTTCATGACCATCACGTCGGGCACCGGGGTGATGTACCACGCCTTCGAGCGCTACGGGCCGAAGGTCGCGGGCGAGATCGGCCGCAGGGTCAACGGCGCGCTGGTCGCCATGGCGTCGGGGAAGGCGCTGGCCTATGCGCTCTACAACCTGCAGGACCGCGGCCGGCTGTTCATCGGCCACGGCACCGAGGTCTACGAGGGGATGATCATCGGCATCCACTCGCGCGGCAACGACCTCTCGGTCAATCCGCTGAAGGCGAAGCAGCTCACCAACATCCGCGCAGCCGGCAGCGACGAAAACATCATCCTGGTCCCGCCGATCGACACGACGCTGGAATACGCCATCGAGTTCATCAACGACGACGAGTTGGTCGAGGTGACGCCGAAGTCGATCCGCATCCGCAAGCGCCACCTGCGCGAGCACGAGCGGAAGAAGGCGGCGCGGGCCGCCTGAGCCGGCCGGTCTGCGCCGAACTCCGCGACGCTGTCGCCTCCAAGACCGCCATCGCCGAGGGTACGACGATCGGACCGGCGCCCGGAACCGGGCGCGCCGCGCCCGGTTGTTTCCAACGAGTTTCCCGCGCGTTTGCGCCGCCGGCACCCGGCCAACCCTGGCCGATCCAGCCCCGAGGCGTGCCGCATCCCTGACGATCTGCCGAACGATCCCGCCAACGAATTCGAGGTGTGCCCTTGATCAAGATCGATGAAAAGATCGAGCCGATCCTTGCCGAGGTCCTGCAACGCAACGCCGGGGAGCTCGAGTTCCATCAGGCCGTCACCGAGGTCCTGGAGAGCCTTGGCGGCGTTATCGCCAAGCGTCCCCAACTCGCCGCGAACGCCCTGATCGAGCGCATCTGCGAGCCCGAGCGGCAGATCATCTTCAGGGTTCCGTGGATGGACGACGCCGGCCGGATCCACATCGCCCGCGGCTTCAGGGTCCAGTTCAACTCCGCCCTCGGCCCCTACAAGGGCGGGATCCGCTTCCACCCGTCGGTCAACCTCAGCATCATCAAGTTCCTGGGCTTCGAGCAGACCTTCAAGAACGCCCTGACCGGCCTGCCCATCGGCGGCGGCAAGGGCGGGTCCGACTTCAATCCGCGCGGCCGCTCCGACGCCGAGATCATGCGGTTCTGCCAGTCCTTCATGATGGAGCTGCAGCGCCACCTCGGCGAACACACCGACGTGCCGGCGGGCGACATCGGCGTCGGCGGGCGCGAGATCGGCTACATGTTCGGCCAGTACAAGCGCGTGACGAACCGCTACGAGGCCGGCGTCCTGACCGGCAAGGGCCTGTCCTACGGCGGCTCGCGGGCGAGGAAGGAGGCGACCGGCTACGGCGCCTCCTACTTCGTGCAGCGCATGTTGCGGACGCGCGGCGCCGACTTCGACGGCAAGCGCGTCGTCGTCTCCGGATCTGGCAACGTCGCCATCTACACGATGGAGAAGATCCTCGCCTTCGGCGGGAAGATCGTCGCCTGCTCGGACTCCAACGGCTACGTCGTCGACGAGGACGGAATCGACCTGGACCTGGTCAAGGAGATCAAGGAGCAGCGCCGTGGCCGCATTGCCATGTACGCGCGGGCGAAGCGGAACGGCGCTCACTACATTGCCGGCGGCCGGATCTGGGACGTGCCCTGCGACGTGGCGATGCCCTCGGCGACGCAGAACGAGCTCACCGGCAAAGACGCGCGAACCCTGATCGCCAACGGCGTCCTCGCGGTCGGCGAGGGAGCGAACATGCCGGCGACGCCGGAGGCAATCGCGGCCTTTCGAGAGGCCAGGGTCCTGTTCGGCCCGGGCAAGGCGGCCAACGCCGGCGGCGTCGCCACCTCCGCGCTGGAGATGCAGCAGAACGCGTCGCGCGACAGCTGGACGTTCGAGCAGACCGAGAAGCGGCTGGCCGAGATCATGGTCAACATCCACGACCTCTGCGCCGCAACCGCCGAGGAGTACGGCTCGCCCGGGGACTACATTCTGGGCGCCAACATCGCCGGCTTCATCCGCGTCGCCGAGGCGATGGAAGCCCTGGGCGTGATCTGAACGGGGGGGCCGCCGCGATGGGGTCCGGCCGGGCACGCGCCAGCGGGTTCCGCCACCGCGTGCGGGCAGGCGGGGGCTGACCGGGGGCAGAGCGGCTTCAAGGGGCACGGAGCGGATGCGAGGGGCGCGGAAGGCGCGGTGAGGAGACGCGCCGTCCCATCCGCCCCGACGCTTCAGGCCTTGCGCGCCTGCACCATCAGCGCGACGACGGTGTCGTCGCCCAGCGCCCGGCAGGCCTCCAGCCGGTGCAGCCCCTCGACCAGGACCAGGCGATCCGCGTCCGGACGAACCAGAATCGGCGCCTGCTGCCCGTTCTCGAGGATGTCCTGGGCCAGCGCCTCGACGCGGGCCTGGTCGAGGGTCTTGCGCCGCGCCATCGGCACGTAGACCTTCGCGATCTCGACCTTCACCTCGCGCATAATCTGCCGCCCGCTCCGATCCGGTGCTCCCACAGGCCTAGCCGGCCAGAGTGCCGACCCCGCCGCCCGGCTGTCAACGCCGGCGTCGGGCGGCCCCGGGCGGCCCACCGGCGGCCCCGGGCATCGACCGGATGGTTGCTGGTGGCGCGCCATGCCGTGAACGTCGGCGCGAGGATGGCCAGACCGTCTGAATGGCCCGGGCCCTGCCGACGAGGCTAATCAAGATTTTCGTGTGCACACGGCGATGCCGGTCAGCTTCCCCTCCGGACGTTCGCCGCGTGGATGCGCGCCATGGCGCGGCGCACCTGGCAGCGGAAGTTCGCCGGACTGCGCCGATCGCTCGGCGTGCAAGGCACCGTCAGCGCCGTTGCTCCGTCCGGCGACCTGAGCCGGCCGTGCTTCCCGCCCCGCCGAAAGGTCCAGCCGGCGGCAACCAGCGCGCGGGCTAGAAGATCGATGTCCCTGCTCTTGCTGTACATTTCTCCGCCCGCTTTGGCCGCTGTTCCACCTCCACGGACCGAAGGTTACGGTTTGGTTAAGGATCGGGCAGTGACGGCCGTCACCGCGCGCCGTCCGCTGCGGCGCCAACATGCTCGAAGCGATGACGGGCAGAGGCTGAGCCAGAGGGAGGCAAGCGGGAAGACAGGCAAATCGGAAAGAGCCGCCCAAGGAAGCGCCGGGAGCCAAGAAGCCGGCTCAGGTGCCGCAGCGTTCCGGGCTCGCTACAACGGCCTGACGGGTGGCGCGCCAGGTGCGCATCAGCACAGGCAGGCGCCCCCCGCAACCAGGCTCGCGGGCGGGGCTGCAGTCCGGTGGCACGGGATGAAATCGCGGCCGCTCCGTACGGGACCGCCGGCAGAGCGGAAGGGACACGGAGCTTCGAGGCGGGCGGCCCGCGTGTGGCAACCCCGGGCGGGGCACGCTCGGCGGGCAGGAGTACGGCAAGGAGGAGATCGGCGCGGCTGTGACGCCGCGCCCGAAATCATTGAGCCTTAGCTGGCCAACGCCTTCTGCTTGATCTTCAGGTACTCCTCGGCCATGGACTGTGCGTCGGCGTCGTCCATGATCTTGCGGGCCTTGGGGAACAGCTTCTTTTCCTCGTCCATGGCGTGGTGCTCGACCGCCTCGGTCAGTTCCTCGACCGTGTCCAGCCACTCTGCCGAAGTGCTGTTCATCGTCTTGAGCTTGCTCAGGAGCTCCTTGGCCTCGGAGTGCTCCTCGAGGCCGTCCTCGATCACGTCGTCCATGCCGGTGGCGGCACGCGCCTTCGGGTAGAACACCTGCTCCTCGAACTCGGCGTGGATGTCGAGGTCCTTCTTGATCTCGGCGAACAGCTTGTCGCGAGTCTTGCCGGCGCCGTCGCCGGTCTCCTGCAGCTGCGCGAGCAGCCCTTTGACCTTGTTGTGATCTTCCGTCAGCAGATCGAAAATCGTGGGCATCAAGGGGAATCCTCTCGGGTTGTGGTCGCGCTAACAACGAGAGGAGCGAAACCCGGTTCCGCCGCCTTCGGCAGCAGCAGCAGGAGCAGCCCGCCGGCGGCGGGAGCGACCCCAGGCCATGCGCCCGCTTACGGCTCGCGGTCCCGCCGCGCTGTGTCGCGATGGGCGAGCGCGTCGGCGACCAGGGGGACGACCTCCGCCAGCAGCCAGGCGCAGAGGAGGGCGACGTTGGCGAACGAGAGGCTCATGAGGCGGCCGCGCGGCGTCGGCCGCGGGTGACGTGGACACTGCGCACGATGGGCTCCAACCGGGTTGCGGAAGAACGTATAAGGAACATGCTCCAGCTGCAAGACAACATTCCTATCTCGCCCTCCTCCGCCCGCCGGCGCTTTCGACCATCCGCGGGCCCCGCAGGGCCGTACACCAAAGCAATCAACGCGCGCGGCAGCACATGGGTCCGGCCGACATGGCGGAGATCGTCGTCACCCTGGTGAGCGGGAACGCCAGCTGGTGGAAACAGCGCAAGTACCGTCGCGAGACCGCGCAAAGGTTAAGGCAACTCCGGGGCGATGGCTGGACGCTCGTCGGCTTCGAGCGGGTGCCCGCATCCGGGGTCGACACCCGCCGGCACACCGCGTACCACCTGCGAAGGCGCGACGGGTCGGCCCGTCCGCCGGCGGCGGAGGGAGGCGTGGATGGCGAAGGTCGTTCGGTTCCATGAGCTCGGCGGCCCGGAGGTCCTGCGGATCGAGGACATCGACGTGGGCGAGCCCGGGCCCGGCGAGGTGCGGCTGCGGGTCCAGGCCATCGGCCTGAACCGCGCCGAGGCGCTGTTTCGCGCCGGCCATTACCTGGAGGCGGCGAAGCTCCCGGCCCGGCTGGGCTACGAGGCCGCCGGCATCGTCGACGCCATCGGCCCGGACGTGGCCGATCTGGCCGTCGGCGACGCCGTCGCCGTCGTTCCTGCCTTTTCGCTCAACGCGTACGGGATGTACGGCGACGTCGTCCTCGCCCCGGCGCATGCCGTCGTTCGCACCCCCGACCGCGTCACGCCGGTCGAGGCGGCGGCCGTCTGGATGCAGTACCTCACCGCCTACGGGGCGCTGGTCGACATCGCCGGGCTCGGCTCGGGCGACTTCGTGATCATCCCGGCCGCGTCCAGCAGCGTCGGGCTGGCGGCGATCCAGATCGCGCGGATGGTCGGCGCCACCGCCATCGCCACCACCCGCAGCGGCAGGAAGGCGGACGCGCTGCGCGAGGCGGGCGCACAGCATGTGATCGCCACCGAGCGCGACGATCTCGCGGCCGAGGTCAAGAAGATCACCGGCGGCGCCGGCGCCCGCGTCGTCTTCGACCCCGTCGCCGGCCCGTTCGTCGAGACGCTCGCCGAGGCCTGCGCGCCGGGCGGCGTCTTCTTCATCTACGGGCTGCTCAGCATGCGGCCGACGCCGTTCCCGACGCTCGCGGCGCTGGGCAAGGGGCTCGCCTTACGCGGCTACACCCTGTTCGAGATCGTGAGCGACCCCGACCGCTTCGCGCGGGGCAGGGCCTTCGTCCTCGACGGCCTGGCGAAGGGGGCGCTGAAGCCGATCATCGCCAGGACCTTCCCGCTCGAGCAGATCGTCGAGGCGCACCGCTACATGGAAGCCGGCGAGCAGTTCGGCAAAATCGTCGTCACCGTGGAGGGATGAAGCCATGACCAGCCAAACCACCGTCAGGGCTTACGCCGCGACCGCCGCCGGCGGCACCCTCGCCCCGTTCGAGTACACGCTTGGCGAACTCGGCCACGACGAAGTCGACATCGACGTGCGCTACTGCGGCATCTGCCACAGCGACCTCAGCATGCTCGACGACGAATGGCAGATGACCACCTACCCGTTCGTCCCCGGCCATGAGATCGTCGGAACGATCGCCGGGGTGGGCGAGCACGCCGGTCATCTGCGGGTGGGCCAGACCGTCGGCCTCGGCTGGTTCTCGGGCTCGTGCATGCACTGCCGGGAGTGCATGTCCGGCGACCACAACCTCTGCCCGACGGCGGAGGCGACGATGGTCGGCCGCCACGGCGGCTTCGCCAACCGGGTGCGGGCCCGGGACGCGTGGGTGACGCCGCTCCCGGACGGGATGGACGCGGCCAAGGCGGGGCCGCTCTTCTGCGGCGGGATCACCGTGTTCAACCCCATCGTCCAGAACGGCATTCGCGCCACCGACCGGGTCGGCGTCGTCGGCATCGGCGGCCTCGGCCACATGGCGCTGCAGTTCCTGCATG
>Ga0209573_1002534_pt1 | contig 22969 bp, 15 predicted proteins | sample TNRBio252014_DNA_FD_185870 | JGI IMG/M metagenome (GOLD analysis project Ga0209573, IMG submission 185870) | Wastewater treatment Type I Accumulibacter community from EBPR Bioreactor in Madison, WI, USA - TNR Reactor_6/25/2014_ DNA (SPAdes)... | ecosystem: Engineered > Bioreactor > EBPR >...
CGCGGCGCAGTTAGCCCCCTGCCGGCCGTGGTCGAATACAACGGCTACGGCGGAGGCCGCGGGTTCGCCTTCGAGCGTCTGCTGTATCCGGCTGCAGGCTATGGCTACATGCTGATGGATACACGCGGCCAGGGTAGCGCCTGGGGCTCGGGCGGGCACACGCCCGATCTCGCACCCGACGGCGACAACCCGCAGCTCCCGGGCTTCATGACCCGCGGCATCCTCGACCCGCGCACCTATTACTACCGGCGGCTGTTCACCGACGCCGTGCGCGCAATCGAGGCGATGCGCGCCGCGCCGGGCGTCGACCCGACCCGGGTGGCCGTGACCGGCGGCAGCCAGGGTGGCGGCATCGCATTAGCCGCCGCCGGCCTCGTGCCCGACCTCGCCGCCAGCCTGCCCGATGTTCCCTTCCTCTGCGGCTATCGACGCGCGACAGAGATCACCGACAAGAACCCCTACTTCGAAATCTCGCTGTTCTGCCGCATCCATCGCAACCAGGTCGAGACGGTGTTCAACACGCTGTCTTACTTCGACGGCTGGAACTTCGCGACGCGGGCCAATGCACCGGCGTTGTTCTCGGTTGGTCTGATGGACGACATCTGCCCGCCTTCGACCGTGTACGGCGCGTTCAACAACTACGCCGGAAGCCGCAAGGAGATCCGGGTCTACCCGTACAACAACCACGAAGGCGGCCAGGCGTTTCACGACAACGCCAAACTGGCCTTTCTGCGTCAGGTCTTTGCCTGAGCGGTCTCCCCCGAAGACACCACGACGAACGAGGGCCGGCAAACACTGCCGGCCCTCGTTCATTGGATCGAGCGGACTGCTTCAGGCGGCGACGCGCGTCTCGGCGACGTCGACGGGCACGGTCACAAGCGCATCGGGCGCCTCGCCCGGCTGCTGCGAACGGACAAACCGCGTCAGCAACGCCTTCAGACCGGCGCCGAGCTCCTCGAGCCGATGCGCCGAACCCGAGACCTGAGCGACCTGTTGCGCCATATCGATAACCGCGTACCGGATCTCGTGCGCCGAAGACCCGCTTTGCACACTGATCGATGCGATATCGCCGATGACCGTATTGATCTCGCTGGCGCCTGCCGCCATCTGTTCTGTCACAGCCGTGTTCTCTTCGACCACGGCCGAAACCGCATCCATCTCGGCGGTCAGGCTGGCCGCATCCTGGCTGGCCTGCTCGGCGACCGAAAGCGTGTCGTCGAGCCGGGCTCGGACACCGTCGACCGCCGCAAGGATCTTCTGCAGCGCATCGCCTGCGGCGCTCGCGCGACCGACCTCCGACTCGACGGCCTGATTGGCGTCGGTCATCGCGCCCACGACCTCGCGCAGGCTTGATTGGATCTGCCGCACCGTCGACTCGATCTCACGCGCCGCCCCAGCCGATTGCTCGGCCAACTTACGGATCTCCACAGCCACCACCGCGAAACCCCGGCCATGCTCCCCGGCACGCGCGGCCTCGATCGCGGCGTTGAGCGCCAGCAGATTCGTCTGCTCGGCGATGTCCGCGATCGTATCGGCCATCGATGTCACCTGCTCCGAGCTGGCTTCGAGCAACTCCATCTTGCTGGCCGCCTGACGCATCCGCCCGTGGATGCCCTGCATGCCGTCGAGGGTCTGTTCGACCTGGCTGGCGCCCACGCGGGCCGTCTCGACAGTGCCCGAGGCCGACAGCGAGTTGTCGACCAGGGTCTCCATCACGCTCTGGATGCTCTCATTCAACTTGCCGACCAGCGCCGCCGCGCGGGTGATCGCCGCGGATTGCTCCTGGGCGCCGCGAGCCACGCCATCGATCGCGCGCTGCATTTGCTCCATGGTCTGCGCTGTGCCGGTGACCGACGTGGTCTGCCGGCTCGCGCCCTCGGCGAACTGGTTCATGCCTTCGGCGATCACGGATGACGTTTGATCGGTCGTGGCCGCCGCGGCGGCCAGGGCGCGGGAGGCCTCATCCACGGTGCGGATGCCTGCGCCGAGCTCTTCGAGCAAGGCGCGCTGTTGCCGGATCAGCCGGGCGAACGATAACCCAAGCTGGTCTTCGGCTGAAAGCGGGTCGACGTCGGCGTCGAGCCGCCCGTGCGCCAGGTCTTCGGCAGCGGCGCTCATCCGCCGCAGGTGATCGAGCACAGCAGACCAGGCCCCTGCCAGGTGGCCGATCTCATCCTGCGAGCAAGCGACGATCGGCGTTTGTAGATCGCCGGTGGTCGCGATGTGCTCAGCCTGCCGCATCAGGCCGACGATCGGCTTGATGAACAGGGTCGAGGCCGCCAGCCCGGCAAGGGCCGCCAGGATCAGGGCGACGCTGCCGCCCAGCAGCGTCGCATCCAACCCGGCCACGATCTTGGCGATCTCAGGCGCCTGATCGCGCGCGGCGACGAGCTTCCACTGCAAAGGCATCAACAGCACTGCATCGCGTGAGGCCGAGACGATCGGCGAGACCACGGTGCGCCGGGCGCGTTCGTCGAAGAACAGCAGGTCGCCCTCGGTCGGGCGCTCAGCCAGGAGTTCCGCAAATCCTTCGGGGGCCGGCCGCGTTGAGCGAGCGCCGGCGTCGAGCAACTGGCCCGAAGCGAGCACGACGTAGAACCGATACGAACCGCCTTCGCGGCCATCGGCGAGCACCCGCACCAGATCGCTCAACGCATACGTCCCGCGCAACACGCCGACGACGGCGCCGCTTGCATCGCGGATCGGGACCGCGATGTTCATGGCCAGGGCTCCGGTGCTTTCATCAAGCTCCGGGTCGGCGAGATACACGGCGCCCTGCCCTTCGGCATAGGCCGCCTGCCACCAGGCCTCATCAGCCTGAAGGTAATCCGAAGTGCGGGCCGTGGTCGCGACGATGACGCCGGCGCGATCGGTGGCGAAAACCTCGACCAGCGCCGGGTGATCGGCCTGAAACCGTGCCAGGCTGCCGGCCAGCGGATTGTTCAGCGTCGCCGCGACAAGCGTTTCGACGGCGGCGTCTTCGGCGCGCCATTGCTCATCGAGCGACGCTATCTGCGCTTCGCGCTCGGCCGCCGACAACGCGGGGCTCAGATAGGCCTGGCTCAGGCCATCGACCTCGGTGCTCAGCCCGATGCTGCCTGCATAGGCCGCCAGGACGCGTGAGTGGCTCAGGGCGCCCTCGGCCACAGTCCGGGCGAGCTCGCCGGCCGTGGCGCGGACCGTGGCGATCGAGTCCTCGGCCTCGACCCTGAGGTTGGTCACGACAGACACCCCAGCCGAGCCAAAGACGGCGACGACGGCCACACACGCGAACAACGCGATCAACTTGGCGCCGAGATCATAAGCCCGCCATGAACGCAACAGCAATATCAGCCCAAAAACGGCGGAGAGCAGACTGACGGCATCGACCCAAAGACGCAGGGCGCCAAGGGCCACGTCGGGAGAAGGGAACACCACCCGGGTGAGCCAGATCGTGCTGGCGGCAGCCACAGCGGCCAGCATCCCCCAACGTCGCAGGTGCAGCGGCAAAGTCGGGCCGCTCAGCGCCATGCCGATCGTGAAGACGTTGATCGCCAGAGTCAGCGCGGTATCGAGGCCGCCCAGAGCGAACTGCGCGCCCACCGAAGCCACCAGCATGCCGCTCATCAGGAAAGCAGCGGCGAGCCCGAGTGCACCGCGCCGAGCCTGAAACTCGGTCAGAACGCACAGCAGCAGCAACGCGCCGGCCGAAGCGATCAGGCCGAGATTGGCCCACGCATCGGTCAGGACGCCCGCTGCCACGATGCTGATGGCGAACACGCCATAGAACCTGGCCAGAAAGAGCAACAGCCCACGACGAGCTGTGGGCTCTTCACGGGCTGCGGCATCAAGGGTTGCGAGGAAATTGGTCATCTTCACCCACCTGGCGGAACGGCCCGAGGCACACCTCGGTTAGATATCCGTTTTAGCCGAACCGGATGGGTGAAGTCCGTAAGGTTGGGGTCAAGCCGGCATAAAGAAGACGTGATTCTTCGGCGTCACCCGGCTGTAGGCGGCGTCGGCAAGGACGCCCCTGAGCGGCCCTTGAGCAGGATCGCCTGCGCGTTGACCACCGGGGAGTCGTCGCCCGGAGCGACCCTGGCGTAGCTGCCGTCGGGCTTGAGTTGCCGTGCCTTGACGTTATCGGCCAGATAGACGCCCAGGATGTCATCCCGGATGGATCTGACAAGGCGCGGGTCGCCCACCGGGAAGAGCACTTCGACGCGTCGATCGATATTCCGCGGCATCAGATCGGCGCTGCCGACGAACACCTCGGGTTGGCCGGCATTGGCGAACCAGTAGATCCGGCTATGCTCGAGGAAGCGCCCGACGATGCTGCGCACCCGGACGTTCTCGCTCAACCCCTTGATGCCCGGACGCAGACCGCAGATGCTGCGCACGATCAGGTCGATCTGCACGCCGGCGCGCGCTGCCGCATAGAGCAACTTGATCATCGGTTTGTCGACAAGGGCGTTCATCTTGAAGATGATGTGCGCCGGCTCGCCGCGCTGTGCATGCTCGATCTCGCGACAGATCAGGTCCTGCATCCGGGCCCGCAGGTTGATCGGCGCGACAAGCAGCTTGCGGTACTCGGTCTTGGCCGAGTATCCCGTCAGGTAGTTGAAAAGGTCGGTGCAGTCGGCGCCGATCTCGTCATCGCACGTGAACAACCCCAGATCGGTGTAGATGCCGGCGGTCACCGGGTTGTAGTTCCCGGTGGCCAGATGCACGTAGCGGCGGATGCCCGTGCCCTCTTTGCGCACGACCATCGCCACCTTCGAGTGCGTCTTGAGCCCGGGCAGGCCATAGACCACGTGGACGCCCTCGGCTTCCAGGCGCTTGGCCCAACCGATGTTGCTTTCCTCGTCGAACCGCGCCTTGAGCTCGACCAGCGCCGCCACCTGCTTATCGTTCTCGATCGCCTCGAGCAACGCCTCGACCACCGGCGAGTTTCGCCCGACCCGATACAGTGTCTGCTTGATGGCCAGGACGTCGTTGTCGTCGGCGGCAGTCTGCAGGAACTGCAGCACCGGGGTGAAAGAGTCGTACGGATGGTGCAGCAGTACATCGCCCTGTCGGATCGCGCTGAAGAGATCGCCGTCATGGATTGCGTCGCGCAGAACCGGCGGCACACCCGGCACGAACGGCGGGTCCTTGAGGTCGTAGCGGTCGACGCTCATCAGGCCCATCAACCGACTGATGTCGATCGGTTCGTCGCCCGAATAGAGATCGAGCGGCGTCACCTCGAGGTTGTCGACAAGGATCTCGCGCATTCGCTCGGGCATCCGCCCCGAGATCTGCACCCGCACCACGGAGCCGAAGCGTCGCTGCCGAACGCTCTCCTCCATCGTCTCGAGCAGGTCTTCGGCCTCGAGCTCCTGGATGATGATGTCGGCATCGCGCGTCACGTGGAAGGGATGCGCCTCGACGATCTCCATTCCAGGGAAGAGCATGTGCAGATTGGCCGCGATCACCTGCTCGAGCCAGACGAAGTAGTGCTCACGCGGCACAGTGCCGTCTTTTCGGGTGGCGCCCGAACTGCGCTTGATCGGCACAAGACGGGGCAGTGTGTTGGGCACCTTGACGCGCGCGAAGCGCTCCTCGCCGTCGCGGCCGCGGATGAGCACGGCCAGGTTCAGGCTGAGGTTTGAGATATGCGGGAAGGGCCGCCCGGGGTCGAAGGCCAGCGGCGTCAGCACCGGGAAGACAAGTTCCTGGAAGTAGGCCTCGACCTTGCGTCGCTGGTTGGGCGAGAGTTGGCCGTAATCGAGCACATGCACGCCGGCCTCGGCCAAGGTCGGGCGCAGTTCGCGTTCCCAACACGCCCGCGACTCCTGCATCAGGCTGTTGACGACCTTGCGGATCGCGGCAAGCTGTTCGGCCGGAGTTTGTTCCTCGCTCGGATCGACCACCCCGACCTTGACCTGCTGTTTCAGGCCGGCGACACGCACCATGAAGAATTCGTCCATGTTCGAGGCCACGATCGCCAGGAACTTGACCCGCTCCAACAACGGATGAGACGAATCGCGAGCCTCCTCGAGCACCCGGCGGAAAAACTCCAGCATGCTCAACTCACGGTTGATGTACAGTCGCGGGTCGTCCAGGTCAAGCCCGAGGGGCACAACCGGCAGATCCTTACCCGACTCGCTCGCGCCATCCTCTGTCCCCAACGGGGTCGGCGCCCCGTCAGTGGGCTCGGGGGAACCGTTCTGATCAGGTCGTTTGGCTCGGGTAGCGCGCTGTGTGGTCGCCATAATCCCTCATTCTAGCAAATACAGGCTCATCGAGATCAATCGGGCTTAATCGGTGTGCAAGAACACCACGCCGGTGTGCAGGCACGACCTCAGTGAGGCTCTGTTTACCGCGGATTGCGCGGATGTCGCGGATGTCGGCCGGGTAAACAGCAGAGGGTGTGCCCTTCCGTTCCTTCCGCCCAATCGGCAAAATCCGCGGCCAGAATCCGCGGCTGACAACTCGCCCATGCACACCACGCCGCCGTCGGCCACGGCTCGTAACCGGCTGTGCTACAATCTTCAGGATGATCTGCGCGAGACCGACAAAAACCGCCACGAGCATGCGCCCATGGTAGAAGTCACGATCGACAGTATCCGAGTCAGCCTGATGTCTCAGCATCGGGTGGTGATCCTCAAGGACGTCACCGGCGAGCGTTACCTGCCGATCTGGATCGGCCCCTGCGAGGCCGACGCCATCACGGTGACGCTTCAAGAAGTCGAGGTCCCGCGACCGCTCTCGCATGACCTGATGAAGTCGATCATCAGCGATCTGGGCGGGACCGTCGAGCAGATCGTGATCTCGGATCTCAAGAACGAAGTTTTCTTCGCCAAGATCGTGATCGACGTCAACGGTCAGACGATCGAGATCGACTCCCGGCCTAGCGATGCGCTGGCCCTGGCCGTTCGGGTGCGCGTGCCGATCTTCGTCAGCGAGACGGTGATGGAGAAATCGGTCCAGCCCGAGGAGGAGATGGGCGAGGAGGGCGCGGCGGGCGATGCCTCGGGCAAGCTCGACGCCTTCGCCGACTTCCTCGACTCGCTCGACATGGACGACCTCGACAACCCCAAGCGTGGCGGCAAAGACGACTGACCGCCGCTACGGACGACCCAAACGTTTCGGGCCGGGGATCCCCCGGCCCGTTTGTTTTGTCTGGCCCATGCGATGAGGATGCCATGCATCCGGATGTCCGTGGTCCTCGAAGGGTCTTTGGCGGGTGAAGTAAAATAGCGTCTCAATCCCGCATGACCGAACCTGACGACCTGCCCACCCAGGCCCCTGAGCCTGGAGCCCCGCCGCTCGAGCCCGAGGCGCCGCCGCCGACCGATGACGCCTGGCTGCCCGAGGATTTCGCCGACGAGCCGGCCGCTGCGCCGCTCGGTGCCGCGCCACAGGTTGCGGCGCCGACGCAGGCTTCGGCCGCGTTGCGGCTGGATCGGCGCGACGAGGCCCGGCGCGATGACCCGCAGCGGTTTCAGCGACCCGAGGGCGGCGCGGGCGATGGCTACCGCGCCCGAACCGACGGCGCGCCCACCCTGCCCGGCAGCGCGATCGCCCTGTACTCGGCCGAGGCCGAGCAGGCCGTGCTTGGCTCGATCCTGATCAACGCCGAAGCGTTGTTCGAGATCCCGTATCTTCAGCCCGAGGACTTCTACCTCGTCAAGCATCGGTGGATCTGGAACGCCTTCATCGCCCTGAACGAAACGCGTCAGCCGCTCGACGTGCTGACCGTCGCGCACGAGCTCGAGCGCCACAACCAGCTCGACGAGGCCGGCGGCCAGGCCTATCTGACCCAGCTGATTACGTCGGTGCCGACGTCGATCCATGCCGAGGGCTATGCGCGGCTCGTCCAGCGTGACGCCACTCGCCGGCGCCTGATCGAGGCCGCCTCCGAGATCGCCAAGCTGGCCTATGCCGACGACCGCGAGGTCGCGGATGTGGTCAACGCCGCAGAGGTCGCGGTCTTCTCGGTCAGCGAGCGCAACCAGACCAAGGACTTCAAGCCGATCGGCGAGGTGCTGCGCGACTACTACGCGCAGGTCGAGTACCGGCTCGAGCACCGCGGCGAGCTCTTCGGCGTTCCGACAGGCTTTCACGACCTCGACAAAGTGCTCGGCGGCTTGCAGAAGTCGGACCTGTTGATCATCGCCGGCCGCCCGGGCTCGGGCAAGACCGGCTTCATGCTCAGCCTGGCCAAGAACGCGGCGCAATTGCACCGCAAGCGCGTCGCGATCTTCTCGCTCGAGATGGGCAACGAGCAGCTCGTGCAGCGCCTGATGTCGCAGGAGACCGGCATCGACGCCCAGCGTCTGCGCCTCGGCCAACTGCGCGACGATGAACTCCAGCTCTTTGCACACGCCACAGACGTGCTCAGCGACCTGCCGATCTACCTCGACGACACGCCCTCGCTCACGCCGCTGCAGCTGCGCGCCAAGTGCCGACGCATCCAGCAGGAGCATGGGCTCGACCTCGTGCTGGTCGACTACCTCCAGCTGATGCAGGGCGACGGGCGGTCGCGCGACAACCGCGTGCAGGAGGTTTCGTACATCTCACGCCAGATGAAGCAGCTGGCCCGCGAGATTAACGTCCCGCTGCTCACCGGCGCCCAGCTCTCGCGCGCTGTCGAGCAACGGCAAGACAAGCGCCCGATGCTCTCCGACCTGCGCGAATCGGGCTCGCTCGAGCAAGACGCCGACATCGTCATGTTCATCCATCGGCCCGACCCCGAGCGCGAGGGCGGCGGCAAGGCCGGCATCGCCGAGATCATCGTCGCCAAGCACCGCAATGGCCCGACGCACTCCGGCGTCGAGCTCGTCTTCCTCGACCGCCTCGCCAAGTTCGAGAACGCGGCCAAGGTGGATCTGAGGGATTTTTGATTGCTGAATTCTGATTGCTGATTGGCACTCACTCAGCAATCAGAATTCAACAATCAGCAATCAAACGATGAAAGGCTTCCCCGGCTTCCCCACCGACGACGGCCCGACGACTGGGCTGCCCGAGGCGTTCTTCGCCGAGTTGCTGCCGATCGTCGATCACCTGGGCGAGCTCAAGGTGACGGCGTACGCGCTCTGGCGTTTCGCGCGGCTGACGGGCGAGCACCCGTTTTTGCGGCGGGAGGATTTCGCGGGCGACGACGATCTGCTGGCCGGGCTGGCGACATCGCCACGCCAGGCGCAGGAGAAACTCGACGACGCCCTCGAACGGGCCGTGGCCCGGGGGACGCTGCTGCGGGTCGAGATCGAGGACGACCAGGGCGCGCAAGACCTGTTCTTCCTGAACACACCGGGCGGGAGGGCGTCGGTCGAGGGGTTGGGCAGCGCCTGGCGCCCGACCGAATCCGAAGGCGGCCTCACGCTCAGCCACGTGCGCGCCAACGTCTTCGTGCTCTATGAGCAGAACATCGGGCCGTTGACGCCCATGATCGCCGACAGCCTGCGCGACTTGATGGCCACCTACCCCGGCGCCTGGATCGAGGAAGCCATCCAGATCGCGGTGCGCAACAACATCCGTAAGCTGAACTACATCCTGGCCGTGCTCGAGCGCCGGCGCGCGGAGGGGCCTCGTGAGCGAACTCAAAAGACATCTGCCGAAGATTCCGATCGATACAGCGGCTACCTCACCCGCGACGACGCCTGAGGCGGCGCGCCGCGTCGAGGTCGGGCTGGGCGACCCCGATTGCCCGCTCTGCCGCGGGCTGGGCTACATCCGGCGCGAGGACCTGTCGTTGACCGACCCGGCCTTCGGCAAGGTGCAGGTCTGTACGTGTCAGGCCGAGCATCTGCTGGCGCAGCGTGCGGCGAAACTGCGCGCGGACAGCAATATCGCCGCGCTGGCCGATAAAACCTTCGAGACCTTTCTGCCCAGCGGCACAAGCCCCGACCCAGTCGTCCAGGCGCAGTTGCGCAAAGCGTACGACAGCTGCCGGTCGTTTGCGCAAAACCCGGCGCGCCCTGACGAACATGAGCCCGATCGGAAGTGGCTGCTGCTGATGGGCAGCTACGGCGCGGGCAAGACGCACCTGGCGGCCGCGATCGCCAACCAGTGTCTGCGCGACGGCAAGCCCGCACTCTTCCTCAACACGCCCGATTTGCTCGACTACCTGCGCGAGGCCTACAGCCCGACCGTCGGCGAGACCTACAGCGAGCGCTTCGACGAGATCCGTGACGCGCCGCTGCTCATCCTCGACGACCTGGGCACGGAGAGCCCGACGCCCTGGGCCGTCGAAAAGCTGTACCAGCTGCTCAACGCGCGCTATAACGCGCAACTGCCGACCGTGATCACGACCAACAAGCGGCTCGAGGATCTCGAGCCGCGCATCGGCAGCCGTCTGGGCGACATCAACCTGGTCTATCAGTTGCACATCCACGCCCCAGACTATCGGGCCGGCGGCGCCAAGGGCGGGGCCGAGATCTCGACGCTCAGCCTGCATCGCAATCAAAGCTTCGAAAGCTTCGACCTGCGGGCCGATCTGACCGGCGAGGGGCGCCAGATGTTCCTCAACGCGGTCCGCGCGGCGCGCGAGTACTCGGACGACCCGCAAGGCTGGTTCGTGCTCGTCGGCCCATACGCCTCGGGCAAGACGCATCTGGCGGCCGCGATCGCCAACGCGCAGGCCGCGCAGGGTCGACCCGCCGTTTTCGTGGGCTATCAAGACCTGATGGAGCTCTTTCGCTCTGGCAACCGTGAGACCGACGAGCGCAACGGCCGCGCGCTGTCGCTCATCCGCAGCGTCGACTTCCTCGTGATCGACGACGTCAGCTCGACGCTCAATACGGCCGGGTACTTCCGCGACCGGTTCTTCCAGGTCTTCAACTACCGCTGGGACGCCGGGCTGCCCACCGTCCTGACCACGTCGGCCGACGAGAAGGAACTCGACCCGCGCATCAAATCCAGGATCTTCCTGAGCGATCACTGCCAGATGCACGTGCTCAAGGTCGAGCCATACCGCGGGCGCAAGAAACCTCTGACGCGCCGCCGCAACTGACCTGGCCGCGCGCCGTAATACGGCGATCCGAGCAGCCCCCTGCTCGACCGCTGAAGGACAGGTTCGATGCCAGTGATCTGGGCGATCGCGACCCTCGTGCTCAGCTTCGTCGCAGCGGCATATCTTCAGATCCCCACGTTTGTCCTTGCGCTGGGCTATGGCTGGTCGCATGCCTTCGGCCCCAAGCGTTGGGTGCTCCGCGTGGCGGCACTGGCCGCATTCATTGCCTTCTTGTTCAGCGCGCCGCCGGCCTGGGCCATCGGCGCGACGGCTGTGCCATCCGCTTTCTTCTGGGTGTTCTCACTGTTCAACGCCAATCCCAACATCTTCCGCGCGTTGGACGCCGAGCATATCGTCAAACGCCGCGCGCCAGTGGGTGGCGGGGCGCAACGCGTTGTGGGCTTGTGCGCCGAGGGCATCCCCGCGGTCTGCTATCCGCTCGAGTCGATGGTGATCCCGCGCCATGTGCTCAACGACGTCGTCGGCGATCGGCCCGTCTTGGTCTCGTTTTGCGCGGCCTGCCGGAGCAGCCTCGTCTACGATCGCGTCGTCGCCGGACGCGTGCTCAGCTTTGAGGTCATCGGCGTCCGGCGGCGCAACATGATCTTGCGCGACCGTGAGACCGGCACCCTCTGGCAGCAGGGCACGGGCGAAGCCGTCTATGGCGCTTTGCGAGGTCGGCAATTGGAGATGCTGCCGGCTCAACAAATGAGCCAGGATGATTGGCTGTCCTGTCATCCCGACAGCCTGATTGCGGACGAGGCCCCGAGCGCGCCACGCGGATTGATCCCCAAAGACAGGCTATTGAAGATGCTCGAAGTGACGAAAACGCTCATGGTGCCCGGTTACACCGGCCTTGACGGGCTCGCCCTGCGCGAAACGGTCTGGGGCGTCACCGTCGGCGATCGATCCAAGGCATATCCGATCTCTCAACTGCGCCGGGTTTCGTCGTTTGGCGATCGCGTCGGCTCAACCGACATTGAGATCCGGTACAACCCGACGACGGATCACATCGAATGCTGGGAGCGAACGACCGGGAAGCGCCTGATCCTGCAATCGCATTGGTGGCTGGGCTGGAAGGAGTTCCATCCAGACACCGAGATCTGGGGGGCTTCGAGCGGCCAGCCGCCGACGACGTAGTCGACCGGCGCAGCCGCTGCAGTCCGGGACGAATCAACCGGGTCAGCCACGGCGTTCACCGTGTAGACATGAAGAGCGCGAAGATTCGATGCGAATCTTCGCGCTCTTTGTGTCTACGGGGTTCGCGCCCAGAGCGAATTACTCGTCAGACTCCGCCGACTTTTCCTTCTTGTGCGCGGCGATGATCGGCTGCGCGATGTGCGGGGGCACCGGCTCGTAGCGGTCAAAGACCATCGAGAACACCCCGCGACCGCCCGTGATCGAACGTAGATCGGTGACGTAGCGCTGCACCTCGGCCAGCGGCACATCGGCCGTGATCACGCTCTTGCCGCCGTTCTGGTCCATCCCGGCGACGCGGGCCCGGCGCGTGTTGAGGTCGCCGAGCACGTCGCCCATGCTGGCCTCGGGCACGGTGACCTCGAGTTTGACGATCGGCTCGAGCAACACCGGGGTCGCGGCCTCGACCGCCTTCTTGAAGGCCTCGCGGCCCGCGACTTCGAACGCGATCGGTTTCGAGTCGACGGCGTGCTCCTTGCCGTCGTACACGATCACCTTGACGCCCGAAACCGGGTAGCCGGCGATCACACCACCCTCGAGCACGGAGCGTACGCCCTTGTCGATCGGGGCCAGATAGCTCTTTGAGAGGTTCATGCCGACGAGTTCGTCGTCGAACTCGTAGTCGCCGCTGCGCAGCGGCTCGATGCGCATGAACACCTCACCGAACTGGCCTGCGCCACCGGTCTGCTTCTTGTGGCGGTGGTGGCCATCGCCCTTGCGCGTGATCGACTCGCGGTACGGCACCCTGGGCAGTTCGACATTCAGACCCAGGCCATACTTGGCCTCGGCGCGGCGCACGGCCACGTCGATATGCTGGTCGCCAAACCCTTCGAGGATCGTCTGCTTGGTCGACATCTCCTGATGCCAGTGCAGGGTCGGATCCTCTTCACAGAGCCGGGTGAGCGTCGGGCTGATCTTTGTGCTGTCGGCCTGCGTCCGCGGCGAGACCGCCACGGCGTACAAGGCCTTGGGGAAGACAGGCTTCTTCATCGGCACCGGGTGGGCCTTGTCGCCCAGGGTGTCGGTGGTAGCCGTGACAGTCAGCTTGGCCAGCGTGCCGATGTCGCCGGCATGCATCTTCTTGACGCTGATCTGCTCTTTGCCGCGGGCGACGTGCACCGTGCCGACGCGCTCTTCAGCCGCGCGGGTGTGGTTCCACACGCGCGCATCCGACTGAAGCACGCCCGCCACGATGCGGATGTAGGTGACCTTGCCAACGAACGGGTCGGCCGTGGTCTTCCAGACATAGAGCGCCAGATCGCCGGTGTCGTCGGCGTGGATCGTGCCCGGCTTCTCTTCCATCCCCTCGAGGGTGAAGGGCATGCCCTCGAGCGGCGAGGGCAGATAGCGCTCGATGCCCTCAAGGATCGGCAAAGTGCCGATGTCGGCCGTGGCCGACGAGACAAAGACCGGGATGAACGTCCGCGCGCGGACGGCGGCGTGAAAGCCGCGGATCATCTCGTCGTTCGTGAGCTCCTCACCGCCCAGGTACTTCTCGAGCAGCGCGTCCTCGCCCTCGGCAGCCGCCTCCATCAGTTCGACACGCGCCTTGTCGGCCGCCTCTTTGAGCTCCGCCGGGATGTCGACGACCTGATCGCCTTTGCCCAGGCGCGCCTTCATCGAGAGCAGGCCAACGACGCCCTTGAAGCCCGACTCCTCGCCGATCGGCAGTTGCACCGGGATGAGTTTGGCGTTGAAGGTGTCACGGATCTGCTGCAGCGTCCGCTCGAAGCTGGCGTTTTCACGGTCCAGCTTGTTGATCACGACGAAACGCGGCAGATGGTACTCGTCGCACATCTGCCAGGCCAGCTCGGTGCCGACCTCGACGCCGCCCACAGCGTCCACCACGACGATGGCGGCCTCGCACACGTGCAGGGCCGAGCGCACTTCACCCTGGAAGTCGGTGAAGCCGGGCGTGTCAAGCAGATTGATCTTGTGATCCAGGAACTCGATCGGGACGACGGAGGTCGACAGCGAGATCTGTCGACGCTTCTCCTCATCCTCAAAGTCCGAGACAGTCGTCCCGTCGAGGACTTTGCCGTGCCGGGTGGTGGCACTCGTCGCGAATAAGAAGGCTTCCGCCAGGGAAGTCTTCCCAGACCCGCTGTGACCGACCAGGGCCACATTTCGGATCTTGCCAGATTCGTACTCTCGCATCGGCTGTACAAGCCTCCTTTGGGAGCGTTTATCTGACGGCCAGGGCGGATGGTAACATGCCGGCTAGCCCACGTCAACGCGGCTTGAAAAAACCGTGGGCGGCGGGCCGCAGACAGCGAGTGACTGGCGGCTTTGGCGCCTCTGCGTCTACAATTCTCGATAACTTCGCTCGCCTTTTTGGGAGGTTCTGCGGTCCGCCGGCTGCGGTCCGCGGTCTCACGTCGTGTGACGCTGATGGACGACACGCCCTACATCCCCCCGACCGGCCCGAACAGCGCGCCGGCGCCCAGCCGCGAGATCTACGCGTCGATGGGCGAGGCCAACATCTTCAGGATGTTGGCCGATTTCTACGCAGAGTTGGGTCACTCGCCGATCCGGGCGATGTTCCCGGAGGATCTGCGCGCCTCATCCGAGAAATCGGCGGCGTTCTTCGTCGGGTTGCTGGGCGGCCCACCGCTGTACCAGCAACGCTATGGCGCCCCGATGATGCGCGCCCGACACCTGCCCTTCCCGATCGACGAGGCAGCCCGACAGGCCTGGTTGGACTGCTGGGAGCCAATTCTCACCCGGGCCACCTCGGATTACAATTTCCCTTCAGCACACCTGGAGGGGTTCCGCGCCTTTCTCGTCGGTTTTTCGGGGTGGATGGTCAATCGACGCTCCCTGGAGTAGTCTTTACGATCGCCCTGGACACGCGCGGAAGGATACGATTCAGATGGACATCTACATCCTCAATCGGTTCTCGTACATCATCCTTGCGACTGTAGTCCTTGTCGCGATGGGCTTGATCTTCGCGCGCAATGGCTTCACCCGAACGCGCGCTCTGGCGCTCGGAGCCGCGGCATTGGCGTTCTTCACGGCGTGGGCCACGCTGCGCACTGGGCCTGGCACCGAGATCGACGCCCAGGCGGCTAACCTTGTGCTGCGCGAGTCGGAACAACCCGTGCTGATCGAGTTTTACTCCGACTATTGCGCCGGCTGTCTGGCAGCGCGTCCGCTGGTCGATGGCCTCGAGCGCGAACTGGGCGATCGACTGCGGGTCGTGCGCCTGAACGTGGCCTCGCCGGCCGGGATGGATCTGGCTATTCAGCTGCAGGCCGATCAGGCGACGCCGGCCTTTGTGTTGCTCGGCTCAGATGGCCAGGAGCTCTGGCGCGGCTTCGGGTTCTTCGACGATGCCGCGGTCCGCACGGCGCTCGACGCCTCAAGCTGACGGCGTATGCCGCGCATCCTCTTCCTCTTTCTCGACGGCGTCGGGCTTGGCGCGGACGACCCGCAGCGCAACCCGCTTGCCGCGGCCGCGATCCCCACGCTCCAGGGCCGGTTGGGCGGCGAGCGCCCCCTGGTCGACACCCCAAGGATCGAAACGGCTGACGCGCTCTTCATCCCGACCGATGCCGGATTGGGCCTGCCCGGTCTCCCGCAATCGGCCACCGGGCAGGCCGCGATCCTCACCGGTCGCAACATCCCGGCTGAGGTCGGCGGGCACTGGGGGCCGAAGCCCAACGCTGCAGTCGCGAGCGTATTGCGCGCGGGATCGATCTTTCATGACTTACGGGGCGCCGGTCGAGCCACGGCCCTTTTGAGCGGGTACCCACAGCCGTACTTCGATGCCATCGCCTCGGGTCGTCGCAACTACTCGGCCATCCCGCTTGCCGCCACAGCAGCCGGCGTGGCGCTCGCCGACGAGGCCGACATCCGGGCCGGGAGGGCGCTCGGAGCCGACTTCACCAACGCGTTCTGGCACAGCGAACTTGGCGCGGATGTGCCGGTCTACGAGCCGCGCGAGGCCGGCAGACGATTGGCCCAGGCCGCGGCCGGATACGACTTCGCCCTGTTCGAGCACTGGATCACGGATTACGTCGGCCATCGTGGCACCCTGAGCGACGGGATCACGGTCATGGAGCGGTTCGATCAGGTGTTGGCCGGCGTCCTCGACGTCTGGGATCTGGCCCGGGATCTGGTGATCGTCACCTCGGACCACGGCAACCTCGAGGATCTGGGCCATCGGCACCACACCCTCAACCCCGTGCCGACGCTGCTCATCGGCGCCGGGCGCGAGGCGTTCACCGACCTGGCCGACCTGACCGGCCTGGCAACCGGCGTGCGCCGGCTGCTGCTTTAGCCACCCGTGGCGCTTGTGCGCCGAAAGGATCCCGGCATGCTCCCCGACTTCCGTCAGCGACTGCAACAGGGCGAACGTCTCATCGGCACGATGGTCACCATCGGCTCACGCGAGATCGCGGAGGTGTTGGGCGAAGTGGGCTTCGACTGGCTCTGCCTCGACGGTGAACACGGCGCGCTCGAGCCGAGCGTCCTGCAGGGGCTGCTGCAGGCCATCAACCGCAACGTCGCCGTCATCGTGCGCGTGCCGGCGCTCGACGAAGCCGATATCAAGCACGCACTCGACATCGGCGCGACTGGCGTGATGGTGCCGCAGGTCCACACCGCCGAGCACGCAGCGCTGGCGGTGCGCTGGTCGCGGTATCCGCCACTTGGCGCGCGCGGCGTGGGTGTGGCCCGTGCCCAACACTACGGGTTTCGGGTGGCCGAGTACCTCGAACACGCCAACGAGCAAGTGACCGTGATCGTCCAGGCCGAAAGTGGCGCGGCCGTGGACAACATCGACTCGATCGTGCGCGTCCCGGGCGTCGACGCCGTGCTGATCGGCCCCTACGATCTGTCGGCCAGCCTGGGCCATCCGGGCGAGCTGAGCCATCCGACCGTGCAGGCGGCGATCACGCGGGTCGCCGAGGCCTGTCAGGGGGTTGGGCTGCCGCTCGGGATCTTCGGGCTGAGCGCGACCGCAGTTCGGCCGTACCCGGCGCCGCGCTTTCGGCTCATGCTCGTCGGGGTCGACACGGTTTTGCTCGGTCAGTCGGCCCGTGAGTTGCTACATGCCGCGCGTGAGGCGTGATCGACCGCACATCCGCGGCTGAGAATCCCACGCTGACAACGCGTGCTTACACACTGTATTACGTCAAACTAAGGGGTTCGGCTGCCTTGCCGTATAATAGATAGATACACCTATGGACGCTTTGTGGACAACCTACGGCTTCTATCTCTGGGGCCTGACGACATTGCTGGTGATCATCGCCCTGGTCTGGCTGGGGTGGATGAGCTTTGGGCCCGAGGACGCCTCGGGTGGTGGAGAGGTCGACCCCGCGGCCCTCGAACAGGTGCAGTCGCTGATCGACAGCCAGCCCCTGCTCCAGGCCTCGATCGGCCGGGCCATGCAGTTCTCGGGCCTCGAGCATTACACCGATGACACTGGGCGCCAGGCCTTTGCGCTGGCCCTGTTCAACGCCCGCGGCGATGGGCTGCTGATCGGCAACGACGCCGATTCGGGCCTCGCCGTCCGCTCGGTCAAGGGCTGGGGTGAGGGCGCCACGCTTTCGACGCCCGAACAGGCCGCCATCACGCAGGCCCGCGGCCAGAACAAGAGCTAATCGACCTGAGCCGGCGCCGGGCCTGACCGGCCCGCAGTCGCGGCCCGCAGTCGCGGCCCGCCCCCGAAAGGAGCGTGCATGTTCAGCTTCCGACCCGGTCGATCCAAAGACAACGGCAAATCGAACGGCGAGAACGGCGCCCAACCCTTTGGCGCGCCCCGCGCGCCCGGCACCAACCCCTACGGCGCCGCACCCAAAGGCAATGGCTTTTCAGGCCCCCGTCCGGTTGAGAGCGTGATCGGGCCCGGCCTGCACTACACAGGCGCGCTCAGCGGCAACAGCGGAGTGCGCATCGAGGGCTCGTTCGACGGCTCGATCGAGATCGGCGGTGCCTTGATCATCGCCGAAGGCGCGCGCGTCAACGCCGACACGATCCAGGCCGGCGTGGTCTCCGTCGCTGGCACGGTCAAGGGCAACATCGTGGCCGAGAAGGTCGAGATCCTGTCGACCGGTCGGGTCTACGGCGACCTGAAGACCGGCAGCTTCGCCTCCGAAGAAGGCGCCTTCCTGCGCGGCCAGATCACCATGCGCGACGGCACCGAGCCCGATGAGGCCGAGGAAGAAGCCGAAGCACCACCGCAACCCAAAGACCGCGACTGACCGCCACCAACTCACCTGAACGACAAGGCCCCGGCCAGGGCAATACCCTGGCCGGGGCCTCTTGTTGCCAGGAGGGTTGACTCTCCCGCATGGGTAGACTGTATAAAGACACCGAGGCCTCAACATGATTCGCATCGGGGACTTTTCAAAACTCAGCCAGGTCACCGTCAAGGCGCTGCGTCTTTACGACGAGATGGGCCTGTTGAAACCCGTCGTGGTCGATACGTTTACGTCGTATCGCTACTACGAGTTCAATCAACTACCGCGTCTGTATCGCATCCTGGCCCTCAAAGACCTTGGGCTCTCGCTCGAGGAAATCGGGAGCGTGCTCGAGAACGACGTCTCGGTCGACCAACTGCGTGGCATGCTCGCCCTCCGACAGGCCGAGATCCGCCAGCGCATGCGCGAAGACGAGGCCCGACTGGAGCGCGTGGCCAACTGGCTCGAACATCTCAAAGAGGAACAACCCATGTCCGTTCACGCTGTCGTGCTCAAGACTGTCGAATCTTTCAAAGTAGCTTCCATGCGTGGCGTCGTGCCACAGCCGCCCGATCAAAACGTCCTTTGGGATGAGGTGATCGCGTTCATGGAACGGCACAAGGCCCGCATGGCCGGCGCGCCCTTCGCGATCTATCACGATCCCGATTTTCGCGAGAAGGATTGGGATATCGAGGTCTGCCAGCCCATCTTCGAGGCGGTGCCATCCAGCGACAAGGTCACGGTCTACGACCTGCCGCGCGTCGAAAAGATGGCCTGTGTGGTCCATCACGGCCCGTTTGCCACGCTGCCCACGGCTTACGACTCATTGGCCGCATGGATCGATCAAAACGGCTATCGCATCGTCGGCCCGGCGCGCGAGATCAATCTGCGGCTGCCGGATACGATGGGCGATCAGAACGACCCTAACACCGTCAACGAGGTCCAGTTGCCGGTCGAGAAAGCCTAGATACGAGGGTCGAAGGGCGAGGGGGAGCGCCCCTCGCCCTTCGCTTGCTTAGGGGTTGATCGTAAATATCCCGCCCGCGCTCCGCCCAAAGACCTCGGGTGCGTAGAGCGTGTAGGCCTGCGCCGGGCGCACCTGGAACTCGCCCGCCGTCTGCAGATAGAGCAGATAGCTGTAGGTGTACGAGCCGGCCGGGAGCAGATCGGCGACGACCTGGATGCGATCGTCGCGCACGCTCTCGCGCCCGAACCACCACCCACCCCACCAGAAGTCGGGCTCGGTCAGACGCAGCCCGAGCGGCTCATCGGTGAGCGGCGCGGTGCGCAGGCTTGTGTCGATCGCCTCTGCGCCCGCCGGAAAGAGGTCCTCCAGCACGACGAAGTGGCGCTCACGCGCCGTCGAGAGGCTCAAGGTCACGCGGATCGTGTCGCCGACCGACGCCGACGTGATCGGCGGGCACAGCGGCTGATCGGCCCCACCGCAGGCCGTGCTCTCGAGTGCATAGCTGCGGCTGACGATCAAACCGCGCTCGACAGCCGGCGCCTCACCGGCCGGGAGGACGACGTTGAGCGCCGCTGTGTAGTACAGGCGCCCCGGCCCCTCGCCGCGTTCGAAGGCCAGCTGATTGGCCTGCACGCGGATCAGATCGGCGGTGCGCGCCATCGCGGTCTCGGCGAGGGTTTCGGTCGTGACAGCGCCCTCGAGCAGCAACGTGTCGTTGAGCCGCACGCGATAGTCGAAATCGCCATCCAGCTCACCGGTCAACTCGGCCCAGCCGCTGAGCGCGTTGAGCGCCCAGGCCGTCTCCTGCGTGCTCTCCCAGGCGTCGGCCCGGCGCGCGATCATCAGCCAGCGCACGACGTTGGGCGCCAGCGGGTTCGCAGGATCGTGGCGCAGCAGCGCCGACAGCACGACCGACGTCGCCCGGGTCTGGCTGCCCAGGAAGCGCCACGCGCCCTCGTCAACGCTCCAACTCGCGCCTGTTGCGCTGACATCGGCCGACGAGGTCAGGCCATCGATCAGCGTTCGCGCGCGGGGATCATCCTCGGCGAACGCCAACGCCAGCAGCGCCTGCCCCTCGGCACTGAGCCGATCGCGCGCCACGTACAGCGCGTCGGTGACGACCGTGACGTCCTGGCCGACGACCGTCAAGGCATAGGCGATATAGGTGTGTCGATCGAGCTCCCAGTTCGAGTCGAGCGGTACGGTGGCCGGCTCGACCTGATAAACCTGGAGCGTGAGATATCCGGCCGCGCGCTCGAGCATGTACGGCAGGTCGTAGGGCGCATCCTCGGCCTCGAGCTCGAGCTCGGCCTGAAGCCCGAGGAGGATCGTGGCGGTCAGCCACGCATCGGAGGGCGCGTCGTCCCAGAAACCCCACCCGCCATCGTCGTTCTGCAGCCGGTATAGCCCATCTACGGCGCGACGGATGCGGCCGGCCAGCACAAGCTGGAGATCGGGCTGCGCCTCGGCGGCGCGCAGGGCGCGGAGCACGGCCGTGTTGGCGCTTAGCCGCGCTGCCCAGCCGGCCGAGCTCTCCGCATCCGGTTGATCAGGATCTTCGATCGCGGCCAGAGCCGGCGCAAAGGCCGCCATCAGCGACGGCGTGACGCGCACATCGAGGTCGGCCACCACCGCGCCGAAGCGCCGCGGCACGCCAATCGCCTCAACGCGCAAACCCGGCTCAGCCAGGTCGCCCGAGGTCGCGACGACTTCGGGCGCGACGTAGCGGTAGATCGGGATCAGGCGTTCGGGCCCCTGGCCCAGCGTCGGCTTTGTGCTATCGAACTGGCCCCCGCCCTGGGCCGAGAAGGTCAGATCCGCGGCGTCGGCCTCGGAGACGACGACTGGCCAGCCGATCTCGACGCGACCGCCGGCGGGCACGGTCGCCGTTTGTTCGGCCGGGCCCTCGAGCGCCACGCCTGACGCGTCGAGGAGCACACGCGCCTCGATGGCTTCGGCGCCTGTGTTGTCGACCACGGCCTTGAGCGTCAACCGGTCGCCGGTCGTGAAGAAGCGCGGCGTGATCGGCCGGATCTGCAGCGTCTTACTGGCGATCACATCGACCTGGGTCGCGCCGACCCGCGTGTCTTCGGTGACCGCCCGCGCCTGGAGACGCCAGGTGGTCAGGTTGTCGGGGAGGGTTACCTCGAAGGCCAGGGTGCCCGCCTCATCGGTGACGGCCTGGGCATTCCAGTACGCTGTATCTTTGAAGTTGCTGCGCGGCGCGATCAATTCGAAGAGCGCGCCATCACCGCCACCGCCGCCGCCACGGCCGAGCGCCCAGACATCGTCGGGCACCAGCTCGCCGTCGACGTTCAGGCTCAGCCCGGTGCGCACACCGAGCTGCGGCTTGCCGTAGAAAGCCTCGGCGATGGGCGCCGCGTTCGGATCCATGAGCTGCAGGGCCGCCAGATCCGCCACGCTGATCGCGACCTCGGCCTCGACCGGCGCGCCCGCGGCGTCGCGGACGTCGAGCGTGTAGCGCACGATCTCGCCGGGCCGCGCTCGCGTGCGATCGGGCGTGGCCGTGACGGTGAGCAGCTGTTGCTCGGGGCTGACCGCGACATCAATCAGGCCGAGCCGGTAGTCGGGATCGGCGCCGGGACGCACGACCACGGCCGAGATGAACACGCCCGGCGCGTCGTCTGCCGTCAGCGGGAGCGTCACCGTGGTGGCCGGGCCGGTGAGCTCAACGATCTGATGGCGCAACACGCTGTCGCGCTCGACCGTGACCAACGCCACGGCTTCGCCTGCCAGAGGCGACGGGATCAGCAACTCGAGCGTCTCGCCGGGGCGATACGCGCGTTTGTCCGTGGTGAGCTCGAGCCGCGCCGACGGCTCCTGGCGCCAGGTGACCTCGCCGGCGCCGACCGCGAAGACGTACGCGGCGGCGCGGGCCTCGCGGCCTGCGGAGTCTGTGATCGTCGCCACGAGCCGATAGCTGCCGGCCTCGTCGGGCGTGAAGTCCACCGATGCGCGGCCCTGGGCGTCGGTCGTGACAGGCGCAGCGTCGATCGGCGTGCGCGTCTCAGCGCAATCCCACGTGCTCTGCCGCGTCACCGGGTCGACGCTCTGGGCGCAATCCCAATCCTGTCGCTCGAGCGCGGCCCGGACGCGCTGGTTGGGCGCAACCGTGCCGTCGGCGTTGAGGCTGAGCACCTCGAGCGCCACCGGCGCGCCGGCGTCGACGAGATAGCGATCGGCGGCGACGCCGACGGCGAGCTGCGCCGGATGCGCTGTGACGCTGGCGCGACCGGCCACCTGCACATCGCCGGCCGGGTCGGTGACCACGGCCTGGATCTCGTAGTTCAGGATCCGGCCCGGGTCGCCGGCCGGGGCCGCGAACGTCAGCGTCGCGCGTCCGTCGGCGTCGGTCGTGCCGAAGGCCTCGGCGATCAGGCCCAGTCCGGCGCCCGAGAACACGAACGGGTCGAAGTCTGGGTCGGTGAAGGAAAAGCCTCCGGGCACATCCGGATCGAAGTTCGCGGGCGTGCCAAACACGCGCCACTCGACCGCGGCGCCGCTGACGGGCAGATCAAAGAAGAAGCGCACGTCGAGCTCGGCCGTGACCGTCTCACCAAAGGTCGTCACAGCCGACGCGGGCGTCACGGTGACGTTGAACTCAGGCTTGCGATACTCGGCCAG
>Ga0209573_1002535_pt1 | contig 22965 bp, 18 predicted proteins | sample TNRBio252014_DNA_FD_185870 | JGI IMG/M metagenome (GOLD analysis project Ga0209573, IMG submission 185870) | Wastewater treatment Type I Accumulibacter community from EBPR Bioreactor in Madison, WI, USA - TNR Reactor_6/25/2014_ DNA (SPAdes)... | ecosystem: Engineered > Bioreactor > EBPR >...
TTACTGGCGCAATAGACATTTCCTTTCGTATAAACTTCTTTTCCTGCTGTTGAACCAATATTGATGATGTGTCCTTTGCCGCGTCGGATCATTCCGGGAATTACAGCTTTCGAAATATAAAGCAGCCCTTTTACATTGGTATCGATCATTTGATCCCAGTCATCCAAATTGCCATCCTGAATGAAGTCGAGTCCGCTCGCCAGGCCGGCATTGTTGACTAAAATATTGATTTCAGCCCATTTATCTTCCAGTTGACTCACTGATTCCATGACTGCCTGCCGATCCCGAACGTCCAGTTCCAGTGCCAATGTATTGACCTTGTATTTATTTTGAATTTCTACTGCAGTTTCATTCAGCCTGTCAGATCTCCTGCCTGCCAGAATAATATTATATCCGTTAGAAGCGAAACGATGGGCTGTGGCTTGTCCGATTCCTGAGGTAGCTCCGGTTACAAAAACAATTTTATTCATGAAAATGGTAATATATTTTTGGTTCAATGAGAATGCATTATACCAAAAGCAACAGAATCTGTTTCATTTTGAAAAGCGTGATAGCATTCTAAAAAGCTACATCGATTCGAAATCGAAAAGAATGGTAAATCGCAGTGTGTTATCCAGCGGGTTTTTGATGTTGTTGGTAGGTACCAGGTAGGAAAGATTCATACCATAAACATTGTATTTTATTCCCAATCCAACGCTGAAAAACTGACGATTACCCTTGAGCGGATGCTCATAAAAATAGCCGCCCCGTACAGCGAATTGTTTATCATACCAATATTCCACTCCTAAAGAATAGTAAAACTCCCTCATTTCTTCCATAAAACCGCCTGGAGCATCATACCAGGATATTAAAGCAGCTTCAATGGGAGATCCGTCGTATTTATGACCTGTAGTATCAGGAGTCGGTAACAATAATTTGTTGATATCCAGTGCGATAGTAAGTGCGTTGTAATCGTCAAAATTAATGGTCAATGCAGTACCCAATCCAAAATTGGCTGAAATAAAATCTTTATCAACACTTTCAGAATAAGAGATTTTGTTTCCAAGATTGGTAATAGATAGTCCGAAATCCAGATTTGAGTCGTAATTGCCAAGTTTAATCTTGGTTTTATAATACGCGGAAATATCTGCTGCAAAAGCATGGGCTGATTTGATTTCAGTCCCACCTACATTTTGGCCGCTTGCCAGATTTGAATACACATATTTGCCTGACAAAGCTGCTGAAAAGTTTTTACTTAATTTCCTGGAATAAGCACCTGCTATTTCAAATTCTCTCGGTTTGCCAAAACCAGCCGGATCGCCCTGATCATCCGTAAAAGTGATCTCTCCCATGGAGAAAAAACGAAGACTGTAGCCGATGGCCTGCATTTCATCCAGTTTGTTATAACCTGCAAGATAGGCCAAATAAATATCGTTCAACCCCAGATTCCTCAACCATGGAGTATAAGTTGCAGCCAATTCAAAATCTCTTTCACCAAAAGGCAATTTGGCTGCATTGAAATGCATCGCATTGGCATCCGGTGAAATGGCTATACCAGCATCACCCATGCCGCCTGCTCTGGAATCCGGGACAATCCTGAGGAATGGGAGCGCACTGAGTATTGTATTGGGCACGCAATCTCCATTGGCATCAACCACACATCTTTTTACCGGATCCCAATTGCTATATGCTTGATTATGAGTAATTAATATAAATGAAACACTGATAGCTATTAGTACAACGATTTTTTTCATTCTATTGAAATATTTAATTAAACTAAGTTGTTGTCTTGTAAATTATTAAACTATTTGATTGAAATGCATTTAAAGCCTCATCTCGGCTTGCCGATCTCAAAACGCTTTAGGTTTTTCAAAATTGCATTAAAAAGCCACAAAAGTAAATATTTTTAAAAATTCGGTTAAAAAATATTACTGCTCCAACCGGACATGGTTTTTTAGCCAAATATTATTTGCATATCAGCCAAAACAATCTCAACCTACATATTTCTTCTGTATTGTCCGCCTATGTCAAATAATGCATTGGTAATTTCTCCCAGCGAGCAGTATTTAACAACTTCCATCAATGACTCAAAAAGATTTTGATCATGGATCGCACTTTCCTGTAAATCAGTTATTTTTTGTTTATTTATATCTGACATGGCTTTGTGCAAAGTATTCAATGAAAGGATCTGATCCTCTTTTTCAGTTTCCATTGCACGGATGATCTGTTCCGGCACAATGGTTGGAGATCCTTCACTTGAAAGGAATGTGTTGACGCCCATGATAGGAAATTCACCCGTATGTTTGAGCGTTTCATAATACAGGCTCTCTTCCTGGATCTTGCTGCGCTGGTACATGGTTTCCATAGCGCCAAGCACGCCTCCTCTGTCCGTGATCCTGTCGAATTCAGCCAGAATGGCTTCTTCCACCAGGTCAGTAAGCTCTTCAATGATAAATGAGCCCTGCAGAGGGTTTTCATTCCTGGCAAGTCCCAATTCATGATTGATGATCAATTGAATGGCAACTGCCCGGCGTACGCTTTCTTCAGTTGGGGTCGTGATCGCTTCATCGTAGGCATTCGTGTGCAGCGAATTGCAATTGTCATAGATCGCGTACAATGCCTGTAAAGTCGTCCGGATATCGTTGAAGGATATCTCCTGTGCATGCAATGACCTTCCGGAAGTCTGAATATGGTATTTCAACATTTGCGAACGCTCATTGGCTCCATATTTTTCTTTCATGGCTTTTGCCCAAATTCTTCGGGCAACTCTTCCGATCACCGCATATTCAGGATCCAAACCATTGGAAAAGAAAAAGGACAGATTGTGTGCAAATTCGTCGATTTTCATTCCACGGGACAAATAATACTCTACATAGGTAAAACCATTGGCTAAAGTAAAGGCCAACTGCGAGATCGGATTGGCGCCGGCTTCTGCAATATGATATCCTGAGATGGAAACTGAATAAAAGTTCCTGATCTGCTGATCGATAAAAAATTGTTGCACATCACCCATGATTTTGAGGGAAAACTCTGTGCTGAAAATGCAGGTGTTTTGTGCCTGATCTTCTTTAAGGATATCTGCCTGAACGGTTCCTCTGACGGTATTCAGCGTGCGGCTTTTGATCTCTTTATAGATTGCAGGTTCCAGTATCTGATCACCCGTTATCCCTAACAAAAGAAGCCCGAGACCATTATTTCCTTCAGGAATTTCTCCTTTGTAGGAAGGTCTTTCCAATCCTTTTTTATCATAGATTTTTTGAAGCTTTTCTTCAACCAAATGCTCCAGTTGATGTTCCCGGATATAGATTTCACACTGCTGATCGATGGCTGCATTCATAAAAAAAGCGGCCATGGTCGAAGCAGGTCCATTGATGGTCATCGAAACAGAAGTGAGCGGGTCGCACAGGTTGAAACCGCTGTAGAGCTTTTTCAGATCATCCAGACAGCATATACTGACTCCTGAATTGCCTATTTTGCCATAAATATCCGGTCTGTGATCCGGATCCTGGCCATATAGTGTGACGGAATCAAATGCCGTGGAAAGCCTTTTTGCCGGCATCCCATGGCTCAGATAATGGAAACGTTTATTGGTTCTTTCAGGTCCGCCTTCTCCGGCAAACATTCTGGTAGGATCTTCACCCTTTCTTTTGAATGGAAAAACACCTGAAGTGTATGGGAATTCACCAGGAACATTCTCCTGCATGGCCCACCTTAAAATATCGCCCCAGTCTTTATATTTTGGGAGACTGATCCTTGGAATTTTCAGGTGAGAAAGTGATTCGGTGGTCGTTTTGACTTTGATCTCTTTTCCTCTCACAAAATATGAAAAATAATCCTGGCTGTAGGCTGCTTTTTTGCTTTCAAATTGTTGAATGATGTCCAGATTGGCCGGGTGCAATTCCTTCACAAATTGATCGTATTTGGCCTGAATGGATAACATTACTGTCTGGTCTGCCGACAATGAAACCAAGGCAGTCTTTAATCCATAAAGTTGTGATGCAACCTTTGCCTGATTTTCAACCCATTTGTCATAGTGGCGGTTGCTTTCAGAGATTTCTGATAAATACCTGACACGGCTCGGAGGAATGATCTGACTCTTAACCCTGGCTCTTTTGTTCACATCAAAAGTTGAGTTCAGTTTTAACCCGGTTTTCTCTTCTGTTTTCCGGATGATCAATTCGTACAATTGATTGGTGCCAAAATCATTGAATTGGGAAGCGATCGTACCGATCACAGGCAGTTCCTCATCAGTTACATCCCACAATTGGTGATTTCGCTTATATTGTTTTCTTACATCCCGGATGGCATCCAGTGAACCTCTTTTGTCGAATTTGTTGATGGCTATGATATCGGCAAAATCCAGCATATCGATTTTTTCGAGTTGGGTAGCAGCGCCGTAATCCGGAGTCATTACATACAATGTCAATTCAGCATGATCTATGATCTGGCTGTCTGATTGGCCGATTCCTGAAGATTCGATGATGATGAAATCAAATCCTGCCACTTTAAGGATGTTGACAGCGTCCTGAACATGCCTTGAAAGCGACAAATTGGATTCCCTCGTTGCAAGCGATCTCATAAATACCCGGTCTGAGTGAATGGCATTCATGCGAATCCTGTCACCCAGCAGTGCGCCACCGGTTTTTCTTTTGGAAGGGTCAACAGAGATAATACCAATGGTTTTATCGGGCATATCCATCAGATAACGCCTGACAAGTTCATCTGTCAAACTTGATTTTCCCGCTCCACCGGTGCCGGTAATGCCTAAAACAGGAATATTTTTACCTGATGCTTTTTTTGCAAGAGCATGCTGCAATTCACTGTGCAGTTCAGGGAAGTTTTCCACGCAGGAAATCAACCGGGCGATCAGGCTTTTTTTGTTTACATCCAAATGATCAAGTGAAATCTCACACTGTACTCCAATTGAAAAATCACAGCGTTCTACCAGATCATTGATCATACCCTGTAATCCCATCTCGCGACCATCATCAGGAGAATATAATTTGGTAATACCATAATTTTCCAATTCTTCTATTTCAGAAGGCAAAATAGTGCCTCCGCCGCCACCGAATATTTTGATGTGGTCGCCTCCATTTTGTTTAAGAAGATCATGGATGAATTTGAAAAATTCATTGTGGCCACCCTGATAGGAAGTAATTGCGATGCCCTGAACATCTTCAGCGATGGCTGCCTGAACGATTTCCTTTGCGCTTCTGTCGTGCCCAAGGTGAATAACTTCAACGCCAGTCCGCTGAATGATCCTGCGCATAATATTGATAGCAGCATCATGTCCGTCAAAAAGCGAAGCAGCTGTTAATACCCGGATCTGGTTTTTTGGTTTGTAGATCTCTTTTTCCTGCATCATTTGTTTTATTGTTCTTTCCCTTGAATTTTAAGGGAGTTATCTGCGAAAATAAATATCACAATTATATTATCTTAAGGCTTCAGATTTTAACAAAGTTACGATTTCATTGAGCATCATGGCAGTTGCTCCCCAAATTTTGTGTCCTTCGATGTCAAAAAAGGGCACATCTTCCAGTTCTATACCGGAAGGCATAGAAATGATACCGTTTTTTTTGCATTTTTCATCCAGTAAAGCTTGTAAATCCATTTCGAGAACTCCGGCAACTTCCTCCGGTTGAATTCTGAAAACAGGCTCTTGTGCATATTTACCCACGAATGGATACACCATAAAATTGCTGATCGGTATCCACAACGGTGTTAATTCACCCAAATATTCTATGCCTGAAGCCTCTATGCCCAATTCTTCCTCAGTTTCCCGCACAGCACATGCCCAATGACTGGCATCCGATTTTTCGAGTTTGCCACCCGGCATACTCAGTTGCCCACGGTGTTTGTCCATCCTGTTTTTGGAAGGTCTGATGATGATGGGAAAAAAGGTTTTGCCGTTTTTAGGATACACCAAAAACAATACACTGGCAACAATGGCGCTGTCACTAAAATTATACGAATAGCTGCGTCTCGATACCGGAGCCATTTCCAACATGGCATCAATGCCCGGTAATGGCTCATCGCGTAATTTTTTTTGTATGTATCCTGCTGTTTCTAAAAAACTTAACATGCTGCAAAAATATATAAATAGATGCTTTTTTTAGATTTAATCAATGGAATTGTGGTTAACTGTTTTTTTATACTTTTTCAGGATCATTTGGTGCCAGTCAAAACAATTGAAATCCACTTTACGTTTCAACAAAGATTTTCAATTGATCTTCAGGGGTATTTGGTCAGAAATGTTTGACTTTTCAAATGAATTGGAGATGAAGTTTCACCTATTTGTATAATAAAATGATTGAACCATAGCAGAAAGATTGGTACATTTGCATTTTTTTAAACAGAAGAATAAAATTTATCATTTAAGTATATATTTAAAATGAGCAAGGAAATAAAAAGAATTGGTGTTTTGACTTCAGGAGGAGACGCACCTGGAATGAATGCTGCCATAAGAGCAGTTGTGAGGGCAGCCAGTTTTCATGATCTACATGTTTATGGAGTATTTGAAGGTTATAAGGGCTTGATCAATGGTGAAGTAAAGCGTTTGGAAAGTGGTGATGTAGCCAATACTTTGCAAAGGGGCGGTACTATTTTAAAAACAGCCAGATGTGAAGAATTTAAAACTAAAGACGGAAGAAATATTGCGTACGAAACGATCAAAGCCTACGATATTGACGGGATGATCGTGATCGGAGGGAATGGAACCTATACAGGAGCAAAGTATTTCTCTGAAGAATTCGATATTCCGTTTATCGGGCTTCCCGGTACGATAGACAATGACATCTGGGGAACTGACTATACCATTGGTTATGACACAGCAATCAACACGGCAATTGAAGCCATTGACAAGATAAGGGATACCGCAGACTCACATAATAGGTTGTTTTTCATAGAAGTAATGGGTAGGCATGCAGGGTTTATCGCTCTGGACACCGGGATTGGCTCTGGAGCAGCTTATACCTTTTTGCCAGAGGTGGAAGGCGGTGTTTCCCACCTGCTGGACATGCTGAAAAAAGCAGCGATCAGAAAAAAAATGTTCAATATTGTGGTGGTTGCAGAAGGAAACGCAAACGGTTCTGTTCATGACCTCGCAAAAGCAGTGGAAGAAAACCTCAAAGGCTATGATACCAGGGTGACGACCATCGGGCATATGCAAAGAGGTGGTTCTCCATCGGCGGCAGATCGCGTGCTGGCTTCAACGCTCGGATATGAAGCTGTGGAATGTCTTGTCAAAGGAATAAAAAATAAGGCTTTAGGCATCGTCGATTCAAGGTTGTTCATGTGTACTTTTGATGAAGCCATCAACAACAGAAAACCTCTGAATGATGCAAAGATTGAGCTGTTGAATGTACTTGCCATTTGATGAAGCAGGTCACAGTTTTTTATGTTACTTTTCCCGATGAAGCTGCTGCCAGATCTTTAGCCGGCATGTTGTTGGAACAAAAGCTCGTTGCTTGTGCAAATATTATTCCTGTTTCGGGTTTGTTTTTTTGGCAGGGAGCAATGCAGGATGAAAAGGAATGTATTGGATTGTTTAAAACTAAGCCTGAACTGATTTCAAAAGTAAGGAATGAAATCACTACAAACCATCCATACGAAGTGCCATGTATCATTTCATCAAATGTCGATGCCAATGATGCCTATGCGGATTGGGTTTATGAACAAACGATGGATTTAAAAAATCAATAGATATATTTCTTGTGTGTGCAGTTGATACACGATCAAATTAAATCGGTCATATATAATAATTATTATATGTATAAAAACTGTTTATTTTCCATACTTATCCTTGTTTTTGGAAGTTCTTCATCTTTGTATGCGCAGAATATCCTGGATTTTTTTATCGGGGTACCAGATTCATCTGTGCTGACATTGCCGAAGAGTGAAAGAAGCAAAATCGTCAGATTATCAAAAAATAACCGTTCAGCAAAAGATGCTACTGCCATTATTAAAAAACACGGATTGAATTATACGTTCGAAAACGTGGATGTAAAAAATGGTTACCTGAAACTCATCGGTGCGATGGAGGGTCATCTTGAGATGTGTTACTGGAACCTTCAGTCAGGTAAAAAACTCGTTGGGGTTTATCATGAGTCCTGTGGTCCCGGGTGCTACACCGAAACCCTCAATTTTTATTTGTACTCTGCAGGGAAATATACTTCTGTCCCGTTTGATAAGGTGTTCCCTGATTTGCATGAAAAAATATTTGGGTCGCAACAGAAGGATGATTTTGATAGTGCTTTTCAAACTGATTTCAAAGAAACAATGACGTTTAAACTGCCCCAAAAAGGGAAAAATATTGTAGTAAAGTGGGGTTCTGATGAGTTTTTGGCTGAAAACAGGCAAAAGATGAAAGGAAACCAGGCAAATTTACTTTGGCGTGACGGAAAATTCATTACGGGGGAAATATATTGGGCAAAATGATCTTTATCCGTTGGAAATGCCTGATTTTACCCTGAACTCATTCAACATGACTTCCATTTCCTCGATCGTCATTTGTCCGGGCGCTGTTTGTTGGCCAGGTAAGGCTGCATAACTGAAAGGTGCTCCCATCAGCAAACTCAATACCCTGGTACTTTTTCCTTCTGATCCCATGCAAAAGGCCAGCATATTGCTAAAGTCAGTATTGAATCGCAAAATGCGCTTATTGTCCCTGATGCCATGACTCAGGCAGGCGATTTTTATCAGGTCAGGAGAAAATTTGGCTGCCCTTAAAATTACATCAAAAAGCTTTTCATTGGTGGGGCAATGTTCAAAATTATGATAGGAAATAATCAGTTTGGTGTGCTTTGAACCTTTGATTTTTGCAAAAATGCTTTCAAGAAAAGCAGTTTCTTCATCTATGTCCAAATCAATCCAGCCAGCCTGCTTTTCTATGGATGTTAGCAACGCGTCGATCCTTTCTTCATCGGTAAAAGAAGTATTTTTACGAAAAGTGAATATCAGTGAACTGTTCATTTTACATAATTCTGCTATTTGTTCCTTACTAAATCGGGTCAAATCCAGCCTGACCTCAGACATTTCAGCTTTTTGAATGTGCTTTTTTGCCAGTTCAAAGTCATGTGTTCCCAGACTAATACAAAACATCAGTTGTAAATTTGTTTGATAATTTTTTCCAATCCATCCAGACTCATTGTATGGATTCCAGCTTTTCCAATAGATTCAAGGTAGATAAAGTCAATTTGATCTCCCGATTTTTTCTTGTCTGCACGCAGGGATGAAATAATCGATTCAATGGGTAAATCAGAATTCGTTGGAAGTTTGCATTTTTCAAGGATATTGATCACCTCATTGACCGTATTATTACCGGTAAATCCAAGCAATTGAGAAATCCTGGCAGCTAATACCATGCCCTGAGCGATGGCAAATCCATGAGGTAACTTTGTTTCTCTTTCAATAGCATGACCAATGGTATGTCCAAAATTCAATATTTTACGAATACCTTGTTCCGTTTCATCAGCTTCTACTATGCCCGCTTTCAATTTGTTATGTTGGTAAATGAGCGTGGCCAAAAATTCAGGATCTCTGATTTCAAATAAGTGAAAATTGTTTTTAAACCACTCAAAACCAGCTGTATCCGTAATCAGATAATGCTTCACAAGTTCTGCAGAACCATTGATGAATTCTTCTTCCGGAAGGGTTTGGAAAAAGGACGGATCGTTGATGATGAAATCCGGTTGGTTGATGGTACCGGCAATATTTTTAAAATGGTTGACATTCACTCCGTTTTTTCCACCGATCACTGCATCAATTTGACCCAATAATGTGGTAGAAATAAACCCGAAATCAAGGCCACGCATGAAAGTGGAAGCCACAAAACCAGCCAAATCTGTCACTATTCCGCCACCCATACCGATGAGAAAACTCTTCCTGTCAGCACCCATCGTCATCAGTTGCATGTAAACCTCATGTACTGTTTGCAGTGTTTTATTTGCTTCGCCATTTTTAACAACGATGGTTTCCTTGTCGGTGAAAAAATCTTGATAAATCCTGAAAACATTGTCATCCGTCAGGAAAATGCACCTTTTTGCAGGCATCATCAGCCGGATGAGATTACCGAAATGACCAACATGCACTTCGCATTTTTTATGACGGGCTTGTAATGTGAATTGCATTCTTCCTTTTTTAACAGCTAAATTACATAAAAATGACCATAACCACATTAAATGAGTGAATTTCCGTATCCTGCTTTCGCGGATCTAGGTGCAACGATCCTGTTTCAGGATGGCTCAATAAGAATTGAGAAACAGGAATACATTTGTCTGACATTAATGACAGGTATCAGTTTTTGCAGAGGGTTAATTCTTTTATATTTGATTTTCAGGTCATTATTGTTCAAAATCAATTGAAAAGCCGGATGGATCAGAACAATATGGTATGTAATTTGATTATATAAATAAAATATATTGAATTTGAAACAACGACCCATAACAGATTGGTTGCCGATAACCTGGAAAGAAGTAGAATTGAGAGGCTGGGAAGAATTGGATGTGATCCTGTTTACAGGTGATGCCTATGTAGATCATCCGGCATTCGGTGCGGCTGTTATCGGGCGACTGGTGGAAGCCAGGGGTTATCGTGTAGCCATTGTACCGCAGCCGAACTGGCGCGATGACCTGAGGGATTTTAAAAAAATGGGGAAACCCAGGTTCTTTTTCGGAGTAACTTCAGGCGCCATGGATTCCATGGTCAATCATTATACCGCGGCCAAAAGGATCAGATCCAACGATGCCTATACACCTGGTGGTGAAGCGGGTTACAGACCTGATTATGCAACCACTGTTTACACAAAAATTCTAAAGGAACTATTTCCGGATGTGCCTGTGGTCATAGGTGGAATAGAAGCCTCTTTGCGCCGGGTCACACATTATGATTATTGGTCAGATCAGTTGAAACCCACCATTTTACATGATTCCAATGCGGATATGTTGGTGTACGGAATGGGAGAAAGCGCTTTGATTGAATTGCTGGACTCACTTAATAAAGGTCTGAATTTCAGTCAGATAGAATTCATTAAACAGACAGCCTTTCTTCGGGATCATTCGGATATTGCAGGTTTGGAAACAGACTGGAAGGACGTCGAACTGAGTTCGCATGAAATCTGCCTACAGGATAAAAAGGCTTATGCAGCCAATTTTAAGATCGTAGAAAAAGAATCAAATAAATCCAATGCACAACGGATTTTGCAAAAGGTATATGAAAAAACTTTGGTGATCAATCCGCCTTTTCCACCGATGGATGAAGAAAGCATTGACAGGTCATTTGATTTGCCCTATACAAGATTGCCTCATCCGAAATACAGTAAAAGAGGACCGATTCCTGCTTATGAAATGATAAAATTCTCATTGAATATGCATCGGGGTTGTTTTGGAGGATGCAGTTTTTGTACGATTTCTGCACATCAGGGTAAATTTATAGCCAGCCGTTCAAAGCAATCCATCCTTAAAGAGGTGGATGAAATTGCCAAAATGCCGGATTTCAAAGGATATATTTCCGATCTGGGTGGTCCTTCTGCCAATATGTACAAAATGCAGGGTAAAGACCTGTCCATTTGTGCAAAGTGCACGAGCCCATCCTGCATTCATCCGGTGGTTTGTGACAACCTGAATACAAGTCATGCGCCATTGCTGGAGATCTATGAAGCGGTTGATCAGCATCCGGCTATCAAAAAAGCATTTGTTGGTTCGGGCATAAGATATGATCTCTTAACACCCGGTTTCAACAAAAAAGCGGACAAATCCATTGATCAATATATGGACAGATTGGTGAGCAGGCATATTTCAGGCAGATTGAAAGTTGCTCCCGAACACACAGCTGATGAAACCCTGAAAATCATGAGGAAGCCTTCCTTCAAACATTTTCATGAGTTTAAAGCTAAATACGATAAAGCCAACAAGAAACATGGTTTGAACCAACCATTGATCCCTTATTTTATATCGAGTCACCCGGGAAGTACGGAAGCTTCCATGGCAAATCTAGCTGTGGAAACCAAGGATATGGGTTTTAGATTGGAGCAGGTGCAGGATCTGACGCCAACACCTATGACTGTCGCTACAGTGATTTATTATTCCGGATACCATCCATATACCATGAAAGAAGTTTTTACTGCCCGGACTGATAAGGAGAAAAAAGCACAACACATGTTTTTCTTTTGGTATAAAAAGGAAAACAGAGATAAGATCATTCAGCGTCTGAAAGACCTTGGAATACCCGAATTGATCCGGAAGTTTTATCCTTCAAATTATAAACAGCGAACCGGCAAATAGCTATATCTTTTGCAACATAATATTATTATAAATCACTATTGACCGACAAAAATTACAAGATTTCTCGCTCCGCTCGAAATGACAGGACTTTCAGGGGTTTTAGGTGAGAAGGAGGTAGGTGGCGGCAATGCCGCCGCCTACCTCCTTCTCAAACAACTAACTGTCTGTCATTCCGAACGAAGTGAGGAATCTCGAACACATAATTCTAACCTTTAGAATTTTTGTCGGTCAGTAGTGATTATAAATTAATTTATTGAAAATCAATTGATTTGGTTTTTATGTGCACAGTTGTTACCTTAAATTCAATGAAAGTTTAGGATTTCATTCATTTCTATATTTTTTTAACCCACATTGCTCAAAACTACCCCAAATAGCAAGAGAGAAAAAATAATTTCATAAAAATCAATAGAAATTTAGTTAAAAATGCGGCAAAAATCATGTTTTAAATATTGTAAAAAAGTGTAAACCGTTCTATTACAATATAAAACGTAATTGAGAATTTGATTTGTAGTACACAGGGGAGTTGCACAGGTGGAGGCAATATCAGTACCTTTGCAGCATGTATTTCAAAACGAGCAGACGATATAATCCAGGCGCAAACAAATATGACAGCTACTACCGACTGGTAGAGAGTTATCGCAATGAGACTGGTCGCGTTTGCCACAGGACTATCCTCAACGTTGGTTTTTTGGATGATGAATTGACGGCCGAACAACTCAACACGATATCCCGCACGCTGACAGATAAGTATCAACATAAGCAATCCATATTTCCACAAACGGATCCACTTATCAACCAATGGGTTGATGAATTATGGAATCGTATCGTGGCAGGAAAGAAACTGGATCTGACCTTGTACGATGAAAAAAGCCGCATGATTCATGCAGATACACTCAAACATAGTAATGTGAGGGAGATAGGATCGGAATGGATGTGTTACCGGGCATGGGAACAATTAGGTCTGAACAAGGTGTTGGCAGAACATGATTTTGAAGATTGGGAGATAAAACTGGCTCAAACGCAGGTAATCAGCAGAGCTGTGCATCCTGCATCAGAATTGGCTACAGCATCCTGGATAAAGGAAAATTCAGCTATCTGTGAATTGACGGGCTATGATACGGAGAAGATAAATAAGGATCGATTATACAAAAGTGCGTTGAAGCTAAATTCGATCAAGGATGACTTAGAGCGTCACCTGTCCATCCGAACCAACGAAATATTTGATATTCAGGACAAGATCATATTGTATGACTTAACAAACACGTATTTTGAAGGGGAGAAGCGCAACAGTCAACTGGCAAAGTATGGCCGAAGTAAAGAGAAGAGAAGTGATTGCAAGTTAGTGGTGTTGGCTTTGGTAGTGAATATTTTTGGATTTATAAAACACTCCTCTGTGCATGAGGGTAACTTTTCCGATTGCAAAGATTTGGATGTTCTGATTAACCGGTTAGATTATGTTGTCGGGCCACAAAAACCCATCATTGTACTGGATGCAGGCATAGCCACGGTGGAGAATCTGGCATTGATCAGAGATAAAGGTTATCATTATTTATGTGTAAGCCGGACAAAACTGAAGAATTATGCATTTGATCAAAGTCGCCTGGTTGTCTATTTAGAAACCAAATCCAAAAAAGAAGTAGTTTTAAAAAAAGTAATAAGTCCGGATCATACGGATTATTGGTTGGAGGTACGCAGCAGTCTGAAGGCAAAGAAGGAGCAGGGGATGAAAAGCCAGTTTGAGACCAGATACGAAGAAGAACTGCAGAAGATTAAAATATCAATTTGCAAGAAAGGAGGAGTAAAACTGGCGGACAAAGTCAATCAAAGAATAGGCAGAGCCAAACAAAAATACCCTTCAGCCCAAGGCAGGTACACGATCCAACTGAGCTATGACAAAAAGAAAATAAAGGTCATAGAAATGACCTGGGAGAAGAATGAGCAAAGAGATAGTGAAGCAATTCAAGGTCTCGGACGGTACTTCATCAGAACAAGCATGGATATGCAAGATGAGGTAATCGTATGGAATGTTTACAACACGATTAGAGAAATAGAAAGCACCTTCAGGGCATTAAAGACAGATATTGATCTACGTCCAATCTATCATAAAAAAGACGATTCTACAATTGCACACCTAAACCTGGCACTACTGGCTTATTGGTTGGCTAACACCATAAGACACCAGTTAAAATCATCCGGAATAAACATATGCTGGAGGGAGATAGTTCGTATCGGCAATACCCAGAAAATCATCACGACCAGTGGATGTAATCAGGCAGGCAAAGAAATCACCATTCGCAATTGTTCCGAACCGGAGCAAAAATTAAGAACCCTGCAAGAGGCCCTTAAACTAAAAACCAGACCCTTTACAAAATTAAAATCTGTAGTACACAAACCGAAACTCAAAAATTTACAAAACCCTGTACCAAGGCTAATTGCGTCTGGCTAATAAGCAATGTGTGTTAATTTTCACTAAAGTTTTAAACAACTGAAATATTTACCTATAACTAATTTGATATTTGATCCTCTTTATCTTAAAATTGTGCAAATTTTGAATGGTGTCATGATCCTGGTTTTCTGTGGAGGTTTAGTATAGGAAACCTTACATTTATTTCAAGTTAAGATGTATGGTAGATTCTTCTGGGTCAGGATAACATAAAAACAGAATTAACTGGTAAATAATGAAAATTATCATAGCGGGAGCGGGTGATGTGGGTTTTCACATTGCCAAGCTGCTGACCAACGAAAAACACAACATTGTACTCATTGATAATGATGAGGATATATTGAATGTTGCGAGTAACCACTTGGATATTTATACCATCAAAGGGGATTCTTCCTCCCTTGATTTATTGAAAAAAGCTGATGTCAGAGAAGCTGATATTTTCATTGGCACAACTACCTTTGATCAAAATAACCTGATGTCTTGTATTTTGGCGAAAAAATTGGGTGCCAAGCAAACCATTGCAAGAGTCGGAAATGAAGAATTCAGTGTTGAACCCAATCTTTCTCTGATGAAAGACCTGGGTGTGGATCATATCATCAATCCAATCCAGCTGGCAGTTCAAGAGATAGAATTATTGGTCAAAAGGTATGTTATGACCAACGATTATGAGTTTGAAGACGGAAGGATTTCGCTTGTAGGGTTTATTTTGCACCTGGAACCCTATTTTTTGAACCAGACAGTCAGAGATATTTACCATAAAAGTGCCCAAAAATGGTTCAAGATCATTGCCATCAGACGAAAAAACCATACAATCATTCCTGAACTTGACACGGTTTTGATGGAGAATGATCAGATTTTCCTGTTGGTCAGCAGTCAAGATACGGGACGATTGTATAAAATACTTGGTATAGAAAAGAGGATTATTAAAGATATTATGATACTTGGCGGAACACCACTTTCCATCCGCGTTGCAAAGAAACTTGAGAGTAAGTATAAGATCAATATGGTGTCTAATGATCCTGGTTTTTGTGAAAAATGCAGTGATTCACTCAATAAAACCCTGGTCATTAAAGGTAATCCCAATGATTTTGATTTGCTGGAAGATGAAGGACTTCTGAATATGGATATTTTTATTGCATTGACCACCAACACAGAAACCAATATGCTTACCTGTTTATTAGCTGGTGAAATGGGGGTCATCAAAACAATATCTATGGTCGATAATACTGCTTATTTTGCTGTTTCACGCAATCTTGGAGTAGATACGCTTATCAATAAAAAGCTTTTGGCCGCCAACGAGATTTTCAGGTTTATACGTAGGGGAAAAGTTGAAGATCTGACCACTGTACATGGTGTTGACGGAGAGATAATAGAGTTTATTATTGATGAAAAAAGCAAGTTGATTGGTAACAGGGTTGACAAGCTGAAATTACCTGATTCAATTATTCTCGGTGCTCTATTGAGGGAAGATGTGTGTTATGTAGTATTCAAGGAAATGCTTTTCCTGAAGGGTGACAAGGTGATCGTATTTGCTAAAACCAGGGCTTTGGATCAGGCTCAAAAGATTTTTTCCTGATATGATCCATTTCAGACTTGTAGGCCGTTTTATCGGAATCCTTATTCTGGTTGTTGCCATCACCATGGCAAGCACAGTGGGTGTCAGCTATTATTATGACGATGGAGAATGGCAAAATCTTGCAATTTGTGTTTCTATTGTGTTCCTTATTGGTGCTTTATTGGTTTGGTTCAAACCTCCGAAAGAAAAATATATCGGCAAAAGAGAAGGATATCTGGTTGTGGCATTTGGATGGCTGGCGATGTCTGTTATGTCTTCATTGCCATATATTTTTACAGGAATTGTCGAACATCCGTTCGAAGCATTTTTTGAGGCAGTCTCGGGCTTGACCACTACAGGTGCATCCATATTCAAAGATGTGGAGGCATTGCCAGAAAGCATCCTTTTCTGGCGAAGCCTTACTCAATGGATAGGAGGAATGGGCATCATTGTATTGACAGTAGCAATTTTTCCGTTATTTGGGATTGGTGGTGTGGAGTTATTTACCGCAGAAGCTCCCGGACCAAGTACAGACAAAATACATCCAACCATCCAGGGCACGGCAAAAAGACTGTGGTTTATTTATGTAGGCCTTACGCTGGCATGTATCGGATTGTTGTATCTGGCTGGAATGAGTGGTTTTGATGCTGTTAATCACACGTTTACGACGATGTCCACAGGAGGGTTTTCAACTAAGAACATGAGTATCGCCGCATTTTCTCCATTGATACAATATATTATTTTAATCTTTATGTTTATCGCCGGAGCTAATTTTACAGTGATCTATTACTTTCTTGTAAGGAAATTTAAAATGGTAGTTCGCAATGAGGAATTTATGGTGTATTTTTATTTTACACTGTTTGTGATGGCGATTTTTACGTTTAATATTTTCTTCATTGCGCCTGGTGATAATTCTCTCGAATCTTCCTTCAGACATGGTAGTTTCCAGGTGGTTTCCCTGATGACTACTACTGGTTTTGTGACAGCAGATTATACCATGTGGACTCCAGGCTTGACCATGATGTCCTTTTTTTTGCTTTTTGTCGGAGCATCTGCCGGATCAACTGCAGGTGGTATCAAAATGATCAGGCATGTGGTTTTTGTAAAACATATCTGGAACGCTTTCAGACACATGCTGCATCCTCGTGCTTATATCAGGATCAAAGTCAACGACAATGTAGTTTCTGAAAGGATTGTGGCCAATATTCTGGTGTTTTTAATGGTTTATCTGATTTTGTTCATGATAGGAAGTTTGTTTATGACTGTATTGGGCATGGATTTTATTTCCGCTATGAGTGCAACTGCAACCAGTATTGGTAATGTAGGACCTGGTTTAGGTACAGTTGGGCCGATTTACAATTTTTCTGAAGTTCCGCTCGTCGCAAAATTTACTCTGCCATTTTTTATGATACTTGGCAGATTGGAATTATTCACTATTTTAATTCTTTTTGCTCCGTATTTTTGGAAAGTTCATTGATGGTTGTTTTAATTAATTGTTAAATACTAACTTTATAATTATCTGAAATTCAAGACAGGACAATTTTAATTGGCTGATTTCGGGTTTTTTACATTTAAATCATAGATCCTGTATTTGCTATTGTTGCCGATTGACCTGAAAGGCAAACTATGCCCGATGGATGTTACAAAATATCCAACCCCTTCCTTTCTGAATGTCTTTATTTGTTCAGATCCGGTTTTAAGGTAGTTTTTGTCAGCCAAAATGATTAGATTTTCTCCATTTCGCCTGTTTTGAACATCCACTCCATATACAAACCCGATCCTTTGATACCACGCTCCTAAAACATCCTTGCGATGTACAACGGATTTATAGTCTATATACAAACTTCTTTCACTGAAATACTTGAACTCTGTGAATGACATAGGAACAACAAAAACTGCGTCATGAGGCGTTAATTTTTTGGCTAAAAGACCTATTTCGGCTTCATCAGAATAAAATTCTGTAAAGAAAAATTCGTATTTTTTACCCGAAAAAAATGAATTGCCTGATAAGACTAGCCCGACAACCAATACCGCGCCAAACGGTAAACTCCACTCTAAACTCAAATTTTGCAGAAGATTGATCTTCGACCTGTTGAATTGTTCTTCAAGCCAGGCCATGATGCCTACGATGCCGGTCAATTGCATCCAGATGCTTGTTTTGAACCATTGACTGCTTAAAACAGATGACATTGGATAAACTTCCGTGAAAAAAGTATAAAATATCATTCCTGCAAGTATGACCACTTGTAAAATGAAAATATTCCACAATTTTCTTTTCAGGAAATATCCCATCGAGAAACCCCACAAAGCAATGGCAATCAAGTAAGTATGAACAGGAAAATAGGATGGGAAAAAATGATGGGCGATCCTGAATTCAAATATTTCAAACAATTTTTGTTCACTGATCCCACTGTTTTGGTTCAATTTCCACTGTAACAACGCAATGTAAATTCCGGCAGTAAGGAGATAAAGCACAATACCAGTGAACAACTGCTTTTTACTCATTTTTTTCCACCTCAAAATCGCTGTACCCGTCAAAATGATGAATAATTGCGCGCCGACGGTCGGATGTATCATGGTGGCCGGAATCAGCAGCAGGAATGTCGTCAATGATTTTTTAGTCAGGAAAAAATAAACAGACCAAACCCCCAAACTCTTTGCGACTAAGCTGGAAATGAACATGTTATAATATATGTCACAAGCTCCAGGATTCGTGCCGTACAATGGTCCGGTGATGATCAAAATCACCAACCAACAGAAGAATTCATTTTTAATAAACAAAGAGGCGATCCTGAAAATTCCTAAAAACAAAAATAAGGAAGTGATGGCATGCAGTAATAGTGTTATCCATCTCAAATGTTCACCCATTAGTGAAAGCAAACCGGAAAAAATCCATCGCTCATTTGGGAATGCGCTGTGCAAATGCTGTATGTAAAAATCGTGTGGGTACAAATTTGGCTCGGATAAAAATTTGGCATAGGACATGACATCCACAGGATCGTTTGATGCGAACAGAAAGCCTCTGAAAGCCAGCACAATGAGGTAAATGCAGACCAAGAACAGTATCTGCCGCGAAAAAGTGAAAGATCTGGGTCCAAAAACGTAAATATTGCGCTTCATGGTCCCAAAATTATAGATTTTCAGCGAATTTTTACCTGTTTGGTATTATTTTGACTTGTACAAGAGGTTTTTGAAATCTCACAATCTGGTAATTGGAAAAAACATAAGCACAATCCTAAAACAATCCATCGGATGAGAGATACCTTTCTCCCGTATCATAGTTGAAGGTTAAAACCCGGGTTGGGGTAGTGAGTTCACTCAATTTTCTGGCAACGGCAGCAAGTGAAGCTCCGGTGGAAATTCCTACAAAAATGCCTTCCCCTGAAGCAATTTTTTGGGTATAATGATATGCTTCCTCTTTCTCAATCTGAATGATTTCGTCGATGATGCCGGTGTTCAATACGTCCGGAACAAAGCCGGCGCCTATGCCCTGGATCATGTGCGGACCTGGTGCTCCGCCACTTAAAACAGGAGAACCGGAAGGTTCAACGGCAATGATCCTGATATCCGGAAATTGTAGTTTCAAAATTTCACCCACACCGGTGATGTGTCCACCCGTACCGACTCCCGTGATCAGGTAATCCAGGCCTTGCGGGAAATCCTGACTGATTTCCTGAGCAGTGGTCTTCCTGTGAATTTCAGGATTCGCTGAATTCTCAAACTGAAATGGCATCCATGCATTCGGAATGTTACCAACCAATTCTCTGGCCTTAGCTATAGCGCCTTTCATACCTTCTGATTTGGGAGTCAGTTCAATTTCAGCTCCGTAGGCAGACATCACTCGTCTCCTTTCGATACTCATGGATTCGGGCATCACGAGAATGATTCGGTAAGCTTTAACAGCGGCAACCATTGCTAAACCAATACCTGTATTGCCTGAAGTGGGTTCGATGATCACAGAATTTTTGTGCAGCAACCCATTTTCTTCAGCTTGCTCGATCATAGCCAAAGCAATGCGGTCTTTGATGCTTCCACCCGGATTGGATCGTTCCAGTTTCATCCATACCTCGTGTTGACCGGTAAAAAGTTGTGAAATATTGACAACCGGAGTATTTCCAATGGTTTCGAGGATATTGTTGTATTTCATTGATATAAGATTTTATATAGTGTCTGCAAGAAAACTCTTGTTTTTTTCGTCTTTGATAAGAAAACGTCAAGGACAAGGCTTGCGAAGTTTTTGAAAACAAGGAGTTTGCTGATTGTAAATGACTGTTTCAAAAATAAGCATAACGCAGTATTTGGCGTTTTCTTGCAAAGACTAAATAATAATTTTTGAGTCTTTATTTTGGTATTTGGGATTTGGACCTGATGGTTGTTAACCTGTTTTAATAGATAATGATTTATCTGGACTCATGATTTCATTTTAAAACATTTAATCTAAAACCTACATAAATAAGAATATATAAATTATAAAACTATCTAATTTAATCTCAGATTACAAAATCAAGGTAATCGTGGATTTTTTCACGGCTTTTGATTTTTACCTTAGATTCGTTAAAAACAGTGGAATTCTTTTCAACGCTTGCAACCAGCCAAACGTTACCTCCGATCACTGAATTTTCTCCAATCACCGTTTGCCCTCCCAAAATGGTGGCATTCGCATAGATGATCACCCGGTCTTCGATGGTGGGATGTCTTTTGGTATCTTCATTTATTTTCCCCACACTTAGCGCTCCCAGTGTAACACCCTGGAAGATTTTTACATCATCCCCGATCATACATGTTTCTCCGATCACTATCCCGGTTCCATGGTCAATCGCTAATCTTCTGCCGATTTGAGCGCCAGGATGGATATCTATCCCTGTTTTACTGTGAACATGTTCTGAAAAAATTCTTGCCAACGAATGCAAACCAAGATTCCAGCAAATATGTGCTATCCTGTGAACAGCCAATGCAAAGAAACCCGGGTAACAATTGAGCACATCCTGAACTGATCTGGCAGCCGGATCAAAATTGTAAATGGTATCTGCATCCTCCATTGAAATTGCGTAATTGTCAATCAATTTAGAAAAAAAATCTTTTCTGATCATAGAATGATCGACACTTCCATTGATCAGCAGCATTTCAAATTCTTTTTCCAACATACCCATCGTATGGCCGATGTCTTCTGTTTTGTAATGAAACAGAAATAAAGCTGCGTAAAGATCTTCAATAAATCCGATCGCTCTTTTTTTGGAAGGATAAGTGATGCTTAGTTTATCCCTTTCTTCAGATATTTTTGAAATCAAATTGGACATCATAATATGCTTTTAGGAGCGATTTATTAACTCCCAGCGCATTACTATAATGCAAAAAAAAGTAATTTGTTCAGTCAATACCTGTTAATTCCTCTTTCAAAGCCTGAAACTGGCGCCATTTTGAAAAAAAGTGTTTGGTGCTATAATATGTTATATGGTTTGGCTTACCTGATTTTATGCAATCACGCTTACCCTGAACCTGGAAGAGCCAGAACCAAAGAGGAAAATGAATTTACAACCCCTACGGGCAAGCTCATACGGGCGGGAAAAGAACACCGATTAACGAGTTCAGATCTGGTATTTTAATTATAAAATCTAATTTCGTTAATCCTTTGCTTGCCCGTATGGGTTTTATATTCTGACTGTTTTGTTAAATTCAAAATGAGTTTTATATATTCTCCTAAAAAAAAACATCATTTTACTTTTTAAGCCACTAATTATCAAATTTCAAAATTTTAAAATTTCCAAATTTCCAAATTCTCAACTATTCTCCATCCTTATCCATCAGTTTTTTCAGCTCATTGAGTTTTAGCATACATTCGATCGGTGTCATTGAATTCAGGTCCAGTTCCTGAATTTTTTGTTTTAATTCGCCTACCATAGGATCGACCGTTTCAAAAATACTCAATTGATAGGGTGCAGGCATTTGTTTAAGCTTTTTCTGTGGACTTTGTTTTTCAGATCTTTCGTCATCAATGGTTTTTTTCTCCAGTTGGTGCAGGATTTCCTCCGACCTTTCGATCAAAGCTCTCGGCATACCGGCCATTTTCGCTACATGGATACCAAAACTATGTTTGCTTCCACCTGCGATCAGCTTGCGCAGAAAAATTACTTTGTGCCCAACTTCTCTGGTAGAAACATTGAAATTTTTAATACGCTCAAACTTATGTTCCAGTTCATTCAGTTCATGATAGTGTGTTGCAAACAGGGTTTTTGGCTGCGCGTAAGGGTTGTTGTGGAGATATTCTGCCAAAGACCAGGCGATGGAAATACCATCATAGGTGCTCGTGCCCCGACCGATCTCATCCAGCAGGATCAGGCTCCTTGGGGAAATATTATTGAGGATATTGGCGGTTTCATTCATTTCAACCATGAAGGTGGATTCGCCGCTGGAAATATTATCAGAAGCTCCTACACGGGTGAATAGTTTGTCTATAAAACCGATGTCAGCTGAAGTTGCCGGGATGAAAGAACCGATTTGAGTCATCAGGCAAATCAGGGCTGTCTGGCGTAAAATAGCGGATTTTCCGGACATATTCGGGCCTGTGATCATCATGATCTGCGTGTCGTCATTGCTCAGGTATATGTCATTTGGAACGTATTGTTCGCCTAAAGGCATCTGACTTTCGATGACAGGATGTCTGCCTTGTTTGATGTCAATGATCAGGTTTTCATTAACATTAGGCTTGCAAT
>Ga0209573_1002536_pt1 | contig 22965 bp, 19 predicted proteins | sample TNRBio252014_DNA_FD_185870 | JGI IMG/M metagenome (GOLD analysis project Ga0209573, IMG submission 185870) | Wastewater treatment Type I Accumulibacter community from EBPR Bioreactor in Madison, WI, USA - TNR Reactor_6/25/2014_ DNA (SPAdes)... | ecosystem: Engineered > Bioreactor > EBPR >...
AAATTTTAGTTGACGGTGGAATTTTCAGATGCAAAATGGTTGCGAATAGTCGATTTTTGGGATTGTGGGAGATTGGTTATGGCTAGGCAGGCTAGGGTATTTGTGGATGATGGTGAGTCGGGGGTGTTTCATGTTTGCTTGCGGGTTGCGGGGCCAAAGGTGGCATTCGTTAGCTGAAAAGGAAAATCGACATCAATTGATTTAGTATTTAATACACTCATCTGGGAGAGCTGGTTGCCTTGCTGGCCTCTTTGGTTTAGGTCTTTCAGCTAATTCTAAGCTTTTGCAAATTTTAAGTTAGGCCGGCAAGTGGCGGCGCTCCCAGATGAGAGAAAATTTAAGGAGAAGTGCATGTAATGCACAAATTTGGAAAAGCATTTACACAGAGAGAGAGCGAGGCCACGGAGAGCACAGAGAAGAGTTGATTTTAAAAATCAGATGCTAAAAAAAAGATGCAAATATCGAAGGGGCGATTTTGTTGGGTACTGGTTTTGGACAGGGACTTCAGTGTACATCTATAAAATTTTCTCACTTTCAAACCAATTTATCATTAAATTGAGCGAAAATAGCAAATTTTCTAGATAAATTTTATAAAATTGTTAAATTGCAAATTATAGTTGATTTTTAATTGATGCCTGTCCCGTCTATTTACCCGCTATATAAATGAGATGACAAGTTTTTTAATACAAAATAATCGATCTGGCTCAAGTGTAACTGAAAATATTGTAAACAATAACTTTATTCAAAATCAATTTGAAAGTGGGTTTTTAGTGAGAATGGAAGTGCATAAAAATGAGTGCGACTAAGGTGTTTTTTATTACTGAATTTATTTTGGTTATACTAGGCATCATTATGCTTGAATGGTGGTTTTCGCATGTTAATCACGACAATTACCCAGGTGGAATGCATGTAAGAGATAGTGTGCGGTTCGGTATTCTACCTTTGTCGCTATTTGGTTTTTGGTTTATCTTTTGCGTTTTGCCATTATTTTGTTGTTGTATTGTTTGGGTATTTAGAAAAATTAAACGACAAAAGAATTAAATGTAAACTACCTTATGATGTATTTGATATTAAATAATTGAATAAGATATTCGTTTGGTTTTTTTCCTGGTGTTTGTAGAGCACCGAATTAACAACATAGAAATTACAGAAAAAATTTGTGAGGTAAAATAGAGGGTTTGGTCGAGTCTTTCGCATATGCATCATTTGCTTTTTTTGCGTTACATTATTTGAACGAAGTAGTTTAGAAGTTTTGGACGATGCTTTCTAGCTCTTTTTTTAGAGATTGTAGTTTTGTTTTTAGGTTTTCTGTGTTTTTGGTGATATCGGCCAAATTGGTTTTTGTGTTTACTGAAAAATAAAATTTAATTTTTGGTTCTGTTCCAGATGGTCTTGCGGTTATTCTTGTGCCATCTGATAGATTAAATTCGAGTACATTCGAAGAAGGTAAATAGATTTTTTCTTTTATGTTTCCTGAGCTGTCTTTGGCTTCGCTTTTTAAATAATCTTTGATTTCAATGATTTGTTGGTGGTTGAAAGTAGCAGGTGGGTTTTTGCGTAAATGATCCATCATGCGGTCCATTTTTTCTAAGCCATCTTTTCCTTTTAAAGTAATCGAAATCAGATCTTCTTGGTATAAACCAAAATTTGCATAGATTTGGTTAAGAATATCCGTTAAAGTTTTGTTGTTTTCTTTGGCATAGGTTGCTATTTCGGCGGCAAGACCAATTGACATTACTCCATCCTTGTCGCGAACGATTGGGTTAGGCAAGTAGCCATAGCTTTCTTCGCCGCCAAAAATATATTCGTAAGTTTTTTGGCCATTCGCTTTTTCTTGTTCGAATTTTTGAATCAAACCGCCAATGTATTTAAAGCCTGTCAATGTGTTAAAAGTTTTGATTTGGAAAACTTTAGCGATTTCTGTTTGCAGTTCCGTCGTCACAATTGTTTTGATTAAGCAACCATTTGGTGGTAGTTGGTTACTATTTTTCTTTTGCATTAAAATGTACCACGCCATAATAGAGCCTACCTGATTCCCATTTAGCAAAACCCATTCGTTATCCTTGGTTTTTACCCCAACGGCCATGCGATCGCCATCTGGGTCATTAGCAAATATTAAATCTGCGTTTTCTTTTTTGGCCAATTCTAACGCTTTCGCTAAGGCACTTGCTTCTTCTGGGTTAGGGGAGGCAACAGTTGGGAATAAACCATCTGGTTGAAATTGATCAGGAACCTTTAGAATATTTGTAAACCCTAATTTTTCAAACATACCCATGACTGTTTCGCCCGAAGCCCCGTGTAGCGGAGTGTAGACAATTTTTATTGATGCGGCATGTTTTGTTAAAAGATCTGGTCTTAGAACTAGACGCTTTAAATCAGCATAATAATTTTGAATTAAATTTTGGCCAATCATGTTAACAAATTTATGGTTAACGGCATCTTCATAAGTAACTCTATTAACTTGATTGTATGATTTGATTTTTCTTACTTCTGCAATGATATTGGTATCGTGAGGCGGTATAATTTGCCCACCATCAACCCAATATACTTTGTAGCCATTATATTCAGAAGTATTGTGAGAAGCCGTTATAACAATACCAGCCACTGCTTTTAGATTTCTTACGGCATACGAAAGAAGTGGTGTAGGGCGTACACCTTCAAATAGATGAACTTTAATGCCATTGCCAGCAAAAACACAAGCGATTTCTTGTAGGTATTTCTTATGGTTAATGCGGCTATCATGAGCAATTGCAACCCCACGATTTGCGAAATCCTGACCACCTTGTGCTAGAATATAATTCGCTAAACCTTGTGTTGTTTTGCCTACAACTTCTTCATTCATTCGGTTGGGGCCAGCCGCCATTACTGCGCGCATACCGCCTGTTCCGAATTCGATATCCTTATAAAAACGATCAACTAGTTCTTTTTCATTGTTTTGTTTTTGCAGATCTTTGATTTCATCAACTAAATTAGAAAATGGGCATGATTTAACCCATTGCTCGATTTTGATTTTTATTTCTTGATCCAAGATTTTCTCCTAGTCTTATAAAATAGTGAATTGACCTTTATTCGAAGGTAATATCAATTTTTAAATTAATGATTTCTTTTGATTCCTTGATTACAATAATTTCTTTGCGGCTAATTTTTTCAATGAATAGTGAGTTTTGTGGGTAATTCTGCATAGCTTGTAAATAGGCTTTTTTTGCATCTTCACGGCTTTGACATTCTGCATGCAACACGGGCTTGCCGCCTTTGTTTACATAAAGAGCATAGACATCACTTAGCACTCTTTCTTTAACATCTGTGCAGTTCAGCAAATCTTCTGTGTTAGTTTGACTAGAATTTACAGTTGGCTTAATTGCATCTTTGATAAAAGTTGAAGGCGCAGGTGTAGTTGTTGGTATGGACTTAATTTTGTTGAATTCTTCACCTAATGATTTGAAGTCGAATTCATCGGCCGGTTGCGGTGATTTTTGATTTTCAGTTATTAACTCTTCTAGATTTTTCTGAGAAGGAAAAATATCTTGTGGCATTTTAGTCTTATCAGACACTGACTCTTCAGCTTCAGCTTCAAACTTGGGGCTTTCGATGATAGGTTCTGGCTTTTTGATTTTATTTGTATTGCCTTTAGTGTTATTAGCAATTTCATCGTTTAAGGCTTGAACTAAAGGGTTCTTTTTATCTTGACTACTTTGTGCTTCAAGCAATGCTTGAATATCGTCTTCTGATATTTGTGCGCTGTCTTCTTGAACATTATTGCTTTCCAAAAAACTATTCAACTCTGACTCGGCATCTGAACTTTCTTTTTTTGCAGAATCTTTTGGAGCTTCGCCAGCTAATAACGCCTCAATATCTTCATTGGAAAATTGTTCTTCCTTTTTGCTTGGGCTAATAGCAGCTTTTTTTGAACTAGGGGAAACTTCATCTATTAATGCATCTAAGTCAACCTCTGGCGTGGCAGCTTTTTTGCTATCGGCTTTTGGTTTTGATTCAGCGGCTAGAAGAGCTTCAATATCGTCATTAGAAAGTTGGTCGTCTACAACTTTTGGTTTTTTATCATTTTTATCCGATAAATTGCCCGCAAGCAAAGCTTCGATATCTGCTTGTGATAGCTCTTCTGATTCTGCCATGGCGGGATCCTTTAAAATGTTTTTTTCTGATTGTAAATTCGTATTAAAATTGTCAAGTGATTTTAAAGGGAACATATCTGGCTTTAAAAGGTGCATGGTTGCAGCATATGTTGCTTTTAGACTAATTTCTCTTCTTTTTTTAAGAGCATTTAAAAGACCTGCGTAATCGTCTTCTGAAGGTTTTATTAACTGGGCTTCATTTTCGCGTATTAATTGAATAATAGATTCTGCATTACTAGGGAAATTGTTTTTTTGTATTAGGTCTTGGAGGGTATGACCTTCTTGTTGAACCAGCTGATTGGTGTTTTTTACAAGTTCTTTTAAGTCCATTAGACCACACAAGAGAAGTAATGAGAATTGATATAAATTATCCCCTAAATCAGATAATTCCAACCTTTTTAATCGTTCTTCTCAATCTTAAACAATAAATATAAGATTGCAAATAGAAAATTATTGTAGCTCATTAAGATTGTTTGTTTCAGAGCTGAAAATGGCAAAGATGTTTGATCGTTTTTCGAATTCATTGATTTAATTGATATTTCGAGGTAAATATTCTTAGAAAAAGAGGGGGCATCATTTTCCCTATGGTGTGTTTGCCTCATAATGTGTCTTAGGTAACACCAATCGGAAAATACAACCCTTATAAAACTGCAGAAAACTTCATCATCAGACGAATGCACCCAATCTAATTAATGAGGGTTGTTCTTTTTTGTCTTTAGTCTTCACTACCAGACCGCGGTGGTGCGACACTTCGCCGGTCTGGTTACGCACTTTTTTGCGTAGCCAGATCGGCGAAGTGTCACACCACCCTTGTCTGGTAGAGTAGGCAAAAGATATTAAGGAATTGGCCAAAATGATTACTTTTTCAAAAAAAGAGCGACTATAAATCAACTCTTTTTTCTCCGTGTCAACTCTACCAGACCGGGGACGGTCTGGTTACGCAAAAGAAAGAGATAAGTAGTTGGCGGAAACCCTTAAGTTGGTGCATAAGGGGCGACGCTTCGAATGCACCCATTGCGGTTATTAATACCCAATCAACATGGGTTTTGCTACAATAATTACGCTTGTTATGATTACTTCAGAAGTTCCAAATTTAAGTGTCAAAAAGTTTTGGGATCAGCTCGAAAGGCATTTTGATAATGTTCTATGTCAGGGCTTTCTAAGTTTCCTTCGATAGTTACAACATCAAATCGGCAAGCAGGCAGTTGGTTAGCATCATGGTATTTTTGTTTTAGATACCATTTGGCAGTAAGGATTATTTTTTTTTGTTTTGATTTTGGTACAGCGGCTTTGATGGTTCTTGGGCCGTATTTATTTTTGCGATATTTTACTTCTACAAAAACTAGTTTGTTTTGATCTGTGGCGATAATATCGATTTCGCCTAATTTGCATGAGAAATTGCTGGTTATGATTTTGAAGTTTTTTGTTTGAAGGAATTTTTGAGCGATTTGTTCTGCAATTGAACCAGAAGGGCTTTTTGTTTCCTTCTTCTGGAACCATTGCAGAAAATTCATGGTATTTTGCGTAAAAGATTATTTTTTTACGGCTTTTGCTTTTAAGCGTGTCTCTTTTGCAGAACGACCGCGTAGATAGTAAAGCTTAGCTCTATTTACAGAGGCTTCTTTTTTAACTACAATTTTATCAATGAAAGGGCTATTTGTTGGTATTACCTTTTCAACGCCTTCGCCATCAACCACTTTTCTTATGGTAAAAGTTTCGCGGGCTTTCACGCCTTTTTTGCCAATGACTGTGCCAGAAAAAATTTGAATTCTTTCTTTTGCACCTTCTTTGATTTTGTAGTGAACATCTACTAAGTCACCTACATTAAACTTAAACCCTTTCGAGGGTATTAGTTCTTTTTCAATTTCGCCAATTATACCATTCATGTTAATTCCTTACTTTTATAAAAGGTCATTCCTGTTTTTTTTTGTCTTCTCCATGGCTTTTTGTAAGCGCCATTGTCTTATTTTTTCATGGTCACCGCTAATTAATATATCAGGCACTTTTAAGCCTCTATATTCAGGTGGCCGTGTGTAGTGAGGGTGATCTAAAACCCCATCAGAAAAAGAGTCTTCCTTCACACTTTCCGCACAACCTAATGCCCCTGGTAGTAGCCGCATGATACTGTCAATTAACACCATTGCAGGCACTTCGCCACCAGATAACACATAATCCCCAATTGATATTTCAATCGGGTTTAAAATTTCAAAGATCCTTTCGTCGAAACCTTCATACCGCCCACAGAGCAGTATAATGTCTCGATCAAGTTGCGACTCACTCGGAGCAGCTAACTCTTCAGCCATTTTTTGATTATAAGGTTTGCCTTGCGGCGAAAGCATTATAATCATTGCCTTGGGGTGCTGGGTTTTTATTGTTTCAACCGCAGTAACTATAGGCTCGGGTTTTAGTACCATCCCAGGCCCACCACCAAAAGGTCGATCATCAGTTGTTTTATGCTTATCTAGTGCATAAACCCGAAAATCAACTAATTCTACCTCTATTAACTTTTTTTCCTGTGCTCGCTTTACCATCGTTTCCGTAAGGAAGCCTTGGAAGAGATTGGGGAAAAGAGTTAAAACATGAAATCGTAAAATGTTATTTTATACCAGCTTTTTTAATTAATTTCCCAACTATTTCACTTGGTTGAGCGCCAACTGATAACCAGTATTTAATTCTTTCAGCATTTAAACTAAAAAGTGCACTACCATCTTCAGTTGTGTGAAGTGGGTGATAAAAGCCAACTTTTTCAATCATTTTGCCTTGTCTTCGTGTTCTGATGTCAAAAATACCTACACGATAATAAGGTGCGTTTTTACGACCACCTCTTTGCATACGAATACGCACTGCCATTACTTGTCTCCTAAACCATAGAATTTCTAAAAGGGTCAAATATTATAGAGTAAAAAAACGAAATACAATAGAATTATAAAGGTCAAAACCTATTTTTTGCGCTTACGGTTTGCCTTTTTAGCCTGTTTCTCTGCTTTTCGTTTTTTCTTGATTGCATCTTTGTCTGGTAATGGGTTGCCTTTTGCCAGACTCTTTGCCATTTGTAAATCTTTTTGAGTAAATTGTTGTCCAGACATCATATTGCCAATGGAATCCATATCAGCCCCGCCGCCTCCAAACATGCCTTTCATTTTTCCTAAACCGCTCATCATTTTTTTCATTTGAGCAAATTGTTTAAGAAGCATGGTAACATTTTGCACAGATTGCCCACAACCACTAGCAATTCTTTTTTTGCGTTTGATTTCATTTTCTACTAATTCGGGAATGAGTCTTTCGCGTTTTGTCATGGACTGAATAATAGACTCAATGGATTTTAAATGCCCGTCATCAACATTCAGGCCTTTGAGTTGCCCACCAATACCAGGAATCATGCCTAATAAATCTTTTAGAGACCCCATTTTTTTTAGCAGTTGTAATTGTTTTAAGAAATCATTAAAGTCAAAATTATTTTTACGAATTTTTTCTTCTAGTTTTTTAGCTTCATCTTCGCTAATGGCTTGTTCTGCTTTTTCAACTAAGCTGACGATATCACCCATGCCAAGAATACGGCTGGCCATACGATCAGGGTAGAAATTTTCTAGGGCATCTAGTTTTTCGCCAATACCGATAAATTTAATGTTTTTGCCAGTAACTTGACGAATTGAGATGGCGGCACCACCGCGAGAATCACCATCGAGTTTTGTTAGAATTAAGCCATCTAGTTCTAAGCGGCTATTAAATTCTTTCGCAGAATTCACGGCATCTTGGCCAATCATTGAATCAACGACTAGATAGATTTGGTGTGGTTTGACAGTGTTTTTAATTTGATTTAATTCCGTCATTAATTCTTCATCGATGTGAAGACGGCCAGCGGTATCTAAAATAATTACATTTGCATTTTGTTTGCTGGCTTCTACTATGGCTTCTTGGCATATCTGAGGGGGTGTTTTGCCTGCTTTTGAGAAAACAGGAACGCCAACTTGCTGACCTAAAACATGTAGCTGTTCAATCGCAGCAGGTCTTTGAATATCTGCCGCAACCAATAAAGGTTTTCTGCCTTCATTCAAAAGTTTTTTGGCTAATTTACCAACGGTTGTAGTTTTACCTGAACCTTGTAACCCGCACATCATAATTATCGTTGGGCCAGATTTTGCATAAGGAATATCAGGGTTGCCTTCGCCAAGTAGTTTGACAATTTCATCGGAAACAATTTTTATAAAATAGTCACCAGCCTTCACATTTTTAATAGATTTTTCACCGAGAGATTGTTCTTTTACTTTCTCGATAAAATCTTTGATGACATTAAAGTTAACATCGGCATCAATCAAAGCTTTTCTGACGGCTTCACATGCTGTACTAATGTTGTCTTCTGTTAAGCGCCCGCGTGAACGAACTGTTTCAAATACATTTTGTAATTTGCTTGTTAAATCACCAAACACGATAGTTCCCTTTTAATTTAGTTTTTTTGTAAAACACGCTTTACATTTGCGCCCACATTATTTAGTTTTTCTTCAATGTTTTCATAGCCTCGATCTAAGTGATAAATACGGCTTAAAGTCGTTTCGCCTTTTGCTGCAAGACCTGCAATTATCAAACAGGCACTTGCTCTCAAATCAGAAGCCATCACTTGCGCCCCTGATAAGCTTACAACCCCATTAATTACGGCTTTACCAGATTCGCTTTTAATATCTGCCCCCATACGCACAAGTTCACTAGCATGCATATAACGATCAGGAAAGATTTTGTCTGTAACAATACTAGTGCCAGAAGCAACAGCAAGAACGGCCATCATTTGAGCTTGCATATCCGTAGGAAACCCCGGGTAAGCAAGAGCCGTAAAATCTACAGCCTTTGGTCGCCCATTCATTTTAATTTTAATTTCGTTTTCGTTTGAACAGATGTCTGCACCAGCTGCAATCATACTATCGATCAAAGCATCTAAATGTTGAGCCCGACCGCCTTTTAAAGTTAACGCGCCACCTGTAGCCATTACCGCCGCCATAAAAGTGCCTGTTTCAATTCTATCAGGTATGATTTTATAGCGACAACCACTCAGTTTTTTTACACCTTTTACAACTAATCTATGGGTTCCTGCCCCTTTGATGTTTGCACCGCAGGCAATTAGGAAATTGGCTAAATCCTCAATTTCCGGTTCACAAGCTGCAAAACTAATGACGGTTTCGCCTTCCGCTAATACTGCAGCCGAAAGGGCGTTTCCTGTTGCTAGAACAGAAGACCCAAATTGCCCACCAAGAAAGATATTCGCTCCGATCAGCTTAGGCGCATTTGCCTTTACATATCCATTTTCAATTTTAATTTCAGCGCCAAGTTTTTGTAACGCTTTAATATGCAGATCAATAGGTCGTGTTCCAATTACACAGCCACCTGGCAAACTTACTTCTGCAATACCACGCTTGCCAAGTAGAGGGCCAAGTAAACAAATTGATGCACGCATTTTACTCACAAGCTCGTAAGAAGCCGTGCTCTTTTTTTCGTCTTTTGCATGAATCTTTAATTCATTTTTACCTATCCACTCAGTTGTTGCCCCCATTTCATTTAAGATTTCACACATGGTGTCAACATCATCTAATCGCGGGATCGATTCGAGGATAACGGGTTCATTTGTTAATAAACAGTTTGCCATAATTGGCAAAGCGGCATTTTTTGCACCACTTATCGTGATAGAACCATTTAAGGCATTACCGCCTTGTATAATTAAAACTTCTTTTTTCGTTGCTTCCATATTTATTTATATCCTGTTAGCTCTATTAGTCTTGGGCTTCCATTTAAATCAGGGTGGGTATTTGTATGAAAAAAATACTTTTTTGCAAGTTCAGTTAATCGCTTTTCGCGGTAATCTCCTATTTCTAGCAACAATACCCCGTCATCGGTAAGGTAATTGCCCACATTTTCGAGGATTCGTTCATAGTGCAACATGCCTTCCTTAGGTGAAGTTAGGGCTAAATGGGGTTCAAAATTACGGATTTCAGGTTGAACTGCTTTTAATTCATCTTCTGAAATATAGGGTGGGTTTGAAACAATTAGGTGATATGTTTTGCCTTTTAGGGCTGTAAAAAGGTCGGATTGATAAAAATTCACCTTGGCATCTAATGATATAGCGTTTAGTCTAGCTATTTCCAGTGCATCTGGGCTGATATCAATTGCATCAACAAGTGAAGTAGGGTGATCTAGAGCGATTGAAATTGCAAGACAGCCTGTGCCCGTACCGATATCTAAAATCTTTGGTGACTCCCCATTTTTTGTTTTTAGGATTTCAAGTGATTTTTCTACAATTATTTCGGAATCGGGTCTGGGGATCAAAGTTGCAGGAGACACAGTAAAATCATAGCGCCAAAAACCTTTCGTTCCTAAGATATAGGCGATAGGTTCGCGATTTGCACGCCTTAAGATTAGCTTTTTAAATTCAGCTAATTCTTCTTTGGTAAGCGGTTTATCGAAAGCTGTGTATAGTTCAACTTTACTCATCTTGAGAATATGACCGAGTAAAAGTTGAGCGTCTAGTCTTGCAGAATTAATTTCTTTGCTAATAAAATAATCAGTTGCCCAATTCAAGATACTTAAGATCGTCCAAACTTTTTGGGCTTGGGGGGCACTCATTTTTTTGTGTATCTTTCTGCAACGCTTCTCTTTAAATTATTAAGCAATTCTGCTTGAAAGTAAACTTGCAAACCATCAAATAAATTACCTAAATCACCTTCAATGATAAGATCTAAGTTGTATAGTGTGATATTAGCACGGTGGTCTGTAACGCGGTTTTGGGGGAAGTTATAAGTTCTAATTCTTTCACTTCTGTCGCCAGAACCTATCATGTCGCGTCTTAAATTGCCTCTTTCACGGTCGCGTTTTTCTTTCTCGTACTCATAAATTTTGGAGCGAAGAATTTTTTCGCAGCGTTCACGGTTTTGAATTTGACTTCTTTGATCCTGGCTGGCTACAATGATGCCAGTAGGTATATGGGTAATGCGCACGGCACTATCAGTTGTATTAACATGTTGCCCACCTGCGCCACTAGCGCGATAAGTATCTATTTTTAAATCGGCAGGGTTGATTTGAACATCAATCGCTTCGACTTCTGGCAAAACGGCTACGGTAACAGCTGAAGTATGCACTCGCCCCATATTTTCTGTTTCCGGTACTCGTTGCACGCGGTGCCCACCTGATTCAGAGGCAAGTGTTTTATATGCGCCACTTCCTTTGACTAAAAAAATCAATTCTTTAAAACCACCTTTTTCTGAATTATTACCACTTAATATTTCTATTTTCCATTTGTTTTTTAATGCATAATTTGAATACATGCGATACAAATCACCTGCAAAAATACCAGCTTCGTCACCACCAACGCCTGCACGAATTTCAACAATGGCATTTTTGCTTGAATCTTCGTCGCTATCCATTAGTGCGGCTAAGATTAGCCCTTCTGCTGCTTTGATTTTTTTTTCTAATTCTGGTAATTCTTCTTTGGCCATTTGCCCTAATTCTGACTGCGGGTCTTCTTTGATGATTTGAGTTAGCTCGGCATTTTCAGAAACCAGCTTTTCAAGATTTTCATAAAGCTTCATCATTGGTAATAAGCGGCCGTGCTCTTTTAGCGTTTCACGGTAATTCGGGTCTTTAGGAAAATCCTCTTTTTCTAAGTCTGCACAAATTTCAAGAAATCGGGTGCGCGTTGGCGCTATTAACGAAAGTATTTCACTCATATTATTAAAAGCCTAAGAAATGTGTGTCCTTTAGTAAGAAAGCTATTCCTATTTTTGAATCATCATTAATTTACTTGAAAGTAAAATTAAAGTTTGATTTTATCATTTTTATAGTTTTATTCATCCTGTATTCATGAATATTTGTTTTTTACTTCGTAATGCAAGATATCATTATTACTAAATTTCTATAGTGCCAGAGACATTCTTGCTTTTTCAAGCTTCTCACAATAAAAGGAGAAGCTGAAATTCGTCACGAGAAATGTGAAGATGGGTTAGCGTAAAAACTCAAAAACAAAGGAGTTTAAAAGCCTGATTTTTGTCAGGCTATTTTGTATCAGCTTTTGCAAGTTTTTTGTTGAATTTTTCAATACGACCAGCGGTATCTACGAACTTATGCTTACCTGTAAAAAACGGGTGACAAGCTGAACAAGTTGATACGGTGATTTCTTTCAAAACCGATTTTGTTTTAACTTTATTACCACAACCGCATGTGATGGTGGCGTCTTGATAATTAGGGTGAATATCTGCTCTCATATTAAATCATTTCCGAAAATGTTTTTTTGCTAATTTAGGGGCAGGAATTATAGAAACCGATTGAATTTTTGCAAAAGTTTTTAGGAAATCATTCTAATAGGAGCTATCTAAGGCTGAATGTTTTCAAATAGAAAATTAAGTATAGCCGAATAATGTCAGTATATTGACAGGTAATTTTTTATAAACAGTATGTAGTTGCTTTTTAATGGGTGTTTTAGGTATTAAAACTTTAAAAACCAATGTGATTGAAACCCTATTATTTGTCAGTATTTTTATAGGGGTAGGTGTTGTGTTTAGAAATATCGTTAACGATTAAAGCCACTACAAGCATAATAAGCACACCCATCAAAACTGGGTTAATGACATAAAAAAAACCAAGGGATTTGACTTTGGCAGTGCCAATATTTGCTATCAGGGCCGTTGCGCCGCCTGGCGGATGAACAGTTTTGGTTATTTGCATTAGCACTATTGAAAGAGAAACTGCCAAGGCGCATTTTAGCCAAACGATTTCTGGATTTAAAGGTAATATTTTATAAACAGCAACGCCAACTAAAGCACTTATTAGGTGCCCACCAATTAAATTTCTTGGTTGCGCTAAAGGGCTATTTGTAGCTCCATAAACCAAAACAGCAGAAGCCCCAAATGAGCCAATTAAAAAAATATTATCAGCACTTTCCATGTTTAGAGAATTTAGAAAGCCAATTAGACCAATACCAATAAATGCACCAATAAAGGAAATAAAATGGCCGTACGGTTCAGCTATAGTTTCTCGGTAGATGATGTATTTAATCGCCTTTAATCTTTTTTTCATTAAATTACCTAAATCTGATGCATAGATCGATTATACAGGAAAATTAATAAATTACAGTGCGGTTATGAATTCTTGGGCATAATTTCATTATAGGATATTATGGCCGCATAAGTAAAATACTTAATTTGCAATGACAACAGAATTTTAAATATTTTAAAAATTTCATAAAAAGTCAAGTTTTTATAGAGTACAATTATTAAAACCATTTTTGGAAAACGATTTGGGAGATTGCCGTTGGATACAAAAACAAGAATATCAAAAAGAGTGACGACAAAATCAGGTAGGAACGAAATACCGACTTCTATAAAAACTTGCCTTACCAAACACGAATATGGCAAAAAAGTTATCAAAGAATTGTTGCCAGGTGCAAATGAAATACCTTCGGGGAGCAAATATGTTTTGCATGAGCAGATAGGTGAGGGTGCACAAGGGGCGGTGTTTGTGGGTTTTCAAATTTCAGAATGTGGTATTAGAAAAAAAGTGGCCATAAAAGTTTTGAAAAAAAACTATGGCGAAAAAGAGATCAAGCGATTAGTGAAAGAGGCGAAAATATTGGAATTATTAACTCAAGGTAATATTGCCGAAATGCTTGCTCTTGAGAGCTTGCCTTATGACCCAGATATTGGTCATAAAACTTATATATTGATACAAGAATTAATTGAAGGTATGAGTTTAGAAAAATTATTAATTTTGCATAGAAATAAAAATTTATTAATGAACCCGACGATGATTGCGTTTATATTGTATAAAGCGGCTTTAGCGTTGGATGAGGCTCATAATTTAAAAAGTAAAACGGGGAAACCTTTAAAAGTAGTTCACCGAAGTCTTTCGCCTTCAAATATTTTAATAAATGAAAAGGCGGGCATTGTAAAGTTATCGGATTTTGGGATGGCTGCTATTGATGATGAAGAGTTGGGTGCGGGTGCCTTAAAAGGTAAGCCTCAATATATGGCACCAGAACAGTTTCTAGGGAACAATTTTATCTCAACGGATATTTGGTCGCTAGGTGTAATTGCTTATGAGGCCTTAACAGGGTTTTTACCTTATCAGATTTCTGGAGAAACATTAAATGAAGCAACGGACCGGTTTGTCACACAATCTCATTTTCACTTACGCTCACCTGCAGAGATTTTAAATGCTAGCAAATTAAATAAAGAGTTTCATGTGGTATCTGATATTATTATGAAATGCCTAAACCCTAATGGCCATAGAAGACCTACTGCCGATCAAATTCAACATGAAATTGCTTCTAACTTTTTGTACAAAGAAGGTTTGGGGGCAACGAATAGAACTTTGTGTGCCTATGTAAGTTTAATTAAAAATCTACCGGCAAATTTTCAAGGAGCAGAATTTCCGTTTAATGAAGAGCTTGGTTTGGTTTTAAAAAGAACTTTGCATATTAAGTCGCCACATTTAGCGGTTAACCAGCGTATTTCGAAATCGTTTGATGTGCAATTTTTATTAGCGATAAAAGATAAACATCGAAACCCATGTTTAAAAATTACAAATGGTAAGAAATATGAATAAAAGTAAATGAATTCCCATTAGAATATTTAATAGCATTTTTGATGAAAATTAGTGTGGTTGTTATTTTATACGGCGAACACGCCCCCTATAAAAGCTTCACAAAACTACATCATAAAACGAATGCACCCATTTATCTAGATACAACTTATAAAAGCCATATTCTTTTATGGTTATATTCATTTGAATAGGTTTGAGTTGCTATTGATTACAGGGTCTTGGGGGTGTTCTTTTAATGCTAACGCTTTATGCTTTAAGGCTTCGGTAGTATTGCCAAGTTTTTTGTAATTCACGGCAAGCATAGAGTGTGTGTATGGGTACTTGGTTAAATTATCATTTAGATCTAATAGGTTCTTGTTTGATTCTTCAGAATTATTAGACAAAAAATAGTGAATGCCTTTATAATATTTGGCCATAGGCAAGGTGGAATATTTAGCGTTTACAATAATAATTTTGTCATCATTTTCTTTTTGACTTTGGTATTGTGATGTCTGATTTTTTAAGCTCCACATCAAATTTGCACAATAGTCTCGTGCTAGTGGTAATTCTGTATCAAGGAACTGTTTTAAGATATTTATTAATGCCCCTCTAGCAGGTACTCTAAAGTAATTTTGACCTTCTTTTATAATCAAGGTGTTTAAATTTTCATGATCGCCATTGTTAATAAAATACAAGATAGACAATTGATATAAGTAATGAAGGTCAATATTGGCAGTACCATCAGATAATTTTTTTTTCAGCTCTTCTGAATCGTTTATAATTGACTCGATAAGCTTTGAATTTCTATTTTGACTCATTAGGTAAGAAAATACGACTTCTTTGCGCACCACAGTAATAGGAGCATGCTCGGAAATATGTTCAAGACAATTTATATTTGGACTTCTGTCATTAAATGGTTCTCCATAATTTTTTGCCAAACTGCGTAGCGTATTAGGGTTGATCGATCTAGGGTTTCCCTCTCTAAAATACCACATTGTATTGCTCTTGCGATCGAAATATTCATTGCCATTATAATTATCATTTAAAGTGATATTCATCAGAGTCAAAGTTGATCTTGAAGCGTCTAGGGTATTAAAGAGGTAAACTTCCATTTTTGTAGAAGGTGCCTTTTTTGCAGGGCGAAATAATTCTAAGTACACCTTGGCGTTCCATTCAAAGTTTAATGCAAATTTTACCATAAAATCAGATTTGACATTGCCAATGATTTTAAAGTGATCTGTTTCTATCATGGAAAGGTTGCTACCATTTGGCTTGATTAATTTTTTTGCAATGGCGTCTTTGCTTTTTTGATCTAAATATAAGTAATTGATATTGTTGTCATAAAAAGTATTTGTTCTTGTTTCGGCAGGGGTTGTTTCGTTTTCTTTAATTTCTGGCTTTTTTTCTGGTTCATTTTTCCCAAATAATGTTTGTGCTTTAAAATCAGTAGCCTCAAACTTGGCAATAACTTCTTTGATTTTGTCGGCATCTTTAAATAGCTGGCGTTGCACATAAAAAGATCTAATGGTATTTAATTTTGATTTACCTAACTCAAGTGCATTTTGAATAGCGAAGTATTTTCTGTCTTCTTTAATTTTTTCGGATTTAAGAATTTCCTGTACTTGCTCATGGGTTTCCTTAAAAATAGCAGCTATTTTTTCTTCGTCATTTGAAAAGACATTCCCTAAAAGTATTAGAGAGAATATGAGTAGAAAACTTGTGATTTTATTGTTCATTATTGATACTACTTAAAAGTATTTTAAAATTATTATATTTAGTTCTAACTGGAAAGACACAAAAAAATCACAAAATAAATTTCAAATAGAAAATTACAAGCTGTTTTTGAATAAAATTTGTGTTTTTCGCTGCCATACTATTATACCTCGTTCATTTTGACATTGACAAAATAAATATTAAGAAACATAGTTTATTTTCAATTAATAAATTTACCTGATAACTTGTGTTAGGCAAAATATATATGGCGTATTTCAAATTATGACCACTCGTTTTAAATCTTAAAAGTTCTCTAAATTATTGAGTATTTTGGTATATAGCTAATTTGATTTTCAATTCATATTTTACGATCAATATAAAGCATTTTTGGGGATTTGGAAATCTTATTATTACTTTGCTATTTGGTGAGATCTGGGTTAAACTATTGGGAGTAATTTCACACTGGCAATTTTAATAAAAAATGGCACGAAATAAAATTTTAGTCGCAGAAGATAACCCGCTTCAATTAAAAATCTTGATAAGTATTCTTGAAAAAGAGGGTTACAAAGTCTGTGGCAAATCAGATGGGTTAGAGGTTGTCAAAGTAGCTAAAGAATTTAAACCTGACCTTTTAATGTTAGATATGAAGATGCCTGGCTTAACAGGGTTAGAGGTTTGCCAACAGTTAAAGCGAGACCCAGAATTTAAGGATACCCCCGTTATTTTTCTTACGGCTTACAAAGATACCGATTTATTTGTTGAAGCTTTTAAAGCAGGGGCCATTGACTATATTTCTAAGCCTTATTCGCGGGATGAAATAGTCGCTCGCTTAGGGGCACAGTTAAAGTACAGAGAATTAGCTGATGAAAAAATGGAATTAATAAAGATTTTAGAAAAATCAACAAACGATCGAATCATGGGTAAATTATCGGTTGGTTTAGCTCATAATTTTAACAATATGTTGACGAGCGCAATGGGGTATTGTCAATTGGTTGAAATGAGTGCTATGCAACCTAAGAATAAAGAAAGAATTTTGATTGTTAAAAAAGTGTTAGATGACATGCATAGAATGATTTCAAGCTTGTCCGATTTTTCTGACAGATCAGAATCCGTTAAAACTAATGTCGATTTAACCCAAATATTAAAAAATAAATCGGAAGAGTTATTAAGTTCTTCATTCCCAGATTTAAATGTAAATATTGAATCAAGAATTCAATTATCAGAAACTGTACTAGACATAGATACGCAATCTTTTAAGACTTGTCTTTATAATATTTATAAAAACAGTGTGGAGCATTGTGATCAAGGGGAGACAAAAATTTCAATTATTGTATCTAAAGTAAAATTACCCGTTGCTATCAAAAATAGGGTTGTTGGGCATAATTTGGAATCAGATTTTCTTAGAATTGAATTTATAGATAATGGGTCGGGTTTTGAAACGGAAGTAATCAACCCTCTTGAAATTTTTGAACCATTTTGGACAACCAAAAAGACCGTCGGAGTAGGTTTAGGGTTAAGTGTTGTGCATGGGTTTGTTGCACGGCATAATGGTTTCGTAAACGCCTATCGAAATGAACCAGGAAAAGGTGTTACTATTGAGATTTATTTGCCGATTGTGCAATAACCAAAAGTTTTCTATATGAAATTTATTTCTGGTGATGTATTGTCTTTGACTTAGGCAAAGCATACGATATATTGTGCCTCTCATCAAATAATATGGCTGTATTTTATTTGAAAAACCAAATTTTAAAGCAAAGCAAAAGCAAACGAAATAATAGGTAAGCTATTGTTTTTAATCCTTTTGTACGGGAGAGCCCTTGTGAAATGCCCTTTTTGTAAAAAAGACAATGACCGTGTAGTTGATTCTCGAAGCTCAGATGACAGTACTTCCATTCGCCGTCGTAGAGAGTGTTTAGAATGCGAACGAAGATTTACAAGTTATGAGCGTATTGAACACATTCCTTTTCAAGTGATTAAAAAGGATGGTGGTCGTGTGGAATTTGATCGCAACAAGATTATAAGCGGAATATTAAAAGCTTGCCACAAACGCCCTATCACATTAGAGGTGGTTCATCAAATTGCAGACGAAGTAGAGTCAGAAATTCACAATCAATTTGAAAAAGAGGTAGAAACCACAAAAATTGGGGAGTTAGTATCTTCGAAATTACGAAATATTGATAAAGTTGCTTATGTTCGTTTTGCATCTGTATATTATGATTTTAAGGATGTTGATGAATTCATGTCAGAGTTACGAACAATTTTAAAGTAAATCATCGCTCTTCGGAAATATAATGCCATTTCAAAATATCATCAAAAGGGATGGAACAGAAGTCCCTTTTAAAATTGAAAAAATTAGCAGTGCCATTGAAAAAGCTTTTGCAGCGGATGGCGGGCAATTGAATCATAATTCAGATGAATTGGCAGAGGCGGTAGTACTTTTTCTTGAAAAAAAGCAAATACAAAAGCCGCATATTGAAGAAATCCAAGATATGGTTGAAACGGTTCTTGCAAATTTGGGTTATGCAAGAGTGGGGCTTGTTTATAAGAAGTTTCGAGAAAAGCGACGCCTTGCACGCGGTCGCTTGTTTATTGAAGAAGAACCACCAGAAGATTATCAAGAGATTTATAACCCTGTCATTCAAGTGAAAAGTCTGAGTAAACAAAGCGTTTCGCCTTGGGATGTTCGTGTAATTCAAAAAAAATTAATGGATGAATGCGATATACCAATTGATGTTGCAAGAGAGATTGCTTCAAGCGTTGAGAAAAAAATTATTAGTCTTGATTTTTCAATAATCACTACGGAATTAATTCGTGAATTTACGAATAATATTTTGGCGGAATATAAATTTGACGATATTGTTTTAAAACAAACGCGTGCCGGAATTCCCTTTGGCGATATCGACAATCTGTTTCATAATAGCCATGAAGATGTTGAACAAAATAACCCTGAAAAAATAAGATCATTAGTTGCAACCCATTCTTTAAAACAATTTGCATTAAAAAAGATTTATAGTGACGAAGTAGCTAAAGCGCATAATTCGGGTCGCATACACATTCATGGGTTAGGTAGCCCTTTAGCAATGATGAGTGGTGTTTTTAGTCTTAGGCAAATTGCTAGTGAAGGTATACAGATGCTTGGCCTGAAAACAAAATCCAAGCCTGCCAAACATGCACGGGTTTTAACAACTCATCTGAATACGACTTTAGCCTGTATGAGACCTTATTATTATGGCCCATTAAGTTTGTGTTATTTAAATTTTTATTTCGCACCGTTTTTAGAAAATTTATCAGAAGAACAAATTTTACAAGAAGCACAAAATTTAATTTTTATAACTTCTCAAAATGCTTTTGCTAGAGGTGGTGAACCATTAGCAATTGATTTTAACTTATACACTTATGTGCCTGATAATTTAAAAAGAGAGATGGCAATTGGGCCTGGCGGCATTGAAACAAACAAAACTTATGCGGAATATGCGGAAACAGCATATAAATTTTTATCAGCCATTTTGAAATGTTTAGAAATGGGGGACGCAGAAAATAACTCATTTGATTACCCCGTTATTTCTGTTCATTATTTGGAAAATTTTAAATTAAGAGCAGAGGAAGTTCGACTATTACAGAGTGCGTCTAAAGTAGCTGTAGCAAGAAAAAATATTAATTTTATCAAGGATAGAAGTGGTAAGCACAGCCATTCCTCTATTACGCATTTAGTCGACTCAATGAAAAGCCCAACCAGCAAAAAATCTGGTCTTATGCGCATTAATAATTTACAGACAATTAGTATTAATTTGCCTCAATTTATTTTAAGTAGAACAGATTACAGAAACAATGTTGAAATATTCGATTTAATTACGGAATTAGACGATATATTACAAATCGCCTGGCAGGCACATGAAGAAAAAAGAGCTTTTATGTTATCGTTAACAGACAAAAATTCATCGTTACAAGAAATTAATAAAATAATGTCAGATGGTTATTCACAAGTGGATATCCGAAATGCAAAATGTTGTATTAGCTTTGTAGGGTTAGAAGAACTTGTATATTTAGCAAAAGGTCAACCAATCATACAACATGGTAGAGGGTTTAAATTCGCGATGAACTTTATTCATCATTTTTGGAAATTTTCACAAGAAATGGGCATGTTTCTTGATAGGATCGAAATAGAAGAAAACCCAGAATTAGTGGCAGCATTTCGACTTGCAAGAAGAGATTATGAACAATTCGAACGAGCTCGTGAAATCTTTAAAGCAAAAAAACCGCAGGAAATTAGATATTCTAATGGTTTTAATTTAAATGATGGAGATAAAATTTCTTTAGAAATGCAGGTCGAATATCAAAGAGAATTTCATGGATATTTAGGTCTTATGCCCCCAAGTCTAAAATCAGAAGGTTCAGGCAATTCTTGGCATCAAATCTATAATTTACTTTAGGTGTATGAGAATTATTTTGAAATATTTACTGATACAATTAGTTGCTTTTATTTTGTCTATTAGTATTGCAGCCCAAGATAAGATTATTAAAAAAGAAATTATTCCAACGCCAGAAGAAAAGAAAAAACTGAAAGACGAAGATCCTAAAGAAGCCACATACCCCACATTAGATAATTTTAAAAAAGAATTTGAGAATCTTCCAAAATTTAAAAAAAGATATATTCCTGCGCCAGTTGCCTATGCCGACCCGAACACTGGTTTTTCCTATGGTGCAGGTGTTGGTATTATATTCTATGACAATAACGATGAGATTCGACATTTGATTGGCCCCTATGTTCATTATAATAAAAATACAGGAGAAGGTGTTACGGGTCGATATATTTTTATGCCTACCGCTAAGGAACGATATTATTATAAGATTAGTAAATCTGCAAATGTAAATGAAGAATATCTTGCTGAGTATACCAATCAAAAGTTTTATTTAGAAAATGCTTCTTTTTCAGCTTTAGCTGATATTTATAGTGAGGGTACAGCTCGATTTTATGGTGTTGGGCGCAGTTCGAGAAGCGAAGATAAAATGAACTATAACCATGCTGAGCAAACTTATCAAATAAAATTAGGTTATTTTATCAATCGTTTTGCTGATTTTAATTTACGATTTGAGTTTTTTCACATAGATGTAAAAAAAGGTGTTGAAGAAAATACTCCTCAAGTCATTGATGCATACAAAGATCATTCTTTGGTTAGAAAGACAGAAGGCCTTGCTGCAAAATTAGAATTAGGGTTTAATTTATTAGGTGAATTGGATGAAAAGGAAGCCTCCATGCGATTTAGCGTATGGGGAGAACAAGGTTTTAGTTTGTTTGGCGAAGATGAATTGTTTGAGAAATGGGGTGCTGATCTAAAGTTTAATTGGAATTTTCATCCCAAAATATCTTGGGCAGGTTGGGTAAGTTATAGAGAAGTTCATGGTGACGATTTACCGTTTTATTTATTAAGTAGCTTAGGAGGTAGTCGATCTTTTAGAGGCTATGAATTAGGTCGATTATATGACAATAATGCCGTGTTAGGCATGACAGAATTGCGCTGGAAATTTGGAACTCTAAATAAATTTAACTTCAAAACAGTTTGGGAGTTAGCCTTTTTCTATGATGTTGGTCAAGTAGGCGGAAAAGATAGCGATTTTGCCATTAATCACCTTGAGCATTCAGGCGGTATTGGTATTCGAACACATTTTGGGGAAAATCTATTAACCAGAATCGATTTGTCGATTGCAAACGAAGGGTTCAAAATTTATGTGGATTTTGGTTACCCCTTTTAATCTAATTTCGTGAATCCAAACCAAATTTTTCCCCAATAAGAAGACGCCACTGTATGCATAGAAACGCGCTACCCCACGATTCTGCTAGAAGAAAGAATATTGTATCTAAATATCTGGGTAGCCAGATCGGCCAAGCGTGGCACCGCCCCATACGCATCAACTTAAGGGTTTCCGCCAACTACTTTTCTCGTTCTTTTGCGTAACCAGACCGTCCCCGGTCTGGTAGAGTTGACACGGAGAAAAAGGAGTTGATTTATAGTCGCTCTTTTTTTGAAAAAGTAATCATTTTGGCCAATTCCTTATTGCCTACTCTACCAGGCAAGGGTTGTGCGATTCGCCGGCCTGGTTACGCACTAAAAAGCTAAAGTTGATGCGTATGGTCCAAGCGTGGCACCGCCCCGGTCTGGTAGATAAGGCTAAAAGTAGGTGATGAGCCAGATCCAGGCGGTGCCACGATTGGACGATCTGATTGTCTGATGAAATCCTGCTTAAATTGTCTGTTGAGTAGTGCATGTAATGCACATATTTTGAATTTAAATCAGTAGTTGCATTGATTCAATGCTTTTAAAGTAGTGACCACACGCCGTGTAACGATATATCGCATCCCTACTTTTTGATTTTTATGAAAAAATTACGAAAAGGTATGCCTTACATTATTTTATTTAAGTATATCGCTGTTTTTTATGTAAGATAAACCAGGACACCACAAGTTCTGGGCAGATTTTGCAATATAAGTTTCTGTTAGTCAACATGAAGTTCAGCGCGATGTTTCATTGGAATTAGTTTTGAGAAAATTGCAGCATAGTACAGAATTTGC
>Ga0209573_1002537_pt1 | contig 22959 bp, 27 predicted proteins | sample TNRBio252014_DNA_FD_185870 | JGI IMG/M metagenome (GOLD analysis project Ga0209573, IMG submission 185870) | Wastewater treatment Type I Accumulibacter community from EBPR Bioreactor in Madison, WI, USA - TNR Reactor_6/25/2014_ DNA (SPAdes)... | ecosystem: Engineered > Bioreactor > EBPR >...
CGCTGGACCGCCAGGGCCAGCCAGTCGTTCAGATCGCGCGTCTTGACCTTGGCCGACCACTGGCGATGGGCCTCGAACACCGCCGGCATCAGCCGATCGACGCCGCGACCCGTCTGGGCCGACAGGGCGATCAGGGGCGACCCCTTCAGCTGAGGTAGCAGCCGATCCGCCTCTTCACGCAGTTCGGCCAGCCGTTCCTTGCCGTCGTCGACCCGGTCCCATTTGGAGATGCAATAGACCAACGCCCGGCCCTCGCGCTCAACCAGATCGGCCAGCTGCAAATCCTGGGTGTCGAACGCATTGGCCTCGTCCATCATCAGGACGACGACCTCGGCAAAGGTCAGGGCGCGGATGGTGTCGGCGACCGACAACTTCTCCAGCTTTTCCTGAACACGAGCCTTGCGGCGCATCCCGGCGGTATCGACCAGCCGCACCGGTCGACCGTCCCATTCGAAGTCCACCGAGATGGAATCGCGCGTGATCCCGGCCTCGGGTCCGGTGAGCATGCGGTCTTCCCCCAGAAGTCGATTGACCAGGGTGGACTTGCCCGCATTGGGCCGCCCCATGATGGCGACCATGATCGGCTTGCCGGCCTCGTCGTCGTCGCTCTCGTCTTCGGGTTCGAACGGCAGCACCGCCGCATAGAGATCGGCCATGCCCTCGCCATGCTCGGCAGAGAGCGCAATCGGATCGCCGAAGCCCAGCCGCACGGCCTCGGCCAGGCCGACGTCGCCGGCCTTGCCCTCGGCCTTGTTGCCGATCAACAGGGTGGGTTTGTCGCGCTTCCTGACCAGGTCGGCAAAGATGCGGTCCAGCGGCACGATCCCTTCGCGCGCGTCGATGACGAACAGGATCAGATCGGCTTCCTCGACCGCCAGTTCGGTCTGGCGGCGCATCCGCGATTCCAGGCTTTCGTCAGAGACATCCTCGAAGCCGGCGGTGTCGATCAGGGTCAGGTCGATGTCGCCCAATAGGCCGCGCGCATAGCGCCGGTCACGGGTCACCCCCGGCCGGTCATCCACGATAGCCAGCTTCTTGCCGGCCAGGCGGTTGAACAGAGTCGACTTGCCGACATTCGGCCGTCCGACGATCGCGACCTTCAGGCTCACGCTGCGGACGGCCTCCTTGGAGCCTACTGAATGGCGACCAGCTGACCTTCGTCGGTGAGGACGTAGATCATGCCGTTATAGGCGATGGGCGCGATATAGGCGGGCCCACCGAGGTTCAGACTGGCCTGTTCGGTGCCCGTGCGGGCATCGAGGGCCACGGCCTCGCCTTCGGAGCTGACGAGAACCAGCCGGTTGGTCGCCAGCAGCGGGCCCGACCAGATCGGACGGACCGTGCGGTCGAACAGGCCGAACACGCCGCCTTCCTGGCGCTGACGCTCCTCGTTCAGGTCGTAGATCCAGTAAACTTGGCCATTGGCCCGATTGACGGTGATGACCTCGCCCGCCTTGGAGACGACATAGATGACGTCGCCGGCGGCCCACGGCGCGTTCAGCGTCGCAATCGGCAACTGCCAGCGCGGGGCCCCCGAGCGCAGGTCCATGGCCGCAAACAGTCCCGAATGGCTGCCGGCATAGACCGAGCCCTGATAGACCACCGGGCGACCGACGATATCGCGAATTTCCGACAGGGCGTTGGTGCGGTTGGTGCGTGACAACACCTGTTGCCACAGTTGCTGGCCGTTGGAGGTTCTGAGCGCCACCAGTTCGCCCGACGAGAACGGCGCGATGACGATCTCTCCGGCAATCGCCGGGCTGGCCGCCCGCAGAATCCGCGCCGGCTCGGCGATGGCCTGGAACGACCAGGACTGGGTGCCGGTGGCGGCGTCGAAGGCGATGACCTGGTTGTCGATGTCGATGGCATAGATGCGGTTGCCAGCGACCGTCGGGGCCCCGTGAATCGGCGTATCGACAGTGCTGGTCCAGACGACGTCACCGGTCGCGGCGTCCAGCGCCGAGACGACGCGCAGGCCCGAAGTCACGAACACACGGCCACCGCTGACCGCGACACCGCCGCCAAAGCCCTGGTTTTCGCCGCCCCCCGAGCCGATGGAGAACAGCCCACGCCGGTCCTGCTCATCGTTGGTGATGGTGTGACGCCAGACGACCTGGCCGCTGGCGGCATCGACCGCCGAAACGTGATTGCGACCATCCAGAACGAACAGCCGGCCATCGCTGGCGACGATTGGCGACGTCACCTGGCTGGTCCGGCCCGAGCCTTCGCCGATGTCGCGACGCCAGGCGATACGGAAGGCTTCGCCGGCCTGGGCGTGCTCAACCGCGTTTTCGGTCGTTCCGCCCGGCTGGGTCCAGGCGGTTACCGCGCGCGGCGTCGGCAGGTTGAACGGGCGACCGGCCAGGGCGCTCGACACCTCGACGGAGTCTTCGAACTGGAGGATCGACACGCGCTCCCCGTCGGACGCCACGGCTTGGCGCTCATCGTCGCCGCCGAAGGGCCAGATCCGCTGGGCCGTGTTGCTCACGGTCGAACAGCCGGCCAGGGCCGCGCAGGCACCGGCGGTCAGAAGGAGTTTGAAATGCAACTTCATGGACAGTGACTTTCGCCAGACATCAATGTTCGGTCGCGGCACCCGCCGCAGCAGCCTCGGCTCCGGGAGCTTCAGCGCCGGGGCGCGGGCCCGCAGCGGCTTCCGCCTCGGCCTGGGCCTGGGCGCGGCCGGCGGCCTCGACAATACCGGGCAGGCTGGAAGCCGTGCCGGCATCGATCAGCGACAGGGCCACCTGGGCCCGCTGGCGCATCGAATCAGGCAGCTCCAATTCCAGGGTCAGGGCCTGGAGCTGCTGGCGGGCGGCGTCGGTCTGGCCGTGCTGGAGCCGCGCCAGGGCGAGGGCTTCCTGGGCCTGAAAGCGGAATGGACGCCCTTCCTCGGTCAGGGGCGACAGGCGCGCCGTCATATCCTCGATCGAGCCGGAGCCCATCAGGAGCCAGGCCGCCTTGAGACGGGCAATATCGGAAATCAGAGGCTCATCGGTCGCCTCGGCGGCCTGGTCGAACAGGGCCACGGCCTCGGCCGTTTCCCCGCGCTCGACGCGCAGACCCGCGCGCTGCATCAACGCCAGAGCCTGATAGGGCGGGCTGCCGGCAGCCTCGGCCTCGGCGAAGGCGGCTTCGGCGGTCGCCTCGTTCTGCGCTTCCAGCGCATCCAGGCCGCGCTGATAGGCCTGGGACGCCTCGGCGGCGGTCCAGCCCTTGCGCGCATCCACGAACCAGATGCCGCCGACGATCAGGATAGCCGCACCGGCAATCGCCGCCGCCGCCGGCCACCACTTGCGGAACAGCTCGTTCCAGCGTTCGGACCGGAGGTTCTCTTCGACCTCTTCAAAAACGTCTGACACCCGTGTCGACTCCCCTGGCCCGTCTCGGGCGGAACATAAAGCGCCGCGAACCTAGAGGTTCGCGGCGACTGCCGCAACGCAAGCCAAGCCTTCAATCGGGGCTTTTTATCGACGCCGGCGAAATCAGGCCTGATCGACCCGCCAGCTGGCCAGTCCGGCCGCTGCAATGATGGCGACCGAGACGAGCCAGAAAATCGGCATCGACGGACTGTGCTGAAGCGCGGTGCCGAGGCCGTCGACCAGTTGATCCAGGTCGCCCGACGGACGGATACGGGCCACGGTGGCATAGGATCCCGAAAGCTGGGCCAAGCCCGAGCCGATGCCGGCCTCCAGGGTTTCGCGCACGGCGAAGAAGCCGCCGATGCCGCCCGCCAGGGTCAGGACACCGGCCCGGAATCGCCAGGTCCGGCGCAACCGGCGCTCAACCCGTTCGACAAAGCCATCGGCGTCATGCAGCGCCGGCGGCTCGGCAAACAGGCGTTCGATCTCGCCATCGAAGGCATCACGATCCGACATGGGCGGGCCTCCTCTCTGATTGCGGGCCGATTTCCAGCCGCGTCCGAAGCTTATCCAGAGCACGTTTGACATGAGACTTCACCGTACCGAGCGGCAAATTCAAGGCTGCCGCGATTTCCGAATGCGTCATTCCCGCGCCGTGACACAGGGTGACACAGACCCGTTCCACCTCGCTGAGGACTTTCAGGGCGTCGTCGAGGTCGATGGCGCGGGCCTGGTCCGGCACCGGGGCGACGGGGTCCTCGGCCGCGTCCAGATCGGTCCAGCGCGCATCCTTCTGACGCCGCTTGATATAGAGGCGCGCCGCGATCCGCCGGACCCAGGCCGCGAAGGTGCCTTCGCCGCGAAAGTCCGCGCACCGTTCGAACGCCTGGATGAAGGCGTCCTGGGCAACGTCGTCGGCCAGGGCCGGCTCGGCTCCCATGCGCCGCATCAGGCCGCGGACGGACGCCGAATGGCGCCGGACCAGTTCTCCGAAGGCCTCCCGACCGCCGGCCGCCGCAAAGGCGACCAGCTCCGTGTCGTGCAGTCGGTTCAGGCCGGGTGGCTTGACGGTCATCGTCTTGGTCCTGCCCGCACCTGGCCCTAGTCCGCCCGCGTCTTGTTGAAGAAGCTCAAAATGATGAAGGCCAGGCCCAGGAAGCCGGGAACGGCTGCCAGACCCAACAGCGGAAAGACCACTTCATTTTCTTGCAGGCCGACCATCCAGCCGAAGGTGGCGATGCCCGCCGCTATGGCGATCCAGATGACACCCTTGCGCAGGTCGGTCTGGGCCGTGGCCGGCGGCTTCTGGCTGGACCGGGTGATGGCCTCGACCAGATCGGCCGGGAGTTCCTGGCCCTTGTCCAGAGCATGTCGCACGGTTTCCTGCATGTCGTGGCGTTCGCGCGACCGAAGCCACACCGGAATGACGACGATGAGGGCGATCATGGCGAACAGGCCGAGCGGAACGAGAATTTCGACACCCATGAGCGGGATTCCTTGATTGGCGGGCGGGCCCTGTGCCCATCCCTTTGGTTCCAAGAGGCTATGACCCCCTCAATCGGATGCAGGGACGAGATTAAATCGCGGTAAGGTCAGAACCGGCGCGACCAGACGACGGCACCGACCCGCCGCAGCACCCGCAACGGACCGGCGCGCAGACCCATCCAGGCTGAAGCCCCGATCGGATGCAGAGCTCTCTCCAAAATCGTCATGGTCGGGTTCATCCCGGCCATCCATCACCACGCTGACGCCGTCTTGATTGCGATGGTCCGAGGCGATGGATTCCCTGGACAAGCCCGGGGATGACGGTGAAGGGGGCCGCGACTGCGCCGCCCCTCAGACAAACCCGCCGAGCGCCGCTTCGTAGATGTCGGGCTTGAAGCCGGCGATGCGGCGGTCGCCGAGATCCAGAATGGGCCGCTTGATCATCGAGGGTTGGGCTAGCATCAGCCGTACCGCCTTGTCGGCGTCGAGGTCGGCCTTGTCGGCATCATCCATCTTTTTGAAGGTAGTGCCGGCGCGGTTCAGCACAGTCTCCCAGCCCAGCTCCTCGACCCAGGCCTTCAACTGCGCCGGATCGGCCCCGGCCTTCTTGTAGTCATGGAAGGTGTAGCGAATGCCCCGCTCATCCAGCCACACGCGGGCCCTCTTGACGGTGTCGCAGTTGGGAATGCCGTACATAACGACTGTCACGGTGTGCTCCATCTTGAGGTGATATCTTGTAGGGTGAACAAGCAGCCTGTCCCAGAGGGCATTCCGAACGATGCCTAGATATATTGCAGTTTGTTGGTGGACCGCTCTCGTGGCGATGAGCATAGGCCTGTCGTCTTGCGTCCAAGGTGGCGTTCGCGCGCCCACGCGAGAGTTTTCGGGTGTCTGGCTCTACGAGCACGAAGGCTCGACCTTTGTCGAGGGCGCGACTGAGATCCCAACCCATCGCCCCCGCTATGAAGACACAGACTGGCTGGAACCAGATCAGCGCCTCTCTGAAATGCTTGAAGAGGACTGGGGCGAAGTCGACCATCTCGAATGCCATCGCGTTCTGCCCATGAGGGTGACCTTCGCTGGTTATCGCGTCCACCATCTGATTGGCGGTACTGGCCACTTTGGGCTTTGGCGTTCGCTGGTCGTTGCCGAAAACACGACGTCTGTGGAGCGTCTCGGCCCCGTATTCTGCTTTGAGTAATTTCGCCGCCGAAACCGGCCTGCGTGTGAACAGATTGAGGATTTCGATGAGCAACAGCCCGCGCATCACGTTCAGCCGCAGCGCGCAAGACTGAACCCTCACCCCCGGAGGACGCCATGACCGACAAGACCGCCCCCTGCCTGTGGTTCAATGGCGACGGCAAGGGCAAGGAGGCCGCCGAGCTCTATGTCTCGCTGATCCCGAACTCGCGCATCGTCTCGGACCAGCATCCGATGGTGGTCTTCGAGCTGGACGGGCGGCGCTACATGATCCTGGACGCCGGGCCGATGTACACGCTGAGCCCGGCCGTCTCTATCTATGTCGACTGTGACGACCAGGCCGAGATCGACCGGCTGTGGGCGGCCCTCCTGGCCGATGGCGGCGAGGAAATCCGCTGTGGCTGGCTGACGGATCGGTTCGGCGTGTCGTGGCAGATCATCCCGAAGGTCCTGCCGGTGCTGTTCGCCGACCCGGATCGCGCGGCCGCCAACCGGGCCATGGAGGCGATGATGGCCATGCAGAAGATCGACATCGCCGCGCTCCAACGCGCCTTCGACGGGGCCTGATGGTGAAGCTCTTCGCCCACCCCTTCTCGTCCTACAGCTGGAAGGCGCAGATCGCGCTGTATGAGAACGCCACGCCGTTCGAATACCGCTTTATGGAAGACGCGGGCGCCATGGACGAGCTGGCCACCCTGTGGCCGCTGAAGAAATTCCCGCTCTTGCTCGACGGCGATCAGGCGGTGATGGAGGCGACCGCCATCATCGAACACCTCGCCGTGCATCATCCCGGTCCGGTCCGGCTGATCCCGGAAGATCCGGCAGCTGCGGTGAAGGTGCGGATGCTGGACCGCGTCTTCGACAACTATGTGAATCGGCCCCAACAGGACATCATCTTCGAGGTCATCCGGCCCGAAGGGGCCAATCGCGATCCGCATGGGGTCGCGCGGTCACGCGAGATGCTCCAGACGATCTATGGCTGGCTCGATCAGCAGATGGCGGGGCGTGAGTGGGCGGCGGGCGATGACTTCACCATGGCCGACTGCGCGGCGGCCCCGGCCCTGTTCTATGCCGACTGGACCGAGGAAATCCCGGCGGATCTGACGACGCTGAAGGCCTATCGCGCCCGGCTGCTGGCCCGGCCCTCGGTCGCACGTTGTGTCGAAGACGCGCGGCGGTTCAGGCCGTATTTTCCCCTGGGTGCCCCGGACCGGGATTAGGGCAGCGGTTGCCCTGGCCCGACCGGGATCAGTTCGGTTCCGACGTCCGGCGCGACGGTTTCCAGCCCCTCCAGGGTCGGATTGTCGGGATAGGTCGTCCCATCGAAGGTCAGGCGGACCTGGGCCCCTTCAGCACCGCCGCCACTGACCCCGACGCTGAGGTCACCCCAGCCGTGGCTGGTGGTGTCGAGCCCCCGCACCGGGGCCTGGGTCACGCTGGTTTGGGTGACGACCCGCCAGCCCTCGCCCGCGCGCGCCAGCACCAGAACCGGACAACCGCCCGAGCCGCACCACATCGGCCCCATGACATAGCCGACGACCTCGTCGGTTCCGTCGCCATCCAGATCGACGGCGGCGGCATTGTAAGTCCCCTCGCCTTCACCCACCGTCGTTCGCAGATAGGTGACGGCGTCGGCCGGAACGGTGGCTGCCCGGGATGCAGGTACCGGCTCGGCCCCACCCGTCCCGGCCGGAGCCTCGGCACCGCTATCCGCCGGCTGGCAGGCCACCAGCGCGAGGGCAGCGCCGAGGAGAAGTACAGATGTGCGCATGGGGCGCTCCTTCTTGAAGTGTTCGACCCTTGGGCCGAGGTGGTCAGCCGGTCGCCTTCGCTATGGCACCCGCACGCCGCCGTTCGATTCGTCGCCAGATCCGGTCGTGCAGGGTGAAAAATGCCGTCTGGACGATCGGTTCGATGGTGCCGACGGCCAGCGCAATACGCCAGTCCCGCGTCAGGGCAAGGGCCACCAGCACCGCCACCGCAAAATGCATGAGGCCATAGCTGACCGACTTGGCCGCCAGGGTTCTGAAGCTGGTCGGCAGGGCGTGGCTGCCGGCGTGGTGGTCATGCAGGCCGACCCGACCCTCGAATGCCTCGGACGCCTCCTGCAGGCCTGACAGCCGGCCGCGATCCTCGATCCGGTGCCAGACCCGGTCATGGACGGCGAAGGCGAGGGTCTGGACTATCGGCTCGACCAGACCCACGGCCAGCGCCATGCGCCAGTCGCGGGTAATGGCCCAGGCCACGAGGATCGCCACGATCAGGTGCATCGTCCCGTAGGAGACGATCTTCAGCCAGAGCTCTTTCGCCGCCATGGCGAGTTTGCGAACCATTCTTGGAAAATGGTCGCCGCAGAGCCACGCGACAAGGCAATTATTCTGATGACGACGATAAGGCGGGCCTGCCCCTTGCGGCGTCCGCGAAGAGAGGTCTATAGCCCGCCCGCAAAACGGAGACTCCCATGGAGATTCGCGAAGGCCTCACCTTCGACGATGTTTTGCTCGAACCCGGCCCGTCCGAAGTCATGCCGACCCAGGTCGAGACTTCAACGCGGCTGACGCGCGACATCACGCTGAACATCCCCCTGGCCTCGTCGGCCATGGACACCGTGACGGAGAGCCGGCTGGCCATCGCCATGGCCCAGGCGGGCGGCCTGGGCGTGATCCACCGCAATCTGACGCCCGAGGAACAGGCCGAGCAGGTTCGCAGCGTCAAACGCTATGAGAGCGGCATGGTGGTCAGTCCGATCACCATCCATCCCGACACCTCGCTGGATGAGGTTCGGGCCATCCGCGAACGGCGCAAGATTTCGGGCTTTCCCGTGGTCGAGCGCGACACCGGCAAGCTGGTCGGCGTCCTGACCAACCGCGATATGCGCTTTGAGGGCGACGGTGCGCGTACGGCGGGCGATCTGATGACGCGCGACAACCTGGCCGTGGTGCGCGAAGGCACCGGCCGGGCCGAGGCCCAAGGCCTGCTCAATACCCGCAAGATCGAGCGCGTCATCGTCGTCGACGATGACTTTCGCGCCGTCGGCCTGATCACGGTCAAGGACATCGAAAAGGCCCAGGCCCATCCGAACGCCGCCAAGGACGATCAGGGCCGGCTGCTGGTCGGGGCCGCCTCTACCGTCGGGGACGCCGGCTATGAACGGTCGCTGATGCTGGCGGAGGCCGGGGCCGATGTGGTGGTGATCGACACCGCCCACGGCCATTCGGTCCAGGTCGCGCGCGCGGTCGAACGCATCAAGCGCGAGACCAACCGCACCCAGATCGTCGCCGGCAACGTCGCCACCTATGACGCCGCCCGCGCCCTGATCGACGCCGGAGCGGACGCGGTGAAGGTCGGGATCGGTCCGGGCAGCATCTGCACCACCCGCATCGTGGCCGGCGTCGGCGTACCGCAGCTGACAGCCATCATCGACGCGGTGCGCGCCGCGCGCGACAGCGGCGTGCCCATCATCGCCGATGGCGGCATCAAATATTCCGGAGACCTGGCCAAGGCCATCGCGGCGGGGGCCTCAGTGGCCATGCTGGGTTCGATGTTCGCCGGCACCGACGAAAGCCCCGGCGAGGTCTTCCTGTACCAGGGCCGGTCCTACAAGTCGTACCGCGGCATGGGCTCGGTCGGGGCCATGGCTTCGGGGTCGGCGGATCGCTACTTCCAGAAGGAAGTTTCGGACCAGATGAAGCTGGTGCCCGAGGGCATCGAGGGCCAGACCCCCTACAAGGGTCCGATCGCGCCGGTCCTGCACCAGTTGGTCGGAGGCCTTCGCGCCTCGATGGGCTATGTCGGGGCCGCCACGATTGAAGAGTTTCAGGCGCGGGCGAAGTTCGTCCGCATCACCGGCGCGGGTCTGAGAGAAAGTCACGTCCACGACGTGATGATCACCCGCGAAGCGCCAAACTACCGCCAAGGCTGAGCTTGGGAGGGCTCACATCATGGATCATTCGCATATGTTCCCGGGCGTTCACCCCGACCTGATCGTCGCCGGTTTCACCATCGTCCTGGCCATCATCCAGATCGCCTGGGCCGTCATCGCCCGGACCAACGAAACCGGCATGAAGTGGAACGCCGGGCCGCGCGATACCGCAGCGTCCCCGCCCGGCGTCGTGGCGGGACGGCTGGCCCGGGCCCAGGCCAATCTGATGGAAACCCTGCCGCTGTTTCTGGGGGCAGTCGCCCTCGTTCACCTGGCCGGCAAGCAGGGCGACCTGTCGATCTGGGGCACGCACCTGTTTCTGTTCGCCCGCATTCTCTACCTGCCGCTCTATCGTTGGGGCGTGTCGGGCCTGCGGACCCTGGCCTGGGCGGCCGCGCTGGTCGGTCTGTGCATGACGCTCTCCGCGCTGTTCGTCTAACCCATGAGAGACGGCGGGCGAATTGCGGCGGCCATCGAGGTTCTGACGGACCTTGAGACGCGCCGCGTGCCTGCCAAGGTCGCGCTCAAGGCCTGGTCCGATCGCTCCCGCTTTGCCGGAGCCAAGGACCGGGCCTTCGTGTCCGGCCTGGTGCTGGATGCCCTGAGAAAGCGCCGCTCGACCACCTGGCGGATGGGCGAAGACAGTCCACGCGCCGCTGTACTGGGCGTACTGGCCTGGGGCTGGCGCTGGCCCACGGATCGACTGGCCGAGGCCGCTGGCGAGGAACCGCACGGCCCCGGCACCCTGACCGAAGTCGAACGCACCGCCCTCGCCTCGCCGCGTGCTCTGGACGACGCCCCCGCTCCGGTGCGCGGTGACTATCCCGACTGGCTGGACCCGCATCTGGCCCGCGTCTTTAGCGATGCCCGCGCCGAGGAGGCCGCGGCTCTCGCCGAGCGCGCACCGGTGGACCTGAGGATCAATACCCTCAAAACCGACCCGGAGCGGGCCTTCAAAGCCTTGCAGCCGCTGGGGGCTGAACCGGTGGCAGAGGTGCCGACCGCCGCTCGAATCCCGGCCCCGGACCCCGCCGTTCGCACCGGCGCGGTCGAGACGATCCCGGCCTTCCACAAGGGCTGGTTCGAAGTTCAGGACCTCGGCAGCCAGCGCGCGGCCCTAATGGCCGGCGACATCAAGGGCAAGCAGGTGCTGGATTTCTGCGCCGGCGGCGGCGGCAAGACCCTGGCGCTCGCCATGGCGATGGGGAACACCGGCCAGCTCTACGCCTACGACAACGACGCGCGCCGGATGGCCGACATCATCCCGCGGGCCCAGCGCGCGGGCGTGCGCAATCTCCAGGTCCGTTCTCCGGTCACGCCTGACGCCCTGAAGGGTCTCGAAGGCAAGATGGACGTCGTCTTCGTCGACGCGCCCTGCACCGGCTCGGGCACCTGGCGGCGGCATCCCGACACCAAATGGCGCCTGACGCCCGACCAGCTCGACCGCCGCATGGCCGAGCAGGACGCCGTGCTCGACCAGGCCGCGACCTTCGTGAAGCCTGGCGGGCGGCTGGTCTATGTCACCTGCTCGCTGTTCGCCGAGGAGAACGAGGATCGGGTGGCGGGGTTCTTTGTGCGCGTGGTCGGCTTCGCCCAGGCCGGCGAGGCCATACGCTTGCCGCCGCTGTCGGCCGGGACGGACGGGTTCTTCGCCTGCGTGCTGGAGCGAAGCGGATGACGCGCCTCTTAGGATCTGCGATCGCAATCGCCGCCTTCCTCGGGTCCGTTACCAGCGCGGAGGCGCACTGCACGCCCGGGGTCGGTTATTCGATTATCTTTCCGTCCGGCCTCGCTGAATGTGGCAGCGCCGACAACTTCTGTTGGCAGGTGCTCGACATGGCCGCCGCGACCTGGGCTCAAGGTGGCGGCACCGTTCGGGTAATCACAAGAGCCGATACGGTCGGGACAGCTGAAGCCAGCCGCCTGCTCACCGACCAGCGCGCTGGCTATCTTCGGGAGCAGCTCGCCGAGCGTGGCGTGTCGCCCGATCAGATCGTCATCGACAGTCGCGGAGATCAAGACTTGGCCCGACCAACGGCCGATGAGATCGCAGAACCGCTCAACAATATCGCGTCGGTCGAACTGCCTGAGGCGTTTGCGGCGGCGCGGCGGCGCCATTTCGAAGCCTACCTCGAATGGGCCGAAGCAGAGCGCGGGGCCGGTCGCGTGCCGCCACCCTATATGGGATGCTGATGTTGAGGCGGGTCGTCCCAATAATGCTTGCCACCATCGCAGCGATCGGCCTGGCAGGCGCGGCGGAGGCGCGGTGCTCATATAGGCACCCTACCGTCCTGTTTGGCGCAGGCGCTTCTGACTGTCCCCAAAGCAGCGCTGATTGCAGCGCCTTCCACCAGAATCTGGACTCCAGCGTTGATATCTGGCGGTCACAAGGCGGCGGCTTGGTACGCCTGATCGGACATTCGGACACCCTGCCATCGGCCGGTGATAGTTTTTTGCTGTCGGAGCAGCGCGCCGTGACGGTTCGCGACTACCTGATTGCTCGTGGAATCCCCGCTGAACAAATCACCTTGGAAGCCAGAGGCGAACTTGATCTCGCCCGACCGACAGCCGATGGCGTAGCCGAGACGCTCAACAATCGGGTCGAAGTCGACCTGACCGATGGCCTGCGCCGAGCTCTCGAAGGCCAGCGGCGAGAATACGCGGTCCAGCTCGAAGCTGCCTTGGCCGCTGGCCTCCAACCGCCTCCCCGTCCCCCCTGCATCTGAGAATCCCTCCCGTGACCGACCACCAGAAAGTCCTCATCGTCGATTTCGGCAGCCAGGTGACGCAGCTGATCGCGCGGCGTCTGCGCGAGGCCAACGTCTATTGCGAGATCCATCCGTTCCAGAAAGCCGAGGCCGCGCTTCAGGCCATGACCCCGGCGGCCATCATCCTGTCGGGCGGCCCCGAGAGCGTGCACGAGGAGGGCAGCCCGCGTGCGCCCCAGGCCGTATTCGACGCCGGCGTGCCGGTGCTGGGCATCTGCTACGGCGAGATGACGATGTGCGAACAGCTGGGCGGCAAGGTCGAGGGCGGCCACACCCGCGAGTTCGGTCGCGCCGAGATCACCGTGCAGAAGGCCTCACCCCTGCTGGACGGCCTGGCCGGGGTCGGCGATGAAGAGACCGTCTGGATGAGCCACGGCGACAAGATCGTCGCCATCCCTGAGGGCTTTGAGGTGATCGCCACCTCGCCCGGCTCGCCCTATGCGGTGATCGGCGACGAGACGCGGCGGCTGTACGGTATCCAGTTCCACCCCGAGGTCATGCACACGCCGCGCGGCGCGGCCATGCTGAAGAACTTCACCCACCGGATCGCGGGGCTGTCCGGCGACTGGACCATGGCCGCCTATCGCGACGAAAAGATCGCCCAGATCCGCGCCCAGGTCGGCGACGCCAAGGTCATCTGCGGCCTGTCGGGCGGGGTGGATTCCTCGGTCGCGGCCGTGCTGATCCACGAGGCCATCGGCGACCAGCTGACCTGTGTGTTCGTCGACACCGGCCTGCTGCGAAAGGATGAGGCCAGCCAGGTCACGACCCTGTTTAAAGAGCACTATAATATCCCGCTGATCCATGTGGATGCGTCAAAGGAATTCCTCGGTGCCCTGGCCGGTCAGTCGGACCCGGAGACCAAGCGCAAGACCATCGGCCGGGTCTTCATCGAGATTTTCGACCGCGAGTCCGCCAAGATCGACGGGGCCGAATTCCTGGCTCAGGGGACGCTCTATCCCGACGTGATCGAGAGCGTCTCGGCCTCCAGCGGCAAGGCCCATGTCATCAAGAGCCACCACAATGTCGGCGGCCTGCCCGACTATATGAAGCTCAAGCTGGTCGAACCCTTGCGCGAACTGTTCAAGGACGAGGTGCGCGCCCTGGGCCGCGAGCTGGGCCTGACCGATGCGTTTGTCGGTCGCCACCCCTTCCCCGGACCCGGCCTGGCTATCCGCATCCCCGGCGAGATTACCCCGGATGCCGTGGCGACCCTCCAGGAGGCCGACGCCATCTATCTGGACGAGATCCGCAAGGCCGGCCTCTATGACGAGATCTGGCAGGCCTTCGCCGTGCTGCTGCCGGTCAAGACGGTCGGCGTCATGGGCGACGCCCGCACCTACGAAAAGGTCCTGGCCCTGCGCGCCGTCACCTCGACCGACGGCATGACGGCGGACTTCTACCCCTTCCCGTGGGAGATGCTGGGCCGCACCGCCACCCGGATCATCAACGAGGTCCGCGGCGTGAACCGCGTGGTTTATGATGTGACCTCCAAGCCACCGGGGACGATCGAGTGGGAGTAGGCGACGACCTTCCGGACGGGCTTGATGCGCTTCGGGCCCAACTCGGTCTTGCCGACACCATGCGGCTTATCGAGCGTACGGCGAGATGGGTTGATCCCGCCACGTTCAAACTGTTGCCGTTGTGGTATCCAGAGTTCACTCGCCGAGGCTTGTTCTACAAAAACAACTGGACGGAGCCGCAGCTCAACACCCGACGCAGTTCTGGTGAATCCACACATAAGCAGGAGGGGAACCTCGGAGCCAACAAGGCTCTAACTCAGGCGCTTGGCCTTCGGTCAAAGGATCGACCCAATTGGTCATGCTGCCATATCTGGGGTGTAGACGACGCCCTCTACCAGAACGCAAATGAGGTAGTCCAAGATCGGCGATACTTCTCGTGTGTCGGGAACATGGTTCTGCTCCCAACGCCTCTCAAGGCGTTCACGGATGTCATGCCTGAAGTGAAGTCGATGCTCCGCATCTGTGCTTCACAGTTATACGGCTGGCGCTGCGATCATCCTTCGCTGACCCAGACCTTGAAGAGGCTGGACGGCTGGACGGATTGGTCTGCCTATCCGGCCAGTTGGCCGCGCCCCGACAAGGCATCGATTCCGTTAGGCGTTCGGTTTCTCACGCCTGAAATCCGACAGACCGCATTGCGACGGATGGCCCGGATTTTTCAAGACTTGGAATCTGCCGGACCTCACTATCCCCGGCAGGAAGTTGAGGAAGCTCTCGTGTATTGGAAGATCACCCGACCGGGTTAGGCTTAGCCATGTCCGGCACATTGCTGAACTGACGCAGGAATGCTATCTTACTGCGATCTTACAGGTCGCTCGCCGCCATGCCTACACCAACTAAGACTGTTACGACGGTCGTTTCGACCAAAGGCCAGGTGATCCTGCCCAAGTCCGTGCGCGATCAGCGCCGCTGGTCGCCGGGTACGCGCTTGACAGTGGAAAGCACGCCCGAGGGTGTCCTGCTCAAGGCCGAGCCTGTCTTCACGCCCAGTCGGGTGGACGCGGTCTTCGGGTCATTGGTTCATACCGGCAAGCCCAAAACCATCGAGGAGATGGATGCGGCCATCGTAGCAGAGGCCCGGCGGCGTGCGCGCGATTGACACCAATGTCGTCGTCCGGTTCCTCACCAACGACGATAAGAGTCAGGCCAAGGCGGCTCGCCTGGCCGTCGAGGCGGGCGACATTTTCATCCCGACGACGGTGCTATTGGAGGCTGAATGGGTTCTGCGCGGCGCCTATGGCTTTACCGGCGCCGAAATCGTCGCGGCGATGCGTGGCCTCGTCGGCCTTCCGGGCGTCGCCGTCGAGAACCCGGCTCGCCTGGCCCAGGCCCTTGACTGGATGAGCCGGGGCATGGACTTCGCAGACGCCCTTCACCTGTCGTCGGCTACAGGCTGCAGCGCCTTCCTGACCTTTGACCGTCGATTGGTCAAAGCCGCCGCCAAGCTGGTCCCCTTCGCTGTTCAGGCCCCGTGAAGGCATCATTCATTGCCCGGTGACCACATGATCCGCCGCCTCGCCCTTGCGCTTGCCATCAGTGGGCTGGCTCTATCTGCAATCGCTCAGGAACGGCCTGATCCCGCCACGATCACCGCTGCCGGCGATGGTCCCTATGTGGTGCCGGGTGCGGCCCGCGGCTGGCTTGAGCGCAGCGTCTCACCGGAGCTGACGCCAGTTGAACGGCGCGTCTCGCGCACCGGCCAGATCACGGTGGCGGCGGTCGGCGCGGTTCCGGCCTTCACCGTGCCCTTGCGTCCCGTCGTCGGCACGCCGGCCGCAGATACCCTGCCGCTGGATCCCGCGACCCGGTTGCTGGTCCTGGCCGACACCCACGGCGAATATGAGATCGTGGTGGAATTCCTGCGCCGTCAGGGCGTCATCGATGCGGACCTCAACTGGGCCTTCAGCGACGGCCAGATGGTGGTCACCGGCGACATCTTCGATCGGGGCGCCCATCAGCTCGAAATCCTGTGGCTGTTCTACAAGCTCCAGGCCGAGGCCGAGGCGGCGGGGGGCGCGCTGCACATCCTGTTGGGCAATCACGAGAACATCGTCCTGCGCAACGACCTGCGCTACCTGCACCCGCGCTATGCCGAGACGGCGCGCATCCTGGGGGTCGAGAGCTACCCGGACCTGTTCACCGCCGAAACGCTGCTGGGCGATTGGCTGCGCTCGCGCCCGGCGGTGCTGAAGCTGGGCGATCTGTTGTTCCTGCACGGCGGCATCTCGCCCCAGGTGGTGGACGCGAACCTGACGATCAGCCAGTTGAACGCAGGCGTCCTGCACTCGCTGGAAACCCCGGTCGCGCGTCGTAGCGAGCTGGACGAGACCAAGGCCCTCATCGTCGGCGGCTTCGGTCCCCTGTGGTTCCGGGGCTATTTCCCCGATCAGACCCGACCCGACCGGCCGTATATGGCCCCCTCCGAGGTCGAACGATCACTGGCCCATTTCGGCGTCAGCCGTATCCTCGTCGGCCATACCGTCGTGGATCATGTCACCCCGCTCTATGACGGTCGCGTCATCGCCGTTCAGGTCTATCCCGAGCGGGACGATGAAACCGGCCAGCCGATCCTTGAGGGAGCTTTGCGCGATCAGGGCCACTGGTTCCGCGTCAATGCCCAGGGCGAACGCATCCTGCTGGACCTGCCCGCCAGTGACGAGGCGGCGGATGCGACGTAGGGTGCCCTAGTCGCTGAACCTCGGAGCGCGCGTCTGCATCCCGGCGGCGACCGCCTCCATCTGGTTCGGCGTTCCGATCAGAGCCCCCTGCTCCCGGCTTTCTGCCAACAGGATTTCGGCAGGGGTAGCTGTCGCCGACAGGTTCGCAAGCCGCTTGGCAGCCCGGATCGCCTCAGGATTTCTCGCCGCAATCTCGCGTGCGAGGGCCAGTGCCTCGGTTAGCGGATCGTCCGCAGCACGGGTCACGAAGCCCAGGCCGACCGCCTCCTCGCCCGAGAATTCGCGCGCCGTATAGATCAGCTCTCGCAGCACATCGTCGCGGACATTGCCGGGCCAAAGCGCGAAGCCGGCCATGTCGGGCACGATGCCCCACTTCATCTCCATGACCGACAGCCGCGTGTCAGGCCGCGCAATGCGGATGTCGGCACCCGACATCAGCTGAAGCCCGCCGCCGAAGGCGACCCCATGCACCGCCGCGATCACCGGAACAGCCAGCGTCCGCCAGCCCCGGCACACTTGCTGAAAGACATTCGCCGGTCCGTGAGTGCGGACCATGATGTCGAAGTCCGACCCGGCCAGACCGGCCATCGACACCATGTCGAGCCCGGCGCAGAAGGCCCTGCCCTCGCCCGACAGGACGACCGCCCGCAGTCCAGGCGTTTCCGAAAGCCGGCCGATCGCCTCAGCCAGCGCCTCGATCATGGCCGGATCGAGGGCGTTCATCTTGTCGGCGCGGGTCAGCCGGACGTCTGCAACGCCGTCGTCAATGGCAATGCTGACCCGCGCGTCCATCAGAACCCGAAGCCCCGATCAGCTGCCCGGCGTGCGGAAGTGGCGCGCGTCCATCCAGGAGGTGACCGGGTTGGCACCGGTCTGGGCCGGCGAGGCGGCGATGGAATAGCGAGTATCCTCGCAATCACCCGGCCGCTCCGGCACCGCCGGATTGAAGACCATCACCACAGCAAAGTCATAGCCATCGGCGCTGAACACGCCGTCGCGGCCCAGCGGGGTCACCTCGACCCGGCCGTTGCGAACGCCCAGCCCCGTCATCTGCAGGCCGTCGCCGCGGTCCAGACGGTAGCGCTGGGGCCCCTCGGCCCGGATCTGGTGATAGGCAGCCCCGAGTTCCTGGATCTCACCGGATATCGTGCCGCGCGAGCGTTTGCCGCCGCCGGCCAGGGCCACCGCCGCGTCGATCCGCGGGGCCATCTCATAGTCGCGCGCGAAGTTCTGGATGCGCCAGGCCTCGGCGGCCTCGGGCAAGGTTGTTCCAACCTCGGCCAGGGTCGTCGTCATGGTGTCCAGGCCATCCATCGTCGCCGCATTCTCCCACAGGCGGGTGACGATGCGCGGCGTGTGCCGGCCGGCCAGCGACTGCAGCAGGGTCCACTGGCCGTAGTTGTGGCCTTCCTCCGTGGTCGTCCAGCACAGCTGGGGAGCCCCGAAGTCGGTGACGGCATAGCGGGCCGCGTCCTCGTCTTCGCCCATGGTTGCCGTCTCGATCCAGGAGGCGGTCGATTCATAGAGCCACTGCAGACCCTCTTCGGAATCGTAGCCGTACTGAACCATGTGGTTGAACTCGTGGGCCGCCGTCGCCCGCATCAGCCGCATCGGATCCTCTTCCTCCTCGCGGCCTTCCCTCAGGTTGTTGTCGATGACCAGAATGGTGCGCGACGCGGCTCGCTCGCGAATGGCCGGGGTCTGGGGGTTGTCGAAGATAACCTCGACGCCGCGCATGAAGCCCATGGTGCCGGCTCCGGCGTCGGCGATATAGGCCCGCAGGCGACCGTCGGCGTCGCGCACGGGCGCGCTCCAGCCCAGCTGGTGGATCTGGGTGTCATAGGCACGCTGGATCGCCTCGGCGGTGGCAAGTGCGTACTCTTGGGTCGTGCGGTCGCGCCCACGCAGGGTGTACATCAGACGGAAATCGCGGGTCTCGATCGTCTCGACCGGACCGCTCAGCGTCACCGGATTTTCGGACTGGGCGCGCAGTTCGTCGACGACACCGGCCGCGACGTTCGAAATTTCCAGCACATAGGGACCCGATGACGCGCCGTCGGAGTAGCGCGTCATGTTCAGCATATAGCGGCCCGAGGTCGGCACCGTGTAGGCGAAGGCTGAGTTCAGGGTCCCGACGTCGCGGTCGTCATTGATGGCGACGGGAAAGCCGTCGAGCCCGTTCAGGGTGATGACGGGATCGAGCCCTTCTTCCACGGCGTCGGCCATGACCAGGATCGTCTGCCCGGCCGTCAGATCCAGCGGATAATCCCGCTCGGGCGTGCGGTCGTCGATCTGACCCTCGTGGCGGGCGATCACCGTGCGAGGGATGCTGTCGAAACTGATCGGAGCCTGGGCGTTCGGATCGACCGCCAGCGAGACCACGGCCTCGCCCGTTCCCTGACCGCCGAATGACCCCACCACCACCGTGTAGCGACCGGGCTGGTCGGCCCGATAGACGATCTGCGAGTTCAAGGTGCCGTCGCCACGGTCGTCGTTCTCGGCCACCGTCTCGCCCGCCGGACCGATGAGAGTCAGGGTCGTGTCCAGCTCGTCGGACATCGCGATGGTCGTGGCCACGAACGGCTCTCCGGCCGGCAGGTCGACGGTATAACGAACCTGCGACTGGCGCGGCGACAGCGAAACGATCGCGTCCTGCAGGGTCTGTGATCCATAGGACAGGCCGACATCGGCCCCGTAGAACACATCCAGCGAATAGTCGCCGGTGGCATTGCCGAAGCCGGAAACCGAAACCGTGTAACGGCCGGCGCGCGGGGCGGCATAGATGATGCGCGAGCTCAGGTCGCCCTGAGCGACGTCGTCGTTGGTGGCGACCTCACGACCGTCTGGGCCGCGCAGGGTCAGGACGGTGTCCAGGCCGGACGGGCCGTAGGCGGTCACGGTGATGATCTGGCCGGCCGTCAGATCCAGGCTGTGTTCGCCGTGGGTGGCATTCTCGGTCAGGACCCCCTCATAGTTTGGTCCCGGCTGAGCCAAGGCAAAAGAGCTGGTAGCCGCCATCAACAGCGCGGCGAGCGAGACACGGGTCCGCATGTAGAATCCCCCTGATGAAGCGACAGTCGCTCCAGGCTTTCGGCTACCTAGCCCGAGCGATCCGGGCTTCCAACGGACATTTACTGTCCAAACCTGACGCGAATGGCCGAAAGCGCCGACCTCAGGCCGCCGGCGGATAGACCTGACGGACCGCGAGGCTTCCTTCCGGTGAGGCGGTCAGAAGGCCTTCTCGGGCCTCATTCAGCCAGGCCAGGCCCTGGTCCGGTGCCAGGAGCACGATCTGGCGATTGTGATAGGGCGCGATGTCCGGCCCCGCTTCGCAGGTCAACATGGCGAAGGCTCCCTGTTTCATCACCCCGGCGATCCAGAAATCCGGATGGGCCGGCATCTCGAACAGCCATTTCGTCTTTTTCTTTTCGCCCGGCTGGGCCGTCGTAAACTCGTAGAAGCCACAGGCCGGGATCAGGCACCGATCGGCCGTTGTGAAATCTCGGCCCTCCGTTCGGAAATTGAACACCGGCTTGCCGGTCGGTCCCTTCCACGCCCAGGGCGTCATCATCAGGGCCAGATCGCCTTCATGCCGGGCGACGATGGGGGCCCGGGCCCCGATCCAGACATTGCCCGGCTCCAGGTTCGGCTTGCCGAACGGATAGGTCAGATCGCCGCCCAGCCTCAGGTGCGAGAACAACAGGTCATTGGGGGGACGAAAGACGTAGTTGTTGCACATCCGCGCCAGCCTAGTCGCCGGTCCCGAACCACTCCAGCGCAAAGCCGTGTGGATGCCCGCGCGCCAGGGCGTCGGGTCTCGCCGCCCGGCCAGACGGTCAGGCTCAGCGCAGCCCAGCGCCGCCCTTCTGCGTCTGGTGCCGCCGCCGCCTCATAGGCCAGCCAGGCCAGGGGTGCCGCCTTGGTCGCCTGTGCGCCGACGGCCTCGAGATGCGCCCTCACCCGCGCCTGCCCCTGCGGCGGGAAATACTGCAGGGCGATGGTGTGCATGACGACGCGACAGACTCCCGGCTCAGGCGAGATGGACAACACACGCTCGAGCCAGTCCGCTCCATCCCCGGCCTCAAGCGGCGGCGGGTCGGCGGTTGCGATCTCAAGGGCGGCTTCCAGCCGGGCCAAACGCGCGCGCTGGTCCGCCCAGACGAAGGCGGTCAGCCGACGCGCCGTCTCTGGATCCCGAACATCCAGGGGATGCAGATCGACCCCGCTCCGTCCCCTCACCCGCACCTCGGCGGTCGGAGGCGGCGCGCCGGACCAGCGGGGTGCCAGTTGCACCGCGGAGGCCGGATCCCCGGCGATCACCCCCGCCAGATCAAAGCCATAGCGATCCAGATTCAGATTCAGGCCGGCGCTCGACCCCAGTTCATAAAGGTCGAATGGCAGGCCGAACCTGTTCGCCAGCACCAGCAGGCCCGCCATCTGGGCGGTGGAGCGCCCGACCTCATTGGTTTGCGGCGGCCCCGTTAGCCAGTCGAGGATGAAGGGTGCATCGGCGGTCACAACGGCATGGATCGCCGCCCACAGCGTGTCGTCATCTGGCGTCGGCTCCGGCGGCCAGGCCCCCGCATTGGCGGCCCCGGCCCTCGCCAGCGCGTGCAGCGCCCCACACAGCCTCAACGGCACGGCGTCGGCGTTGGCGCGCGGATCGCCTGGCCAGTCCAGCACGCACCGACCCACGGCGGTGGTCCGGTCCAGCCGCGCGGCGACCAGATCACAGACCAGAGCCGTAAACGGCGAGTCCAGCCCACGACAGACAACGGCCTGCTGACGAAAGGCCGCGCGGACGGCGTCTTGGGTCATTCGACCTCAAAGGGGTTCTTGACCGTCAGGCCGCCGAATTGTCGCCCGGCCTGCAAATCCTCACTCCAAAGCGTATCGCAGCCCGCCTCGAGCGCCGCCGCGACGATGCAAGCATCGTAGATGTGAAGGTGATGTCGCCGCGCCAGTTCCACGGCCGCATCATGGACCTCGCGGGTCACCGGCTGAATCTCAAAGCCCGCCTGGTCGATCAGGGCCAGGTCCGCCTCCACCTCGGGCCAGGTCCGCCCGAATTTGCCGATCGACGCCGACACGAACTCGTTCAACACCTGAACGCTGAGCACATGGGTGACCAGGAGCGTCGATTTTGCCTGCGCGGCCTTGTCGGGATCGTCGAGCAAGGCCGCATAGATCAGCACATTGGTGTCAGCGAAGGCGCGACCGGTCATGGAGCTCTTCCCGGTCAAACCTGTAGTCGGGCGGCAGCTTCCATTTGAATGAGCCGAGTTTCTCGATGGCTGCGGAGCGGCGCGCGCGCTTGGCCTTCTCTTCCGCCTCCGCGTCCCCGTCGGTCGACACGATCACCTCGCCATCCTCGCCCTTGCGGACAAAGACTTCCTGACCCTCTTCAAAGCCCAGGGAGGCAGGCAAGCGAACGGCCAGGCTGTTTCCCCACTTAGAGACGCGGGCCATACTGGGCTCCTGTATCTACAGACCGCCCAATGTATATCATTTTCGCCCGAGCGCCGCCAGATAGACCTCCGAGCTGCCCTTGCGGCTGGCCTGCGGTTTGATGAACTTCACCTCTTCGAATTCGGCCCTGAGCGTCTCCAGCAGGCCGCCCGCATCGCCGCCCTGGAAGTTCTTGGTCACGAAGTGGCCGCCCGGCTTCAGGGTGCGGATGGCGAATTCCGCCGCCGCCTCGATCAGGGCGATGATCTTCAGATGGTCGGTCTGGCGATGGCCGACCGTGTTGTGCGCCATGTCCGACAGCACCAGGTCGGGCGCGCCGCCCAGCGCGTCAATCAACTGCTGATCGACGCCGGGATTGGTGAAATCCGCCTGGATCAGGATCGCACCGGGGATCGGATCGACCGGCAACAGGTCCACGCCCACCACCGCCGAGGCCCCCTGTTTCAGCGCCACCTGCACCCAGCCGCCGGGCGCACAGCCCAGGTCGATGACCCGGCTGCCCCGCCGGATCAGATGCAGCTTCTCGTCCATCTCGATCAGCTTGAAGGCCGC
>Ga0209573_1002538_pt1 | contig 22952 bp, 18 predicted proteins | sample TNRBio252014_DNA_FD_185870 | JGI IMG/M metagenome (GOLD analysis project Ga0209573, IMG submission 185870) | Wastewater treatment Type I Accumulibacter community from EBPR Bioreactor in Madison, WI, USA - TNR Reactor_6/25/2014_ DNA (SPAdes)... | ecosystem: Engineered > Bioreactor > EBPR >...
GTCGAGGCCCTTGAGGAAGGCCCGGACCTCCGAGATCTCGAAGATTTCGCGCGGGTCGTCGTTGTATCCGTCGACCATCAGGCTGATCCGACCGCAGTAGTCGAGGGCTGCCCGCGGGTCGGCCGTCAAGCCCCGCAAGAATTCAATGGGCTCACCGATGTCGCCGGTTTCTATCTGCTGGCGGGAGAACATCAGAAACACCGGCTCGGCAATGCCCGGACGCAGCCGCTGAGTCATGCCGGCTTCACCAGCATCGGGGCATCGGTACGGGATGAATTGACTGCCCGGCTCACCGGGTAAGCGATCATGTCATCGGCCTCGGCAGGGCAAAGGAATGCGCGCAACATCTCCGCATTCACGTTGGCGGGGTCCAACCGGGCGTCGTAATCGCCGGGGGCCAAGATGACCGGCATCCTGTCGTGGATCGGCATCATCAACGCGTTGGCGTCGGTCGTGATGATGCAGCACGAGTGGATTTCCTCGCCATCGGGCGATACCCATCGCTCACTTAGCCCCGCGAATCCGAACAGTTCATTTTCATCCCGGGGGCGGATGAAATAGGGCTGCTTTTCCGTGCGGCCGTCTTCCTGAACGGCCTTCCATTCGAAAAAGCCGCTGGCTGGCACAATGCATCGCCAGCGACGAAACGCGGCGCGGAATGCGGGCTTCTCGGACACCGTCCCCCCGCGGGCATTGCTGAGCTTCGCGCCCATGGTGCCGTCCTTCGCCCACCTGGGAATCAGCCCCCAGCGGTAAAGGCTGCCCACCCTCCGGCCGTTCGGGCCGGGGCGAACGACCAACACGTTCGTCGTTGGCGCAATGTTGTAGCGGGGACCGAAGTCGAAGCCATCGTCGAGGTCGAATCGGTCCCGAATCCGGGATCGCGGGCCGTAGAGCGCAAAACGACCGCACATCTCAATGCACCTTCGGGGTCTCTTCCCGCAGCCGCCGCCACAGGGCTTCGATGATCACGACAGAGGCATCGTCAGGGTTTTGCGCGCGGGCCGATTCCAGCAGGGCACTGTTCTCCGACCACAGCCCCAAGTTGTTCCGAATCCACATGCCCAAGCCCAAGTGCAATGCGACCAGGTCGTCCTGCGACATGGCGGCGATCTTGGCCTTTTCACCATCTGGCAGCAGGCCCAGCAACACGCCGACCGCTTGATCGACGGTTTCCGGCCATTGCAGCTTGTCGCTCATCGCGCCGCCTTTCGCCAATCCCACGGCGGCATAGGCTGTCCATCCGACCACAGGCCAGCACGATGGGAACGTGCCTCCTGTTCAGCGAACTCGTAGCGCTGCGCATCCTCGGCGGATTGTTCCTTGGCGTACTTTTGGTACCACCATGCAAGCCCGGCGGTCACTTGTGCGAGGCCGGCATCTAGCGTCTTCGGACACTGCCTCTGGCAGATCGGATCGGTAACCAGCACCTTGCCGACGATCCTCTGGTAGCGGTCCCGCTTGCTCCACTGCACGTCGACATCCTTGCCGAACACGAGCATCGACAGAGACCCCTTCGAGCGCTGCCCAAATGGCTGCGCCTTCTCGGGCGCATCGATACCGGCAACCCGGATCTTGTGTTGTTCGCGGTTGGCATCCAGCACGGTGATGGTGTCCCCGTCGGAGACGCCCACCACGGTACCGCTGAGTGTCGCTGAGTGGACGGAGGCGCTCGCGACCAGCATCGTGGCTAACAGCAGTTTTCTCGCCTGAATTCTTGTTCTCCTCGTACCGGTTACGCAAAACGGGTGACTTCCACCAACATGTGGTCATTTTATCCCGGCTTTGTGCAATCTGAGGTTGGAATCTTGAATCTACGCCAAACGTGATAACCATCCGTTTTGTGCAAAACATGGTTGAAAGTTCCCGCCGGTCTGGTATTCTGTTTTGTGCAAAACTTGGTTGGAGAACCACATGGCAGAACAGACAGGCTCGGGCGCATCGCTGGCGGATTTCATCTGGAAAAACGCCGAAGACCTATGGGGTGATTTCAAGCACACGGATTTCGGCAAGATCATTCTGCCGTTCACCCTGCTGCGTCGATTGGAATGTGTTCTGGAGCCAACTCGGAAGGACGTTCGTGAAACGCATGCCGCATTCAAGGATGCCGGGATCGATATTGACCTAGTGCTTCGCCAGGCAACCCGCTACCCGTTCTACAACACCTCCGAATACGCCTTGGGCAATCTGGGCAGCGCCAAGACCCGCCAGAACCTCCAAGACTATATCGCCCACTTCTCGGACAACGCTCGCATCATATTCGAGCAGTTCGATTTCACGAACACCGTCATTCGTCTCGATAAGGCTGGCGTTCTCTTCAAGATTTGCAAGAACTTCGCTGGTGTCGACCTGCATCCGGAAACTGTGCCGGATCGCGTAATGAGTAACCTCTATGAGCACTTGATTCGCCGATTTGGCGCCGAGGTGAATGAAGGGGCAGAAGACTTCATGACGCCCCGCGACGTGGTGCATCTAGCCACGGCCCTGCTGCTCGACCCAGACGATGCTTTGTTCGAGTCAAACCCCGGTCTTATCCGTACCCTGTATGACCCGACGTGTGGCACGGGTGGTTTCCTGACCGACGCCATGAACCACGTTGCCGAGTACGGTAATCGCTTCAAAGTGCCGCCTGTCCTTGTTCCGCATGGACAGGAGCTTGAGCCGGAAACCCATGCTGTCTGCCTGACCAGCATGTTGCTGCGGACCCTGGAGTCCGATCCGGGGCGCGATCTGTCGAAGAACATCCGTCTGGGCAGCACGCTCTCCAATGACCAGTTCGCCAACGAGCGCTTCCATTACTGCCTCTCAAATCCTCCCTTCGGCAAGAAGTGGGAGAAGGATTCGGACGCCGTAAATACCGAGCACAAGGAAAAGAAGTACGACGGTCGTTTTGGGCCCGGTCTGCCGCGCATCAACGATGGCTCGATGCTGTTCCTCATGCACTTGGCCAGTAAGCTGGAATTGCCTGAGAACGGCGGCGGTCGTGCGGCCATCGTGTTATCAGGGTCGCCGTCGTTCAACGGCGGGGCTGGTTCAGGGGAATCGGAGATCCGCCGCTGGCTGCTGGAAAACGATCTGGTTGAAGCCATCGTGGCGCTGCCCACGGAAATCTTCTTCCGCACAGGCATCGGCACCTATCTCTGGATTTTGTCGAACAAGAAGGATGGGCGCAGGGAGAAGCGCGTCCAGCTCATCAACGCCACAGGCTTTTGGTCGTCGATCAAGAACGAAGGCAACAAACGCCGGATCGTGGATGACGACCAGCGCCGACAAATTGTCGACATCTATGCCGCCGCCGAAAACAGCGATGTTTCTCGGATGATCGACTACCGCACCTTTGGCTATCGCCGCATCAAGGTATTGCGCCCGTTGCGCATGTCGTTGGTGATCAACGACGAGGGGTTGGCCAAGCTCCAAGAAGAAAAGGCATGGCAGAAGCTGTCGCCGGAGCATCAGCAAATTTGGCTGGATGCATTGCGGCGGCACATGGGTGCTACGCATCTCTTTGGCTGGACCGAAACCTTTGCCGATGAAACGGTGCGTTCGGCGCTGGCTGCTGGCAAGGTCATCAAGGCGGGCAAGACCTTCATCAAGGCATTGACCAATGCCTTCGGTGTCCGCGATCCGCTGGGCGAACCTGTGCTGGATGCGGATGGTGCAGTTGTCGCCGATCCTGAATTGACCGACTACGAGAACGTGCCGCTGACGGAAGAAATTCGCGACTATCTGGCCCGTGAAGTCTTGCCGCATCTGCCGGATGCCTATATTGACGAAATCTTCCGCGACGACAAGGATAAGGAAATCGGTCGCGTTGGCTACGAGATCAACTTCAACCGCTTCTTCTATCAGTACGTACCACCGCGCAAGCTGCATGACATCGATGCGGAACTGAAACAGGTTGAGTCGGAAATTGCGGCGCTGCTGGCTGAGGTGGCCACAGAATGAAAAACCACAAGCAAGAACGCTTTGGCCGGATGCAGCGCCAATATCACCAACAGCACCAGTGGCGACTGGGTAAGGATGGTTTATACATCCCGCACTCCTACACCGAAACAACGCCAGATAGCCTATCTTGGTGGGACGACGTTGGCTTCATCCTGAATGGACGACGGGTAATCGTTTGGTGGCAACACCCACGCCATATTTACAGCACTGCCATTGAAGAACAATCCTGGGATCGGGCTGGACCCGACCCACAGGATGATTGGCTCTTCGAGGGTGCGACAACCAATTACAAGCAAGTGGGCAAGTCGCGGAAAAAGATCGTCAGCTACACCTCCCGGCAGCCATCGGCAGAGCAGGACGCTTATTACGAACATTTGCGTACCGTTCGTCAGAGCATGGAGGCCGAAGGGATCGACCTCGATGTTTCCACTTCATGGAAACGGGAACGGCTGAACTGGGCCACGGGCGTTAGCCTGGTTGTTCCACTGGAAGTCAGAAATGAAACTGAACTAGCACAACTGGCGTCCATGGCGCGGCGACTGTTGCTCGGGCAAACGACCTTGCAAAACGAGTTTCCTGATTATCGGTATGGCAGGGCGGATTGGCTTCGTGAGCAGGAACCCAGCAAATGACGGACATCACAATTCAGACGGATTCACTGCTGGCAGAAATCCGTGCGTTGATCGAGGATACGCGGCGTCATGTCGCACAGACAGCGAACAGTGCGCTCACGCTTCTTCACTGGCGACTCGGAGAACGTATTTCGCGTGAAGTCCTGCAAGGACAACGCGCCAGCTATGGAGAAGAGATTTTGCCAACACTGTCGGCAAAATTGGTTCCTGAATACGGCAAGGGATTCAGCGCACGCAATCTTGCCAGAATGATTCGGTTCGCAGAGGCATTCCCCGATCCGCAGATTGTGGCATCGCTTGCTCAGGAATTGGGCTGGAGCCATTTTGTTGAGATTCTGCCGCTCAAGCAACCGCTTGAACGCGAGTTTTACGCTGAAATGTGCCGGGTTGAACGTTGGAGTGTTCGCACCCTGCGAGAGCGCATTGGTAGCCAACTCTATTTGCGAACAGCGATTGCCAAAAAGCCGGAAGCAGTCGTACAGGCGCAACTCGGACAACTGCGTACCGATGGGCGAATGACACCGGACATGGTGTTTCGAGACCCATACATGCTGGACTTTCTTGGACTGCCGGAAGGCTACAGCGAACGCGACGTGGAAGCTGCGATCTTGCGAGAAATGGAAAGCGTGCTTCTTGAATTGGGGAGCGGGTTCTGCTTTGTTGCTCGCCAGAAGCGCATGACCGTCGGCAAGGACGATTTCTACCTCGATCTCCTTTTCTATCACCGACATCTGCGCCGCCTGGTGGCCATCGAACTCAAGCTCGAATCTTTCCAGCCCAGCCACAAGGGCCAGATGGAGCTTTACCTGCGCTGGCTGGACAAGCATGAACGTACCCCTGGCGAAGAACCCCCGATTGGCCTGATTCTCTGCGCCAGTGCCGACGCTGAACAGATTGAACTTCTGCAACTGGACGACGCATCCATCCGTGTTGCGGAATACTTGGTTGAGTTGCCGCCAATTGCCGTACTGCGCGAGCGTCTGCATCGCGCAAGCGAACATGCCCGTGAGCGTGCCGTGCTGGCCGCGCCGGAAGAGGGTCAGGCATGAATACCGCGCATCCAATTGATCCGGCTGTCCGATGTGACATCGAGGCTCGCCTGACAACCATTGAGGCAGAGCATAACGTTCGAGTGTTCTACGCTTGCGAATCTGGCAGCCGGGGCTGGGGCTTCGCATCCCCTGACAGTGACTACGATGTTCGTTTCATCTACGTTCATCCGCTGCCCTGGTATCTCCGTGTCAGCCCTCAGCGAGACGTAATTGAGGTGCCGATCTCTGGCGATCTCGACATCAACGGATGGGAGTTGCGCAAGGCGCTTGGCCTGCTGAAAAAGGGCAACGCCACCCTGATTGAATGGCTGGATTCCCCTGTGGTGTATCGGGCCGATCCGGATTTCCTGAACGCCATGCGTGATGCCGCCCGGCAAACACACCAGGCAGAACGCACGTTCCATCACTACGTTCACATGGCACGCCGGAATTACCGTGAATACCTGCTGGGCGAAACGGTACGCCTGAAAAAATACCTGTACGTGCTGCGCCCCTTGCTGGCAACGCTGTGGATTGAGCAAGGGCGCGGCGTGGCTCCAATGCCGTTTCAGGAATTGGTGGATGCCATCGTCACTGATTCCGATTTGCTGGGAGCGATTGATCAGTTGCTAGCCATCAAGCGTGCAGTAGGGGAAGGGGAACATGGATCGCCTTTTCCGATCATCAATGCCTTCATTGATGCCGAACTTTCGCGGCTGGAAACCGTCCTGCCGCCCGTGTTGCGCGACACCGATTACTCAATTTTGGATCGTTTGCTGATGGATACCGTGCTGGCGGGGGAGACCAAGAAATGAGCCACTACAAGCCTTACCCGGCCTATCGGGATTCCGGCGTGAAATGGATTGGGCAGGTGCCGGAACATTGGGAAATCGCTCGAATTAAGCGCCACGCATCAATCAGAACTGAACGACGTAGCGATGTGCCTGCCAATGCTACTTATGTTGGGCTTGAAGACGTTGAGGCCGAATCCGGCCAATACAAGCCAACAAGCGGTAATTCTCGGCAAACCGAGGATTCAACGGTCGGCATTTTTTATGAGCAGGACGTTCTGTACGGCAAGTTGCGTCCCTATCTGCGAAAAGCCATCGTTGCTGAGATGGATGGTGCATGCTCAACTGAATTTCTGGTTCTGAAAACGGGAAATACGCTCCCGCGCTGGCTGCACCAATGGCTGTTGACCCCTGATGTAACTCAGCAAATTGAATCCGGATGCGAAGGGGCCAAGATGCCACGGGCCGACTGGGAGCATGTTGGTTCTGTTGAGATGCCAGCGCCTTCCCCGGAAGAGCAAATTCAGGTCATTTCCGCAGTCGACCGCGAAACCACCCGCATCGACGCACTGATCACCAAGAAAACCCGCTTCATTGAACTCCTGAAGGAAAAGCGGCAGGCACTCATCACGCATGCGGTCACCAAGGGGCTTGATCCGAATGTGAAGATGAAGGATTCAGGCTTGGAGTGGATTGGGGAGGTGCCGGAGCATTGGCTCGCCGCACAACTAGGCAAGCTTTCAATTGCGCGATGCGATGGCCCATTTGGCAGCGGTCTGAAATCAGAACATTACCAAGCTGATGGGGTGCGGGTTGTCCGATTGCAGAACATCGGCTGGGCATCGTTCAAAGACGGGAACGAAGCATTTATCTCGCATCAGCATTGGCAAGATGTTCTTGGATGTGGACACGAAGTATTACCCAATGACGTGCTGATTGGCGGACTTGGTGATGACAAGAATCCTCTTGGCCGTGCTTGTGTAGCTCCCGCCAATCTCGGCCCCGCAATGGTCAAGGCTGATTGCTATCGTTTCCGGCTGAATACGAGCCGTGCCAATCCGGATTTTATTGCTCTGGCACTTTCCGCAACGGCCCGCGCTGAATGCGGCTACTTGGCCACTGGTGCAACACGGGATCGATTGAATCTTGGATTGGCCAGCGCTCGCGTTGTGCCTCTCCCCCCGTTAAATGAGCAAGCTGAAATTGTGGCCTCACTCAATCGCGATACAGGTCGCATTGATCTTCTCGCCGACAAAACCCAGCGCAGCATTGATTTGTTGAAAGAGCGCCGCGCTGCCTTCATTACCGCTGCCGTCACCGGCCAAATCGACCTCCGGGAGTCCGCATGAGCGACACCGCACACCAAGAGAAGCACTTCGAAAGCTATATCGTTTCCAAACTGGAGGCGCAGGGCTGGAAGGTTGGCGAAACCACGAAGTACGACACCGAACGGGCGTTGTATGCCGAGGACTTGATTGCTTGGCTGGAAGCCTCCGGCCAGGGCGAAAAGTGGGCCAAACTCAAGAAGGACAACGGCGACCGTGCTCTCGAAATCCTGATGGATCGGCTGGCCAAGGCGCTGGAAACGCATGGCACGGTTCAGGTGCTGCGCCAGGGTTTCTCCATCGCCGGGTGTGGGCATATCGATCTCTCGGAAGCAGCCCCGGAAGACAAGCGTAACGCTGATGTGTTGAAGCGCTACGCCGCCAATATCCTGCGCGTGGTGCCGCAGCTTCAATACCATCCATCACGCAAGCTGGCGATTGATCTGGTGCTGTTCATCAACGGCATCCCGGTAGCGACCGTCGAACTCAAAACCGACTTCACCCAGTCGGCGGATGCGGCCATGGATCAGTACCGTACTGACCGCTTGCCCTACGATCCCAAGACCAAGCGCCGCGAGCCGCTGCTGACCTTCAAGCGGGGTGCTGTCGTCCATTTCGCCATGTCGGATTCAGAAATCCAGATGGCGACGAAGCTCGATGGCGACAACACCTTCTTCCTGCCATTCAACAAGGGCAATGATGGCCATGCAGGCAATCCGGAAGGCGAGTTGAAGGCCGATGGCACCCGCGAATACCCGGTAGCCTACTTCTGGGAGGCTGTTTGCCAACCGGATGCCTGGCTGCGCGTGTTCCACAGCTTCGTCTATGTCGAGAAGAAGGATGTGGTCGACCTGAAGGGCAATTGGTCGAAAAAGGAAACGCTGATCTTCCCGCGTTTCCATCAATGGTCAGCGGTCAATGAAATGATCGCCGATGCCAAACAGAACGGCCCCGGCATGGTCTATTTGGCCGACCACAGCGCCGGTTCCGGCAAGACCAGCACGATTTCCTGGACGGCCCATGACCTCGTGAAGTTGCGCAGTGACAACGGCGATTCGATCTTCAGCAGCGTCATCATCGTCACCGACCGCAACGTGCTGGATGGACAACTCCAGGATGCCGTGAAGCAAATCGACCATCAGTTTGGTGTGATTGCCGCCATCGACCGCCAGAAGTCATCGAAGTCGAAGAGTCAGCAACTGGCCGATGCGCTACTGGCGGAAACGCCGATCATCGTCGTGACCATCCAGACCTTCCCGTATGCGATGGAAGCCATCGTGACGGACAAGGCGCTCAAGGGAAAGAACTTCGCAGTCATCATCGACGAGGCGCACAACTCCCAGACCGGCACCACGGCAGCCAAGCTCCAGACGGCGCTGGCGATGAGCGGCCAGGGCAAGATGGCTTCGCTGACCGTCGAAGAATTACTGGAGCAGCTTCAGAAGTCGCGGGCACGTCCGGATAACATCAGCTACTTCGCCTTTACTGGTACGCCCAAACACTCCACATTGATGCTGTTTGGCCGCGTTCCAGATCCATCGCGGAAGCCATCCAAGGACAATCTGCCCGAAGCCTTCCACAAGTACAAAATGCGCCAGGCCATCGAAGAAGGATTCATCCTGGATGTGCTGAAGGGCTATGTGCCGTACAAAACCGCGTTCAACCTTGCTAAGCAGATAGAGGACAACAAGCGGGTGAGCGGCAAGGCTGCAAAACGTGCCTTGGCTCAATGGATGTCGCTGCACCCAACCAACGTTACGCAGAAGGTGCAGTTCATCATCGAGCACTTCAGTAAGAACGTGGCACACCGTCTGGATGGCAAGGCGAAAGCAATGGTCGTGACCAGCTCCCGTGCTGCAGCGATCCGCTACAAGAAGGCATTTGACCGATATATTGCCCAGCACGCTGAGTATGGACACATCCATTCACTGATCGCCTTCTCGGGCAAGGTAACGGGCAAACAGGTGATGCAGGGGGACGACGAGCAATTCAAGGATGATGTCTTCATCGTCGATGAGAACGAGGAATTCACCGAGGAAAGCATGAACCCGGAGGTAAAGGGTCAGGATTTGCGCCTTGCCTTTGATCGCCCGGAGTATCGCGTCATGCTGGTGGCCGACAAGTTCCAGACTGGCTTTGACCAGCCAAAGTTGGTGGCCATGTATGTCGACAAGAAGATCGCCAACGATGTCGAAATCGTTCAGACCTTCTCCCGTCTCAACCGGATGGCGCCGGGCAAGGATGAAGTCTTCATCATCGACTTTGTGAACGATCCGGAGAACGTTCGCCGGGCCTTTGCCATGTACGACAACGGGGCCCAAATCGAGGATGCTCAAGACCCTAACGTGATCTACGAGATTCAGGAGCAACTTGACGGCCAGGGCTTGTATGACGCAACTGATCTGGAAGCCTTCAAGGAAGCACGGTTCAAGACCATCCGCGACATCACGCATGCTCAGGAGCCGCAGCACAAGGCGCTCTATACCGCGACCGATGGCCCCAAGCGCCTGTTCGAGCAACGACTGAAGATGTTGCGCGAAGCCATTGCGACTTGGGAGGCGGCATTTGACAAGGCGCACAGCCAAGGCGATCAGGCAGGCATGAAGTCGGCTGACCATCACCGGCAGGAGCATGCGGAGCAAATCAAAACGCTGATGTCCTTTAAGGCTGGCCTTGGCCGTTTCTGCCGCACTTATGCCTATGTCGCCCAGTTGATCGACTTTTGCGATCCTGAACTGGAAAACTTCGCTGCCTTCGCCAAGTTGCTGCAAAAGCGTTTGGCCGGCGAAACGCCCGAGCGTGTGGATTTGAAGGGGTTGGTACTGACTGGTTTTGATATCAAAGGCAAAGAGGATGCCCACCGCGAAGACGATAAAACGCCTGTGCTCAAGCCCATCGGGCCGGGAGGAGGCGGTGGCGCAGGCGACACGCCGCATTTCCTTACTGAAATCATCGACAAGCTCAATCACTTGTTTGGAGAGGCGACCCCGCTTCGGGATCAAGCAGCCTTCGTGAATCAGATTGCTTCAATCGCTCGTGAGAACGATGTGGTTATGGCCCAGGTTGAAAGCAATACGCGAGATCAGGCGATGAAGGGCAATCTACCCGGTGCTGTCCAGCAAGGCGTGGTTCGCGCCCTGACCAGTCACCAGAAGCTCGCTACGCTGGTATTGAAGTCCGACCGCCAAGCAATGGCGGCACTGACCGATGTGATTTACGAACTGATCAGCCAGCAGCGGAACATTGACCTGGATAGCACCAGTGATTGACCTCTTGAACCTCCCAGGCGTCAAGCCGGTGGACTACTTCTCACAGAAACACGGGCTCACCGTCGTTGCTGAAGCGCTCGATGGTGATTTGCCTTCATGCCCCGATTGCACCAAAGCCATGTACCGGCACGGCAAACGATCCAATATCTTTGCCGATACGCCGATGCAGATGCAGCCGGTGCGCCTGGAAATCTTCAGGCCACGCTTCCGATGCGATAGCTGCGGCAAGATGTTCTCTCCTGAATTGACGTTTCTGGATGAGAAGCGTCGGGCAACCAAACGACTGGTCGATGCCATCCGTGAACGTTGTTTGGGCATGACGTTTCACGCGCTTGCCGAGCAGACTGGGCTGGCCGTCAACACCATCAAGAATATCGCTCACGATCTGATTGAGGAGCTAGATCGAACGGTGCATTACGAAACCCCGGTCATCATGGGGATCGACGAGGTGAGCATCGTCGGGAAGTACCGGTGCGTCATCACGAACCTGGCCACGAACAACGTCTATCAGATGTTGGAGCTACGCACGCAGGATCACCTGAAGCCATTCTTCAAGAACCTGCCCGACCGGGAACGGGTGGAATGGGTCTGCACGGATATGTGGCGACCGTTCAAGCGATCATTCGCGCAGTACCTTCCCAATGCCCGCCTGGTCATCGACAAGTTCCATGTCGTAAAGATGGCATCTGAGGCTCTTGATGAAGAACGTAAGAAGTACCAGGCGACGCTGAGCAAGGAAGAGCGCGTGCATGTGAAGAAGTCGATTCGCTGGCTTACGCTAAAGCGCCCTGGCTCTTTGAATGCAGCGGAACTGAAAGCGCTGGCTGCGGTGCGGGAAACCATTCCTGAATTGGGCAAAGCCTATGACTTCAAGGAAGCCTTCTTCCGCATCTACGACGACCCAGACAAGGCATCAGCCCAACATGCTTTCGAGGCTTGGGAAAACACGCTACCTGAAGGCGAACTGGCGATGTTCCACTCGCTTGCAAAAACGGTGCGCAACCACTACGAAGACATCTTTGCCTACTGGGATTCTCCTGGTCGAATCACCAATGCCTATACCGAGTGTCTGAATGGCCTGATCAAGCTGTCGAACAGACTGGGGCGTGGGTATAGCTACGAGATCATCCGCGCCAAAACGCTCTACGCAAAACATGCCCGAAAAGTGGGCAGCGGCGTGCGGCTATCCAAGCCTTCCGAATCGCTGATTCCAACCAAGAGCACTACCGAGACGGTTGAATACGGGCCGCACATTCCAACCTTGGTTGAGCTTGCTGAATCAGGCGTTCTGGACTGAGAAATCAGGACTTTCCAACCTCAGAATGCATATAGCCTTTATCCCTGACGATCTGAATGACGTTACGGATACTCGAAATGAGTTGAAGCTTCCGCCCCTGCGTCTGTCGTCTTGCCAGCACAGCCACGAGGTCGCATCCATCGTCGCACGGAGGCAGGGCCGCCCATCCACAGAAAAGAGGCCAGAGCAGAGTCAAGCCGTTAAGCGTTTCTGTTGAAAGGGATCGGCAAAGCCGGATCGTCTGGCCCCGTTCGTACCGCCTTTTTCGTCGGCGATTGGGCGAACCTCCCCGATATCGCCGCCGGGGCGGGAGGTCTGACCGGGCGCTTCGGCCCCCTCGGGGAGAGCCTGCTCCACCAGGCGGCCAAGGCCCATCTCATTTGTAGCGCTGCACGATTTGTCCAGTGCTCTTGATCTTGTATGTTCCGCGCATGACCAGAAAATCCTTCGGAGCTGCATGGCGGTATTGGCGGCGGCATTCCGCCGTGGCGGACTCTTCTCGCCAGACACGCTGAAAGCCGAGAATCATAATTTTCGCCTGTTCCCATGGCGAAATTTCAAGAATCTTAAGTTCGCCGGCTCTATTTTTCCAATGATTTTCTCGGGCGACGCCGCTCCAGAAATCAACGCGGGCCTGAGTGCACGGCAACACGTGCGAACCGTTGTCATAGCCTCCTATAACTTTCGTCATAAGTCCCGCGGGATGGGGTTTTTCGCGATGTTCTGGTAAAGTCCGAACGAATAAACGGGGGTTGCAAGAACGCGCGCGCGAGCCCGAAAAAAAGCGACCGACGAGCCGGACGCTCCCGCTTACTCAACGACATCGGCGGGCAGGGGGAAGGCATGGAAGACACGCAGAACGGCGCGGGCGAAAATCCCGAGAGGAAGACTTTGATCGACGTTTCCGTCGAGGGCTGGCGCTTCGCCAGGGTGTTCGGCCGGCTGCTCGGCAAACTCGATGCGGGCGAAGCTCCGCGCTACGCCAACCAAGCCCGCTATTTCCTCAAGAAGATCGACGACGGGCTCGAATCGTTCGGCCTGCGCATCGTCAGCCTCGAAGGCCAGCCCTACGACCCGGGCATGGCCGTCTCCGCCCTGAACGTCGCCGATTTCGGTCCCGACGATTTGCTCGTCGTCGACCAGATGGTCGAGCCGGTGGTCATGGGCCCCGAGGGATTGGTGCGCGGCGGAACCGTCATGCTCGCAAAGGTTGCCCAATCATGAAAAACTACATTGGAATCGACCTCGGAACGACCAACAGCGCGGTGAGCGCCTATGACGGCGAAAACCTGCGCCTGTTCAAGAGCCCCGACCAGAACGACGTCACCCCCTCGGCCATCTTCATCGACAAGCGTGGCAACAGGTATGTCGGCAAGCGCGCCTACGACAATGCGGCACGCAACCCGGAGAACGCGGCGACGCTCTTCAAGCGCCTGATGGGCACCAGCACGCCGGTCAAGTTGCCGGCGGTCGATCTGACGATGACTCCCGAGGAGTGCAGCGCGGAGATCCTGCGGGTGCTCTTCGGCTACCTGCCCGAGGAAATCCGCAACGATCCGGATACCGGAACCGTCATCACCGTTCCGGCGGCCTTCAACCAGATGCAGAAGGACGCCACCATGGCCGCCGCCGAGATGGCCGGTCTGGGCAAGGTGGCTCTCATGCAGGAGCCGGTCGCGGCCGTCATGAGCGTCATGCGCCACCGCAAGGGCGACGGGATGTTCCTGGTCTACGACCTCGGCGGAGGCACGCTGGACATTGCCATCGCGGAGAGCATCAGCGGGCGCGTGAGCCTGTTGGCCCACGGCGGCATCGCCATGTGCGGCGGCCGCGATTTCGACCGTATCTTGCTCGACAACGTCGTCAAGCCCTGGCTTCTGGAAAACTTTGACCTGCCCGAGGATTTCTCCTCCCACAAGCGCTACGCCACCTTGCGCCATATGGCCACCTGGGCGGCGGAAAAGGCGAAGATCGACCTCTCATCAAGCGACGAGGCGGTCGTCACGCTCGACGACAGCGAACTGCGCGTCCGCGATGAGGCCGGCGTCGACATCTACCTGGACATCTCCGTGACCCGCCAGCGTTTCGACGAGCTGATTGCCGGGAAGATCGAGGAGTCCATCGCGGCCACCCGCGAAACCATGGAGAAGGCCGGGTTGAGCCCCCACGACATCGGCCGCGTGGTGTTCGTTGGCGGCCCGACCCAATACAAGCCGTTGCGCGACAAGGTCGCCTTCGAACTGGGCATCGCCGCGTCCACCGACGTAAACCCGATGACTGCCGTGGCCGAAGGCGCCGCCGTGTTCGCCGAATCCATTGACTGGTCGAGCCAGAACCGCGGGCGCAAGAGCGGGCGCGGCGCCTTGGTGGCCGGCGGCGGACTGGACCTGTCCTTCAACTACCAGGCGCGGACCCCCGACTCGAAGGCCAAGGTGGTCGCCAAGGTCGGCGGCAAGGCCGCCGATGGCACCGCCTTCCAGGTCGACAGCCTCGACACCGGATGGTCTTCCGGCCGCGTCGTCCTCAAGGATGGCGCGACGGTGGAGATTCCCCTGGCCAAGCCCGGCGAGAACCTGTTCAAGGTGTTCGTGTTCGACGCCGCCGGCGGGCCGGTCAAACTGACGCAGGACAAGATCACCATATCCCGAACCGCCGCGCAGATCGACGCGATTCCCGCCTCCCATTCGATCGGGGTCGAGGCGCGGGAGAAGATTGGCGGACGGGTCGTTCTCGACTACCTAGTTCGCGATGGCGACCAACTGCCCAAGAGCGGCAAGAAGACCTTCAAGGCGGAGGAGTCCCTGCGCGCCGGCGCCGCCGGCTCGATCAAGTTCAAGCTCTGGGAAGGCTCGATCGAAGACCCCGTCTCCGACAACCGCTTCATCGGCATGTTCGAGATCAAGGGATCGGACTTCTCCGACGGCGTGATCGCCAAGGGCGCAGAGCTCCTGTGCGAATACGAGGTGCTTGATTCGGGCAACATCGTCCTCGAAGTCACGGTTCCCTCCATCGGCAACTCCTTCCCCAGCGGCCGGAACTTCTACTCCCGGCAGGAAGGGCAGATCGACTACACCAAGGCGGCCAAGCGCCTCGAGGAGGAGTCCGAGCGCGTCGGCGGCAGGCTCGACGAGATTGCCTCGAAGGTCGACGATCCTCGGATCGAGCAAGCCCGCGAGCGCCTCGACCGCGCGGCGGCCGCCAAGGGAAGTGAGGGCGACCCGGAGACGGCCAAGCAGGCGATGGACGACATCCAGGAAGCCAAGAAGCTGCTCGCCCAGGCGCGCAAGGAAAACATCAAGGTCATTCGGCAGATCGAGCTCGACAAGGCGGTCGAGTTCTTCAATTCGCGCATCCGCGAGTTTGCCCGGCCCGCGGAGACCGGGGCATTCGACAACCTGGCCAAGACGGCGCAGCGCGCGATCGACAACAACAGCGGCGACTTCGAGTCGCACCTCGACGAACTGCGCGGGAAGAACTTCATGATCCTTTGGCGCCAGGACTGGTTCGTCATCGACCGCTTCAAGTGGCTTTCCGAGGACGCCTTCCTGTTCCCCGACGCCGTCGAACACGAGGAGCTTTGCCGGATCGGCCGACAGGCGCTTCAGGCGAACGACATCGACAAGCTTCGGCAGGTGGTCGCCCACCTCGACTCGACGCGCGTGGGCACCTCCGGCGAGGACGACATGGTCGCCGGCTCCAACATCCTGGTGGGCTGACCGTGGCGCTCGAGAGCTGGCTTCCGATCGGATTCGACCTGCCGGACGGGGCGCGCTGCGGCCGGCCGCTCCACGCCGACGCCAACTGGCAGATCCTCGAGACCCGGGGTGGCGGCAGCGCCTTGGTCGTAAGGGATGACTTGTTCGCCAAATGGGTCGCCTCCGGCCTGGTTGATGAATCCGAATTCCGCGCCTTCTCCTTCGGATCGGACGCCTACCGGGAGATGTCCTGCGGTTCCGGTCAAGAGCTCGTCCCGCTTTCCGACTGCCATTCCCCGAGCAACAAGAACGAGGCATTGGCGTTTGCCATGGCTCTGCGCGAAACCCGCGCGATCGACCCCGACAGCCCCCTGCAGGACGCCGTCTATGTCGAGAAGTTCAGCCGACTGTTGCCATCCTACGGAATCACCTCGCGCACGGACGACGACATCGTGCTCGGCTACTGGCTGACGGGCGGGGCCAGGGTTTCGGCCAAGTCATTCCGCCGGCTTCGGCAAATGCTGACCTGGATCGGGACGAAGCATCTGCAAGACGTTGTCAAAACGGCGGGGATCGACGTCTCGGAGGGGCCGTCGGCCGGGCAGTTCCGGACCGCCGAGGCGCCGGGTTCGAAGGATCGTGATGACGAACGCCAGAACGAGGCCGTCAGTCGCGATCAGGATGCAAAACTCGACGGCGGCGTCGATTCGGACAAGCCGTTAGAGCTTCCCGGCCGGCCCGAGCTCGAAGCCTTTTTCAACGAGCACGTGGTCGACATCATCCGGAACAAGGAGCGCTACAAAGCGCTCGGCGTAGGATTCCCATCGGCGATCGTTCTGCACGGGCCGCCGGGTTGCGGCAAAACTTTCGCGGTCGAGCAGTTGATCGAGTATCTCGGCTGGCCCAGCTTTCAGATTGACGCCTCCTCCGTTGCGAGCCCCTACATCCACGAGACCAGCCGCAAGGTGTCCGAGATGTTCGAGAAGGCGATGCAAAATGCCCCGTCCATCCTGGTGATCGACGAGATGGAGGCGTTCCTCGCCGACCGGGAAACCGGCGGCGGTGGAAGCCACCACCGGGTCGAGGAGGTCGCCGAATTCCTGCGCCGAATTCCCGAAGCCGCCAAGAACGAAGTCCTGATCGTCGCGATGACCAACCGGGTGGAAATGATCGACTCGGCGATCATGCGCCGCGGGCGCTTCGACCATGTCATCAAGGTCGACTACGCCGACGAGGACGAGGTCCTGGCGCTGCTCGGCAAGCTGTTGTCGACGCTTCCGAACGACGGGACGATCGCCCCCGCGCCGCTGTCCAAGAAGTTGGCCGGCCGCCCGCTCTCCGACGTCACGTTCGTGGTTCGCGAGGGAGCCAGGCTGGCCGCCCGCGCCGGGCGCGACAAGCTCGGACAAGAGTTCCTGGTCGCGGCGCTGGATGCGGCCCCGTCGAGAACCGAGGAAGGTTCCGGCCGGCGCATCGGCTTCGTCTGACGGGAGAATGGCTTGTCGGACTCCGGAACGAACGAAAGAAAGGGCAAAGGCTTCGCGGGTCTGGACTCGATGGTCTCGGATGTGTCCGAGGACATTGGGCGGGCCGCCGCCGTCCCGGTCGACTCGGCCTCGATCCAGACCGAAGCCGTCTCGCCGGTCGTTGAAGGAGCGGAACGGCCAAGCGCGTCCATCCCCGCCAACCCGCCCTCCGCCGGCTCCGGTGGAGCCGGATGGATATTTGGCGGCATCTTCCTGCTGTTCGTGATGGCCGCCATCATCGGATCGTCTGGAAACAAGGCGCCTGCCCCCGCCTCGATGTCCTCGTGGGAGCCGCCGCCCAGCGCCTTGCCGGCTCCGGCGCCAGCTCCCGTCGTTTCCACCCCGGCGGTGGCGCCGTCGAAGGGAGTGGAGAAGCCGCCCGTCGGAACCGATCGGCTCCTGGATTCCGCCCAGATACGCTACTGCCTGACCGAGAAAATTCGCGTCCAAGCGATCGAAAGCGTGGTCAGCGCCGACCGCGAGTCCGAAATCGTCAATTTCAACGCCTTGGTCGGCGACTACAACTCCCGCTGCGGACAGTTCCGATACCGCCAGGACGACGTCGACCGCGTCCAAAGCGAAATCGAGCCGAAGTCCGCCGAGTTGGCTCAGGTCGCCAAGACAAAGTGGGTGCGCAACGCGCTCGGGTTGGACGCGGGCGGCGGAGCAGGAAAGGGGGCAATTGCCGCGAAGGAGACGGCCCCGAAGAAGCCCGCCATCCCCAAGAACTCTCATCTGGACTATTTCGGGCACGACTGGGAATGCAACCGCGGCTTCCGCAAAGCCGGAACCGAATGCGCGGCCATCGTTCTTCCGCAGAACGCGAAGCTCGACTACCTTGGCAACGATTGGGAATGCAAGCGCGGGTTCCGGAAGAGCGGATCTGGATGCGACCCCATCCTTGTGCCCAAGAACGGAAAACTGGATTTCCTCGGGAACGACTGGGAGTGCGCCCGCGGCTTCCGACGGCAGGCTGACGAGTGTTCGGCCGTCCAGGTCCCCGCCAACGCGAAGCTGGACTTCCTGGGAAATGATTGGGAGTGCAAGAGGGGCTTCCGGAGAAATTGGAACGAGTGCGTTCCGATCTGACGCGGAACAACGAGCCAACAATTGAGATTGAAATGACCAAGAACAACACAAGCCTGCACGCGAACCCTTTCTGCGTCCTCGGCGTGACCACCCGGGACGATCGGCGCAAGATCGTCGAGATGGCCGAGGAGCGCGCCCTGCACATGGACGGCGACATCTGCCAGAAGGCCCGCTCCGACCTGACCAATCCGCGAACCCGGCTTTCCTCCGAAATGGCCTGGATGCCGGGCGTTGCCCCGAGGACCGCTGAAAATATGGTCCGAACCCTCGCCGAGTCCCCGCGGGCCGTTCGTTCCGAGCATGGTCTTCCGGGCCTGGCTCGGGCAAACCTCCTGGCGGCCGTCTGCGAGCTCGTCGCCGAGGACGAGCCGGCCGCTTCGGTGGCCGGCTTCATCCGGGACTTCGCCGACGTGGTCGAAGGCATCGACCCCGAGGAGGTCCTGCGGGATGTGAACGAGGATCGGGCCATCTCGGGGTTCCCCGAGGTCCGCGGGACGGATGCCGTCGAGGAGGAGCTGGCCGAACGGCGCCGGGCCTATCGGTCGGCGCTCAAGAACCTGCTGGATACGATGGACCCGGAGAAGCTGGTCGCGACCATGACCGAGGTGGTGACGCTGGCCACTGACGACGGGGACGAGCACGGTCCGGCCCTGATTGCCGACCTGGTCGACAGCTACGAAGTCGAGACGCAAGGCTTTTTGCAGAAGGAAAGCGAGAACATCGCCGCCCTGATCGAACGAGTCCGCGAAGCGGCGCCGCGCGGGGAAAAGGCGGTCGAGCCGATCATGTCCAAGCTCGAGAAAGTCGCGCGCAACTGGGACAGCGTCGCGCAGCCGATCCAGATCAGCGCGAAGGCCCGCGGCATCGTCCACCGGCCGAGCCGGGATGTCGCCTACGATCTCCGGGGCCTCGGCATTGACCTGAACAACGAGCATGGGATGCTCGATCAGGCCCACCGGATGACCGATTTGCTGCACGACTTGTTCGCGGAGCTCCCGGAAGTCGTGGAAAGGCTTGGGGAGGACGCCGAGGCGATCGCCGGGTTGCGCCGGCAGGCCGAAGAGCGCGAAAGGAACAGCGAGCAATGGGCGCGCGACATCACCTTCCGCGCGGAGGTTGGCTTGGTGTTCAAGGATGAACTGGCGATTTCTCCGGAAGGCTTGCGCTGGAAGGGCCGCGCGTTTCCGCTGGATTCGATCACTCGGGTCCGCTGGGGCGGCGTGCGCAAATCCGTCAACGGCATCCCGACCGGAACCGACTACACCATCGGCTTCGGCGACAATCGTTCCGAGCAAGTCGTCGAGGTGCGCAAGGAAGCCACTTATGCCGGATTTCTGGACCCGCTGTGGCGGGCGGTATGCGTCCGCCTCATGTTCGAAATGATCGCGGCGCTTGAGCAGGGCAAATCATTCTCTTTTGGGGACATCGAGGTCGAGGACGACGCGGTGACACTGGTTCGGCACAAATTCCTCGGATCGAATGAACGGGTCCGCCTCGGTTGGCACGAGGTTCATGTTTGGAGCGCCGACGGCAACTTCGTGATCGGCCAGCAGAACGACAAGAAGGTCTACGGATCGGCCTCCTACATCCACGCTTGGAACACGCATATCCTGGAGCACGTCATCCGCGGCGGCTTCAAGAAGGGCGTCCGAAAACTTAGCGACTACCTCAACGACTAACCGACCATGGCAAGCGACAACGGAAAAAAGGGTTTCGCAGGGCTCGACTCGATGGTCTCGGATGTTGATCGGACGCCGCCGCCCGCGCCTGTCGAACAGCCTCGGCAGTCCGCGCGGGCAGAAGCGCCGGCGGAGGAGCCCCGGCCGGTTTACACCGGAGAACCGGGAGCCGGTTCGGGATCTGGCTCCGGGAAATGGTGGCTGATCGGCATTGGCCTCGTCGTATTTTTTACCTGGATTGGAAGCTCCGACAAACCTTCGCAACCTCGCCAGGCATCCTACGCGGCCCCGGCGCCCGCTCCGGCGGCTGCGCCCTACAACCCGCCAGCTGCCGCGCCATCCTACTCATCCAACGAAGAGCGCATCCCGCCAGTCGGCACAGGGCTGAGCTTTGATCGCTCCCAGATGCGCTACTGTCTGTCGGAGAAAATCCGGATAGCTGCGTGGCAAGAGCAGGTGAACCAGTATTCGGACCTGTCGGTGGATACGTTTAACGCGGCAGTAAATGACTACAACGCCCGATGCTCGAACTTCCGCTATCGCAGCGGCACGCTCGAAAGCGTCCGCTCGGAGGTCGAGGCAAACCGCGCGGCTCTAACTAGCCAGGGTTTGGCCAGCGCCGCGCGTAACCCCTGAGCGCTTCAGAAGGTGTGATGTTTGATTGTTGGTGCAACAGACTCAAGTGGCAGCGGGTCTGCGCGCGGTTGCCCCGTCAACCTTTTTTCATAGACCACCGTCTTGTTTCCGTAGGAAACCTTTCTGCGAACCCGAGCCTTGCCCACATTCACCACGGGCAGCATGGAATCGCTGGCTTCCCAAAATGATGAGCCCCGATCTTCGGGGCTCATCACGTAACGGCCACCCAACAAGCCGTTTGGCAATTTATGCGAAACAGATTGCTTCAACAGAAATGGTTAACGACTTGGAGCAAAGTCTGGCCTTTGAATGGTGGTGGAACGTGGCGATTACCGCTACGCGGAGAAACCCCACAGCCTTTCGGCCATGGGGGTGAAATCAACTCAAGCGGCTTGTCGTGCCTCATCGGCGTCGACCTTCGCGCTACCGGCTTCGTCCTTGTCCAGGTCGAGTTGCTTGAGCAACTCGCGTTGCCGGACCAGCAGATCGGTCAGCCGGCCTTCATGCTCGAAGGATCGGGCCAGTTCCAGCCGGAGGTCTTCCAGCCGCTTGCGGCGAGTTTCCAACTGGATCTCGGCGTCGGCGTGATGCTTGACCACCGATTCCAGCGCACCCAGCAAGGCGGCCACCAGGGCCGGACCCGTTTGATAAGGTTCGGCGTTGTACAGGCAGTGTCCCGCCAGGTACAGGCTGGGCGTCTGGTCGCCACGGGCCGTCAGCATGCCGAGGTCGAAGCCGCCAAACCGGCCGACGATCCGTTCGATCATCCTGCTGGCCGTGCGCACCTCTTCCCTGGCGGCCTTCACCAACCCGCGTAGCGCCTCGCCGACCCCATCGGGGCCGACGATCCGGCGCCCCGCCAGTTCTACGGCGATGCCCTGCATAGTCTGCGGCTCGATCCGGGCCGCATCCTGTGCGTACAGCGCCACTTTCTTCTCCAGCGCCTCGATCATCATCGGCAGCCGTGCCACTTCGCTTTCGTTGGCATAGCGCTGGTTGCGCCACACCGAGAACAGCGTCGAGAGCTTGGCCACCTCCGCGTCCACGCCGGCTTTCTCGATCACCAGCGGATTGCCCGACGCCAAGGCCTTCACCTCGGCATAGGACAGCGCCGCCAGTTCCACATCCTCCAGCGACCGGATGCCCTGGTCGCCCTTCATCACCTGAGCGATGAAGCGTGCCTTGGTCTCCAGCGTTTGCCACATGTAACTGTCAAAACTGCCTTCCGTGACATACCGGAAGACTTCCACTTCCTCACACTCATTGCCCTGGCGCAGGATGCGCCCCTCGCGCTGCTCGACGTCGCAGGGACGCCAGGGCGCATCGAGGTGATGCAGCGCTACCAGGCGCGTCTGCACGTTGGTGCCCACCCCCATCTTGGCGGTGGAGCCCAGCAGCACCCGCACCCGGCCTTCCCGCACCGCCTTGAACAGCGTCGCCTTCTGGCCATCGGTCTCGGCGTCATGGACGAAGGCGATCTCCTTTTCGGGGATGCCCGCGCCGATCAGCCGGTCCCGCAGGTCGTCATAGACGCTGAAACGCTTGCCGCCCTTGGGGGACGACAAGTCACAGAACACCAACTGGGCGCCGCGGAAGTCCGTCGTACGTTGCCAGATGCCGTGAACCTCCCGCACACAGGCGGAGACCTTGCCGTGCTCGTCGAAGCGCGCCGTGGGCGCCACCAGCCGGAAATCCAGCGCGGCCTTGCGGCCGTCGGTGGTGATCGCCAGCATGTTGTCTTCGTTCGGCTTGACGTCGCCGTTGCGGACAGCTTCCGCCCGCTGGACCAACGTCTGCACGAAGGCTTTCAGCGACGGACTGGCCGGGCAGGCGACGATACGCGGCTTGCCGCCGCGCAGCTTCGGCACCGGCAGGTCCAGCATCTCCGCCGTGCGGATGTCGGCCACTTCACCGAACACCGCCATCAGCTCGGGCACGTTGATGAACCGGGCGAAGCGCGTGTGCATCCGATAGCCGCTGCCGTCCGGCGCGATCTCCAGCGCCGTGACGCTCTCGCCGAAGGTGGCGGCCCAGGCA
>Ga0209573_1002539_pt1 | contig 22926 bp, 14 predicted proteins | sample TNRBio252014_DNA_FD_185870 | JGI IMG/M metagenome (GOLD analysis project Ga0209573, IMG submission 185870) | Wastewater treatment Type I Accumulibacter community from EBPR Bioreactor in Madison, WI, USA - TNR Reactor_6/25/2014_ DNA (SPAdes)... | ecosystem: Engineered > Bioreactor > EBPR >...
AGCAGCGACACAAAAAATACGCACCGCATGGGAATATGTCTGGAGACCGTGGCGGCGCTTCGAACAAAAATGGCCGAGGCTGTCTAAATGGATTGCCTGGCCGACACGGGTCTTCAGCGCGTTAATCGGCCTGCTCATTTTGTTTTGGTTGGGCATTGCCCTTTCGGTGCCATCCGTGCGCGAACTGCGCGAAGTGCAAACCCAGATCGCTTCCGAAATCTATTCCGACGATGGCGTGCTATTGGGGCGCTATTTCAACCAATACCGCACCGTTGTTCAGTATGCCGATATTCCAACGCACATCATCCACGCGCTGGTTGCTACGGAAGACGAACGCTACTTTAAACACAAAGGCGTAGATTACCGAAGCTGGGGCAGGGTTTTTTACCGCACCATTTTGCGTCGCGACGATTCCGGCGGCGGGGGTAGCACCATCAGCCAGCAATTGGCAAAAAACCTGTTTCCGCGCAGAAATTATCGGTTCCTTTCCCTGCCCATCAATAAAATCAGTGAAATTATTACGGCCCGCCGTTTGGAGCGCGCCTATAATAAGGAGCAACTGCTGGCTTTGTATCTAAATACCGTACCCTTCAGTGAGAATATTTACGGGCTTGATGTCGCTTCCCGTCGTTTTTTCAGCAAAGCTCCGGCAGAGCTGACTATTGAAGAAGGCGCAACGCTGATCGGCTCCTTAAAAGCCACCTCTACCTACAACCCGGCCAAAGCACCGGATCGAACCAAACAGCGCCGCAACGTGGTTTTGGCGCAAATGCTGAAAAATGACTACCTCAGCAAACCAATTTGCGATTCTTTGCAACAATTGCCGTTAGTGGTCAATTACAACCCCGTGATCAACAATCAGGGCGTAGCGCCGTATTTCCGGGAGTTTGTTCGGCAGGAAGCCTTGCAACTGCTGTCAGAAATGCGAAAACCCAACGGAGAACCCTACGATTTGTATACCGATGGTCTGAAGATTCATACAACATTAAACTCTGATATTCAACGCATTGCCGAAGAAGCGGTGAACGAACACATGAGCCAGTTGCAAAGCACGTTCGACCGGCACTGGCGTGGCCAGAAGCCCTGGGGGGATGATGCGGTGATTGACCAGGCTATGCGTGCCTCGAAGCGCTACAAAGACTACCAGGAACAGGGGCTGAATGAAGCTGAAATCCTGGCAAAATTTGAAGAAAAAATCCCGATGACCATTTTTAGCTGGGAAGGGGACAGCGAAGTGGAGATGAGTCCGTTAGATTCAATTCGCTATCATTTTGCGCTGCTTCAGGTTGGCTTTATGGCGATGGAACCTTACACCGGCTACATCCGCGCCTGGGTGGGCGGCATTGATTACGATCATTTTCAGTACGACCACGTGCGCGCACAACGACAGACCGGGTCTGTTTATAAACCTATTATTTATGCACAGGCGCTGCGCAGCGGCATTCCCCCCTGCGAACAATTGCCGAACCGCCTGACGGTTTACCACGAATACGCAAAAGGAGACTGGGCCATCAAAGACCCGCGTCGGGATGACCCCGATCCCCACATCAGCCCGGAAGGCAAAGACGAAGACGACTGGGTGCCTCAAAATGCCGATGGCAAATATGGTGGTTCCTACTCCATGCAGGGCGCGTTGACCAATTCTGTAAATACGATATCCGTTTCCCTCATCATGCGCACGGGGGTGCAGCCGGTAATCGAACTGTCGCGCCGCCTGGGCATCACGGGCGAAATTCCGGAAGAGCCTTCCATTGCTTTGGGAACAGCCGAAGTATCGCTCTACGATATGGTCGGCGCGTTTGGCACCATTGCCAGCCGGGGTCGGAAAACCAAACCGATTGTCATCAGCCGCATCGAAACGCACGATGGCAAAATACTGGCGCGGTTTGACCAGGGGCAACCCGAACAAATCCTGACCGAAACCCAGGCAGATATGGTAACCCACATGCTCCAGTCGGTCGCTTCTTATGGCACGGCAAGCCGCCTGAAATGGAAATACGGATTGTATAACTATGCGATAGCCGGGAAAACCGGCACTACCCAAAACCAGGCCGATGGCTGGTTCATTGGCTTTACGCCCAACCTGGTTGCGGGCGCGTGGGTAGGCGGCGATTCTCCTTTGGTGCGTTTCCGCACGTTTGAGTACGGACAAGGCGCCGCTACTGCTTTGCCGGTTTGGGGCGTTTTTATGAAAAAATTGTTGGAAGACCCGGCGTTTGCGGCGTGGAAAGAAGCGAAATTCCCGGAGCTTCCGCCTGATATATCGCGGGAGTTAGCCTGCACCATGCGGATAAAATCGGCAGAAGAATTGTTAGCCGATTCGCTGGCAGCAGATACCTTGCTGCCGATAGATTTGGAATTCCCGGCGCCCGATTCTACCAATACGTTTTTTTGATGAGGGAAGGGTAAGAGGCAAAGGGCAAGAGACATAACTTGTCCCGTGTAGCGGGAATGGCAAGGCAAGATGCATTTAAACGTTTTCAATAACCTGTTTGCTTCACGGAACAAATTTTGTCCATTTGCCCATTTGCATCTTGCCATTTGAGCCTACGGCTTTGGCAAAATCTCCGTCTGCTCGCCAAAATACTGCACGAAGCGCTGCATATCTGCGGCAAGCGCTTTATTTTGAGTGGCTTTGTGATAGGTATCTGCTAAGGCGCGGAGGGTTTGAAAAAAGAAGCGATCCATTTCCACCACCTGCATGTCTTTTGTCCAGAGATCAATTTTAAGGGTATCCTTCGTCGTTTCATCGAACAGGGAAAGCAACATGGCTTTGCAGGGTTGAAGCTCCTGCCCGTCGGCTTTCCATTCCATTTTAGCCGGGACGCCGCTTTCGTCCAAGCCAACGATGATGTTGATTTGCGCTGTTTTTTTGATCAAATTCATGGTGTTGAGATATAAGAGATTAGACGTAAGATTTTGGTTACTTAGGCGACGATGTCAAACTGCAATTTCGCCAGAGCGTTGTAGGCGCCGTCCTCCATTGAGGAAAGTTCTTCATGGGTGCCTTTTTCTACAATTTGGCCGCCGTCAATGACATAAATGCAATCCACGTCCCGAATGGTTGCTAACCGGTGCGCGATGATGATGGACGTTCTTCCTTTCATCAGTTTATTCAGGGCGTCCTGTACTGCTTTTTCCGATTCGGCATCCAAAGAAGAAGTCGCTTCGTCGAGCAGCAAGACAGCCGGGTCTTTCAGGATGGCCCGGGCGATGGCAATGCGCTGCCGCTGGCCGCCGGAAAGTTTGATGCCGCGTTCCCCAACCAGCGTTTCCAAACCATCCGGGAAAGAGCTGATAAAATCCCAGGCATTTGCTTTTTTGGACGCTTCTATGATTTCGGCGTCCGTTGCATCCGGTTTTCCATACAGGATATTTTCGCGGATGGTGCCGCCAAAAAGCAGCACTTCCTGCGGCACGATGGCAATGTTGCGGCGGTAATGCGTGAGCGGGTAGCTGAGAATATCCTGTCCGTCCATGAGGATGGTACCGCTTTGGGCCTGGTAAAAACGCAGTAATAATTGAACAATGGTTGATTTTCCGGCCCCGCTGGCGCCAACAAGCGCCACCTTTTCACCCGGATTGATGTGGAGGTCTATCCCTTTTAAAACGGGCATGTCTGATCGGGAAGGGTAGGCAAAATGTACATTTTTATAATCAATTTCACCACTCAACCGGGGCAATTGCTGGTCTGAAGGCGGAGTGATTTCCACCTCTGAATCTTCTTTAAGAATTTCCTGAATGCGTTCCGTAGCGCCGATGGCGGAAACGATTTCGGTATAAAAACTCCCGATGCTGGCAATAGCGCCGCCAATGATGCCGGTAAAAACCACAAAATCAACGAGTTCGCCTTCCAGCATGAGGCCGCTTTGTACCATCAGCGCCGCGCGCCACATGATGAAAAACAGTGCGCCAAACATGACGAAAATGATGAAGGCGGCAAATAAACCGCGCAGATGCGCCCCTTTCAGCGACAAGCGCACCGCCTCTTTCAGGCTAATTCCGTAGCGGTTGATTTCAAACCACTCGTTCGTATACGCCTTCACCGTCTGGATAGATTGCATGGTTTCTTCCACCACCACATTGGTTTGGGCCAATTGATCCTGGCGTTCCTTCATCAACTTCCGGATATGCCTGCCGAAAAACATGGCTAAAATGACAATGACCGGGAAAGTCGCCAGCATAGTCAGTGCCAATCGGGGCATGGTGATTACGATGATGGCAATGCCACCCACAAGAATGATGACCTGCCGCAGAAACTCGGCGAGCGTAATCGAAAATACATTCTGAACCTGGGACACATCGTTAGAAATGCGGCTGGTTAATTCGCCCACCCGTCGGCTTTCTAAAAAAGGAATGCCCAGCGTAATGAGCTTTTGATACAAATCGGTGCGCAGCAGGGCCATGCTTTTTTCGCTGACTAAGGCAAATAATTGCACCCGCAGGTAAGAAAAAGCACTTTGGATGGCTAACAGGATCAAAAGGAAAAGGAACAATTGGTTGAGCGTGGCGCCGTATTCCGATTTCCCTGCGATGACGTTGAACAACTCGCCCGGCACTTTCATGATGCCGAGGAACAGCAAACTTCCTGCGGCAAGGAAAAACATGCCACTAATGAACGCCCATTTGTGGGGCAAAATGTATCGAAAAACAAGCAGAGATTGTCGCAGTTTTTCGCGGGTGAGGGGCGTGCGTTCTTCACTATTGGGCTTTGAAGCCCGACCATTGCGCATACTCATGCGGCCATGTAGGTTGTATGAAAAGAAATTGGAGCGGCCATTGGCTGCAATACTATCGTGATGGAAACAGTTAACCGGCTGTTTTGGTTATGCCTCAGCCCCGCAAAAGTAGAAGTTTATTTCATTTGAAGCCTATCCTTCTGTTGATTCGGGCAAATACCTTAGAAATGAAGTATGAATTAATTGTCATGTAGATAAGATTTGGAGCGCTTCCAACGTTAAAACCCGGAATTACTATATTAAAACATGCTTCATTCCTTATGAAAAAGTCATTCCTGTCAATTCTCCTGCTTCTTGGCGGGCTTTGGAGTACCGCGCAACCGCTTGAACTGGGCCTTATGGGCGGCGTTTCGTTTTATAGCGGCGACCTGTCACCGAAAGAATTTGGGCTTTATTTCAACGAAATCAAGCCTGCTTTCGGGATGTTCATGCGGAAAAACTTCAACAATACGTTTTCGATGCGGATTGGCGCCAGTTTAGCCAAAGTTGAAGGCGATGATGCCAATATCGGCTTTGAAACCCGGGGCATCAACTTCAGGTCGCAGATTTTTGAAGTGGCGCTTGCCGGTGAGGTGAATTTGTTTAGACTGGGATCGCCCAGAGGCACGCAGGTGGTTCCTTACCTTTATGCCGGGGTTGGAATTTACCATTTCAATCCGGAGACCCTTTTTGACGGCAACTGGATCGAGTTGCATCCTTTGGGCACCGAAGGGCAGGGCTTGCCGGGGTATGAAGAGCCTTATTCGCTCACCCAGCTTTGTATTCCTGCCGGCGGCGGACTAAAATTCATCTTTAAGGAGGTTTGGACACTGGGTCTTGAGTTCGGGGGAAGAAAATTGTTTACCGATTACCTCGACGATGTCTCCGGCAACGAAGTGAATTACATTGACATTCTGACCGGTAATGGTACCTTAGCCGCCCAACTCAGCAACCCGGCCATCAAAAACCCGGAAGAAGACGTGATCGTCTACCGCCGGGGTGGTAATTTCGATGACTGGTATTTTATGGGCGGCGTCACGCTTTCCTTTAAATTCGGGGATGGCAGCGGCGGCGGTGGTCGCGGGGGAAGACAAATGGGGTGCCCGGGGTTTTAAGGTCAAGTGGGCAAGTTTGCAAGAGGCAAATTGGCAAACACGCAAAGCCTGTCCCGCGAAAGCGGGAGGGCAAATTTGCTTCCCCGCTGTGCGGGACAAGCTTTGCCTACTTGCAAATTTGCCCCCCGCTTGTGCGGGACAGGCTTTGCAAACTTACCGCACCACCACCACCTCCCCCGAATACTGCTCCGCCACACCATCGGCGCGTTCCACTTCGATAACATAAACATACAAGCCCTGCATGGCCGGCTTGCCGCCAATATCGCCGTTCCATCCCGCAGCCGGGTCGTTGGGCAGGCTGTCTTTGCGCTCGAAGACCAAGGCGCCCCAGCGGTCGAAAATGCGCAGACTTGCGATCCGGCGCACGGAAGCATCGGTATTGACAAAAAACACATCGTTGATGCCATCGCCATTGGGCGAAAAGGCGTTGGGAATATAGAGTCCGCCGCGGCGGTCTACGCGCACCCAGACTTCATCGCGCGCGGTGCAGCCGTTGGCGTCGCTCAGCGCTACTTCGTACAAGGTTGTTTCGGTTGGGAAGGCTGGTGTGACGGCGCAGGTATCGCAGCCCAAACCCAGCGGTGGTCGCCATTGCAGGCTTTGGCCGGGCAACAGGTTGGCAACGGCCTGCAAAGAAATGGTATCGCCGGGCCGAATGACCTGGTCTTCGCCCGCGTCCAAAAACAGGGTCGGCGGGGAAATGACTTCCACCAGCGCTTCCGCGCCACAACCATTGGCGTCTTCCACCCGCAGGCGGTAGCTGCCCGCAATCAAATTGCCAAAAACAGGCTGTGTTTGAAAAACGCCGGCGTTCAGCGCGTAGCGGTAAGGCGATTGTCCACCGAAAGCCGTATCCACCCGCACCGCGCCGTTGGCTTCGCCGAAACAGTCGGGCGAAGTGGAAGAATACCCAAACTCTATGCGCGAATCCGCCGGAATTTCAAGGCTGTTGGAGGCGGTACAACCATTTGCATCGCTGACCGTGACGCTGTAAATTCCCGGCGCCTGCACTTCAATAAAACTCGTTGTCGCACCATTTGACCATAAGTAAGCCGGAAATACGCCCCCCGAAATGCGCACCGAACCGCCGTTGCAAAAACTGCCCTCCGCGCTAAGTAGCGCCATTGGCGCAGGCAAGACCGTCAGAGTCAGCAAGGCAAAGCTGTCGCAACCCGCAGGCATCGGGATGGTGTCCCAATACTGGCCCGCAACACCCAGGGCATTGCCACCAAAGAGGTAGGTTTCTCCTTCACAGATGCTCGCTGCCATTTGCCCCACCCGGCGAATGACTTCCACCTGCAAACAGCGCGTGGAATCGCAGCCTTCCGGCGTCAAAAATATGCGGCACACGGTGGTGTCGGTATTCAGCAGATCGCCATAAAAATCCGTGGTTTCGCCGAGGCAAATCTGGCGAAATTCCTGAATCAGTACCGTATCAAAAAACACCAGGTCGATGCAGTGGATGGAATCGCAGCCGGTTGTGGCAGCGGTATAGGTTCGGCATAAGGTCGTGTCGGTGGTATAGGTTTGGTTTTCAAACAAAAAAGATTCGCCTTCGCAGCGGGTTTCGGTGCTTGCCGTTTCCAGCACCGGCGCACCGGGCAGTTCCACGTCAGTATATGCGATGCAGCCGTTGCCATCGGTGAGCAGGAGGGCATAAAATCCGGCAACTACGCTGTCGCGCACGATTTCCAGATTGTCGTCGCTCCAAAGTGCGGTGTAGGGCGGTGTTCCGCCTGTTCCCACAGCGGTCAGCACGCCTTCGGTTCCGCAAATAAAATCGGTATTCGTGCTGATGGAGGCTGTCAGGATTTCGGGATCGGCCACAAAAGCGGTATCGGCATTGCGGCAACCCAGCGCGTCGGTCAGGGTAACCGGGTATTCTCCAGCAGCGAGGTTGTTGAGCGCAGGGCCGTTTTGGCCGCCAGTCCATTGAAAGCTGTAAGGTGCCATGCCGCCGACCGCATCAGCCAGCAGGGAACCGTCGCTTTCGCCAAAGCAGGACGGCGGCGTGACGGCGGCGTTCAGGCGCAGGCGGGCGTTGCTCAGCGGCAGCACCGCCGTGGCGGGCAGGCTGCGGTAGAGGGATGCGAAAGCCTGACTATGCACCTCGCGCGGCCCGTAGGTGGGCGCGGGCGCGTCGTTGTGGTAGCGGATAGCCGACAGCGCCGCTTCAAAATTGGAAAATGTGGTGGCCGGGCCATTGCTGACCAAGGTGAGCGTGGCCGTGCCGGAACCCAGCACCGTCAGGTTATTGGCGGAAGCCAAGGCCAAGTATTCCTGCCCTGCGTTGAGGATGCCGGTCAGTTCCACCCGGATGGAATCAATGGGAATGGCGGCGTACACTTCAGTAAACTCTGCCGCGATGGGCATGGGCGTCACGCAGGTCGTATCGGCGCGAAACCCCTGCTCCGGCACGCCGGACACATCGAGGCGGTCGAGGTCGAGGGCAAATGCGCAGGGCGGCTGGATGCATTCCTCGCGGGCCGCCACCGCAAAAATGGGGACTTCCACCTGGCAGATTTCCGTGAGGCTGAACGGCTCAAAATCCAAGCGGTAGATGACGCTGTTGGTATCCGTTCGCGCCACGGCAAACGTGACGAGGCTGTCGCAGCGGTAGGGAAAGGTAATGAGGCCGTCCACGACGGGCATACCGGGTGGGAATTGCATGACTTCCACGGTGTTGGCCGGATTTTGCAGGTCTACCCGCGCCAGCGAGTTGCTCACGGTGCTGATGAACACCTCCCCGTTGCGATGGGTGATGCCACCCGCCGATGCCAGCCCCGGCGGCAGGTCGCCGAGGTAAGTGAGCGCCCCGGTGGCAGGCCGGTAGGTACTGATGCCGCGACCGGCGGCGAAGATGTTGCCGGAGAAGTCGCAGGTCATGGCGTTGAGGATGGTGTCGGAGGGGGAGGGGATGCCGTTGGTGGGGTTGGGACTGGGCCACCAGACTGTGTCCTGTATAGATGGAGATGAAATATACATTAGAGGTAGAGCATTCAGCGTCTGAGCAATGAGTACGCCTACTGGGGATTGTTCAATTAACTGTGTCAGTTTCTTTTTTCACTGTCCGCGCCGGTGAAGACCGAGGCCGTAGGCCGAGGGCGAGCCGGCGCGGACAGTGGCTTATTTTTCCAGGTACTTGCTAAAAGCGTCCCCAAATTTTTCAACCAGTTCCTCCTGGATGGCTTTCCAGTTGTAGGCCTGTTTTTTCCAACTTTTTTCACTGTGCTTCAGGGCCAGATAGAGCTGTTTAATTAAAGCCCGATCAGAGGTCCATGCTCCTTTGGACTTGGTCACTTTTCGCATGATTCGATGCAATCCTTCTACCGGATTGGTCGTATAAATCATGCGTCGAATGTGCTCGCCAAAATCCATGAAGGCCATCAATTCTACCCAGTTTTCTTCCCATTTGGGGCGGATACGCTTGTACTTATCATCCCACTTTCGGCCAAATTCTTTCAGTGCCAGCTTTGCCTGATCCTCATTGGCAGCCGTATAGACTTTTCTTAAATCTGCACAGACTTTTTTCAGGTCTTTTTCAGCCACTAACTGCGTACTGGTCCGAATCATGTGCACAATGCACCTTTGTACAATTGCCTGGGGATAGACCGAGTCTATCGCCTGAGGGAACCCACTTAGTCCATCTACGCAAAAGAATAATACCGTTTCTACTCCCCGTTTCTTGAGGTCTTCTAACACCATAGCCCAATTTCGAGCGCCTTCATTATCAAACAAATACAAGCCTAAGACATCTCGTTGACCATCTGCTGACACGCCATAAACCGTATGAATCGTACGGTCTACAAACTTGTTTTCATGCTTCGCTCGATAGTAGATCCCATCCAGGTAAATGACCGTGTAACAAGGCAGCAAAGGCCGTTGTTGCCAACTCAACACTTCCTCCCATACCCGTTCGGTAATCGTACTGATCAGCCCTGTGCTCATCTCCAAGCCATACAATTGACGCAACTGATATTGGATGTCATCTATGGAGTTGCCGCGTGCATACAAGCTCAAAATGATCTCGTCCATCCCACTGCTCAACTCCCGCTGGCGCTTGCCTATCAGCAGCGGCTCATGATCCCCATTCCGATCTCGTGGCGTCTTGATTTGAAGCTCCCCTGATGTACTTCTTACCACTTTCTCTGTATAACCGTTGCGCCGATTCTCTGACTCCCGCGCTTTTTCCTCTTCCATAAAATGATGCATCTCCCCATCTAAGGTCGCATTCACCATCGCTTGTAGCATTTCACTAAAGACACTCCCAGGTGCCAGTAGTGGACGACCACTATACAATTGTTCGCTCACTCGATTGCGCAACTCCGCATCCGGTATCAGCTCTTCAAGGCTTTTTCCTTTTTTCTTTCTCATCGTCAAAGTTGTTTTTTTTTTTTGAATAACTTTGACACACTTTAATGAACACCCTCGTTGCGCCTGGCACTACCAATAATCCATCGGTCACCATGTGCAATGTAACCTTTAATGGCAATACTGCAGATGATGACAACAGCACTTATACCAATAATGATAACGTTTATGCGAGTAATACTTCCAGTCTAAACCCTACTGGATACATCAGCAGCAATGCAACGACCATCTGCACAGGAGGAAGCATCCAGCTTAGCTTTATCCCCAATTCCGGCACTGGTCCTTTTGATATAGTCGTCAATGGGGTAACGTACAATGATGTACCAAGCGGCTCCGTGTTTCTTACCCGCACCGAAGGCACTCATTTTACGGGTACCACCCATTTTAATTTGACCCAAATAACGGATGCCAATAATTGCGTAATCAGTGGGTTGGCTCAAACTATCACGATTAATGTCAACACGGTCAATGCCGGTAGCATTTCAGGGGATCAGATGGTATGCGCTGGCGGCGACCCTAACAATCTTACTTCGATGACTAATGGGTCTGGGCCTGGCACGGTTACTTATCGCTGGGAAAGCAGTACCACGAATTGTAGCAGCGGTTTTTTTCCTATTATGGGCGCAACAGGCGCGACGTATGATCCTCCTGTCGGTATCACTCAAACCACTTTTTTTCGCCGGGTCACCATTTCCACTTTAAATGGGTTTCCTTGCGAAGCGATTGCGCCAAATTGTATAGTCATTGTCGTGCTTAATCCACAAGGTGGAACGATTGCTGGTGATCAGGCAATTTGTTCAGGTGCTGACCCAGCCGCTTTTACCAGTGGTGTAGCTGGTTCGGGTAACGCGGGTACCATTACTTATCGCTGGGAAAGCAGTACGACCAATTGCAATAGTGGTTTTACACCGATCATGGGTGCAACGGGATTGACTTATGATCCATCTGCTGTAAGCCAAACGACTTATTTCCGGCGGGTAACGATTGCTACCTTCAATGGTGTAGCTAATGGTGCGTGCGAAGCAGTCAGTAATTGTGTAACCGTCACGGTACAGGACAACGAATTACCCACAATCGTATGCCCAACAGGAAGCACTACAAGCTTCGGGCAATCCGACGGCAACACGAATTTTACTTCAATCTCAACTTTTCAATCCTTCACACCCGTATCCTCGGGGGACATCACCTCGATTACCATTTATTTAAACACCGCTTCGAGCAACTTGACCCTTCAGGTACAAAGCGGCAGCACCTGCGATGGCACCATTCTCGGTAGCAAAACCTTCAACGGCGTGGTGGGCTTTCAAACCATCACCTTCGATACACCGATTCCAGTGACGGGTGGCATCCAGTACAATTTTGGTATCGTTGGTACTATCTCGTCCGCTGCGAACTACACTGGCTCTTACAGCGGCGGGCGTGCCTACTTAGGTGGCTGTCCGGGCCTTGATATGATTTTTCAGAACTATGACCTCGTGTTTACCATCACGATGTCTGTTCCGGGCCCTGTTACCTTGAACAACGATCCGGGGACTTGCGCAGCGACTTACGTCATTCTTGACCCGATTTTGGACAATTGCCCCGGCGCGACTTGGAGCGCAAGTTTTTCGGGAAATGTAAACGGTAACCCTGCCAGCTTTTCAAACATCCCCGACGGTTCGAACAGCAACAGTCTGACCTTCCAAAAAGGCACCACCAACGTTGTATTGACGGGTATGGATGCCGTGGGAAATCTCGCAACCTGCTCTGTTAACGTCATTGTCACGGATAATCAAGATCCGACCTTCTCTTGTCCAAGTAATCAAGATGTCAATCTGAATGCGACTTGTCAATTGAGTGTTCCTGATTTGCTGCGCGGTTTAACCGGAAATGATAATTGTGGCACGGTGACTTTCAGCCAAAGTCCAACGGCAGGTACTTTGCTTGCTTCCTCCCACAATCAAACCCATACCGTGACCATCACTGCTGCTGATGGCAATGGCAACACCAGCACTTGCGAAGTGACGCTGACTGGCAAAGATGTGACAGATCCAACGATCACTTGCCCGGCCACACAAACCTTAGTGCTTGGCGCAAATTGCACCGCAACCTTACCGGATTATACCAGCTTAGCCACCACTGGCGACAACTGCGGGGTGCAAAGCGTGACGCAATCTCCCACCGCAGGCACCTCTGTCTCCGGCGCAGGCAATATGACGGTAACGCTAACGGTGACCGACCTCAACGGCAACGAGACCGAATGCACGTTTACGGTAACAAAAGTGGACAATACCGCTCCGACCATTACTTGCCCGGCCACCCAAACTTTGGCGCTTGGCGCAAATTGCACCGCAACCTTACCGGATTATACGAGCTTGGCCACCACGGGCGACAACTGCGGCATACAAAGCGTGACACAGTCTCCAACAGCAGGCATGACGGTTTCCGGCGCAGGCAATATGACGGTAACGCTGACGGTAACCGACATCAACGGCAACGAGACCGAATGCACGTTTACGGTAACAAAAGTGGATAATACCTCGCCAACGGTCAGTTGCCCGACTACGCAAACTTTGGTGCTTGGCGCAAATTGCACCGCAACCTTACCGGATTATACGAGCCTGGCCACCACGGGCGACAACTGCGGCATACAAAGCGTAAAGCAATCCCCAACAGCAGGCACTACGGTTTCCGGCGCAGGCAACATGACCGTAACGCTGACGGTAACCGACCTCAACGGCAACGAGACCGAATGCACGTTCACGGTAACAAAAGTGGACAACATGGCTCCGACGATCACTTGCCCGACTACGCAAACTTTAGTGCTTGGCGCAAATTGTACAGCAACTTTACCCGATTATACGAGCTTAGCCACCACCGCCGACAACTGCGGCATACAAAGCGTAAAGCAATCCCCAACAGCAGGCACGACGGCTTCCGGCGCAGGCAATATGCCGGTGACGCTGACGGTAACCGACCTCAACGGCAATGAGACCGAATGCACGTTTACGGTAACAAAAGTGGATAATACCCCGCCAACACTGGTTTGTAAAAATACAACGGTATTCATTGGAAACACAGGGACTTACACCCTCCAACCCGCCGATGTGTTCAATGCAACGGCTTCTTCAGACAATTGCTCTGGTGTGCTGACGGTGACGAATATTTCGCCGGCGATGGTAAGCTGCGCGCAACTCAATCAAATCATCCCGGTAACAGTCACCGTGCAGGATGCCAGCGGCAATACGGCAACCTGTACTGCACAAATTACGGTGCAGGAAGGTTCGGCTTTACCCCTTGGATGGAGCAACGATAACATCGGGAATGCCAATGGAGCCGCCGGGTACAAAGCTTGTTCGTTCAACGGATCCTTTACGGTTTCAGCGAATGGATTTTCGACTTCTTCCTTGGATGTACTGCATTTTACTTCGCAACAATTGTGTGGCAACGGAGAAATCACGGTCCGCGTGATGGCCGTGAGTGGCGGCGGCTGGGCTGGTGTGATGATGCGCGAAAGCCTGTCGCCTGTCGCTAAAAAAGTGGTCTTGAAAACACAATTGAGCAGCATGATCCGCCGCGAAATCAGAACCGTACAAACCGCCCCTGCAAGCATCCTGAATTTCAACCGCCCGCAACACGTATGGTTGCGTTTGGTGCGCGACGGAAGCACGTTCACAGGCTATACGTCTTTGAACGGAACCACCTGGAGTTTTGCCTTTTCGGCGACGGTAAGCATGGCGGGTTGCATACAGCTTGGCGTTTTTTCGGAAAGCATTAATGCCAATACCACAACCACTGCAACCTTCTCCAATATTTCGGTTACCGGAGCTTCAAACAGTAGTTTGACAAACGGCCTGCCAGACACCCAAGTAGCGGCTGAAGAAGACGAACAAGTCCGGATTTTCCCCAACCCAACAACCGGCGAAGTGACGATTGACCTGGACATCTACGCCGGCAAACCGGGTACGATTCAGGTGTTCAACGCACTTGGCGCGCTCACCACGCAGGAGCGCCTGATTCCGGGCAATCCCGAAACGCATCAGCTACTCCTTGGAGATATTGCGGGGGTATACACGGTGGTGATTCAGTTGGAAGACAGCAAGATTGTTCGCCGGGTGGTGGTTCAGGCTGAATAGCGGAAGGTAAAAGGGGCTTAGGCTTAGGTGTCGGACACTTTCAAAAGTGTCCGACACCTAACCTAAAAAAAGCAACGGGAAGTCCTATTTTTGCAGAAACCATCAGACATCATGGAATTCAAAAAGCTCCTTTTTCCGGCCTTGTTATTTATCTTCGCATGGGGCGACTGCAAACACGAGGACGAACAGCCGGCTGACCCCGATTTTTTGTCCTGCACCATTGACGGACAGGCTTTTCAATCGGAGGAGGTTTCCTGCTTTCTCCTCGCGGGCAAGACGTACATTCTGGCCGAAGCTCTTTATCAATTCAGTCCAACGCTCAGCATGACAGCCGATTCAGGCAGCATCGAAATCACCAACTTCAACGAAGCATTGGGTCTGATAGAAGGCCGCTTCAGCTTCCGGGCAAAATCTCCCGGGAGTGGCATCTTCTTTTTGTCCCATTTGAAGGATGGGAGTTTTAGGGTTAGGCATTAATGGGGAGCGTCAAGCGCTGAGCAAAGCAATTTTGATAGCTTTGCCGCCGGATACAAACATCAACGTGACTATGCGAAAATTTTCCTGCCTGCTGCTGCCTTCGAAACCGGGCGCGCCTAATTTCGTGATTCAACGGGGCAATTTTTTTTTAAAAACCCTGCTTGCCTTCTCCTTATTCCTGAGCCTTTACTTTCCCGCTTCCGCCCAAACCGAAACCGACGAACGCGCCATGATCAGCGTATCCAAAGGGCTTTCAGTCTCTAAGGATTCCATCTTCTTGCTAAACATCCGTTTTCGAATGCAAAACCGGATTGGCGTGCGAACCAACAGCACCGAAGACTGGTCGGTCAACGATTTTGAGGCGCGGGTGCGACGGCTGCGGTTGCGCTTCGACGGCTTTGTGGGTACCCCCGATTTTCAATACTACATTCAATTGGCTTTTTCGCGTGCCGATCAGGATTTTGAGAACGGGGGAGAAGCCAAAATCATCCGCGACGCCATCGTGTATTACCATTTCAGCGATCGTTTTTACCTCGGCTTCGGCCAGTCGAAACTGCCCGGCAACCGACAGCGGGTGAACTCTTCGGGCAATTTGCAATTTGCAGATCGTTCCATCGCCAATGCGTCGTTTACCCTCGACCGCGATTTTGGGATGTTTGGGTATTATTCCGGGCAGGTGAACCAAATGGTATTTAACGGCAAAGCGGCTATTTCCACCGGAGAAGGCCGAAACATTACCCGAACCGATAATGGTCTGGCGTACACCCTGCGCGGCGAATGGCTCCCCTTTGGCGAATTTGCCAACAGTGGGGATTATTCGGAAGGCGACCTGGAATTTGAACCCAAGCCCAAACTTTCCTTAGCCTTTGCATTCAGCCGAAATGAACGAACCCGCCAAAGTGGCGGACAGTTGGGGATTCCGCTGGCAGAAGGCGTAAATATGAACACCTGGATAGCAGACCTTTCTTTAAAATGGAACGGACACGCCTGCCTCGTAGAATGGATGCGCCGCAAAAGTAGTGAGTTGCAGGCGCCAGACGCAGCGGGCGACCTGGTGGCGATTTCTGCGGGTACGGGCTTGAATGTTCAATACAGCTACACGACCCGCAATTTTTGGGAAGCAACGGCTCGATACAGCCAAGTGAACCCGGAAGCAGACTCGCCGCTCAAAAAACAACGCGAGGTTTTATTGGGCGTTAATAAATACATCAACCAGCACCGGATCAAATTGCAGGCGCATATCGGCTACCAAAGTTCGTTTGACCGGGTCAGCACCAGAGACTGGTTTCTTGGGATGTTTCAGGTGGAGTTTGGGATATGAGCTGCGGTGGATCATTAAAAGGCAAACTGCTGCGGTTGCAAAAAGGACTTCGGAGGGTAGGGTAGAGGCTGCCGCATTGGTCGTTCTACCTGCGCCCCAATTCCACCAACAATGCCTTCGCCTGCTCCTGCATCGCCGGTTCAGCGTCCTCGCTGATCCGGCTCAACAACACTGTAGCCTCATCAGATCGGCCATCGGCGAGCAGGGACAGCGCCAGATACCAGCGTGCCATTTCTCCTCTTTCATTGTTGTTTGTGTCCGTGATCTTGCGGAATACTTTAGCTGCTTCCGCAAAGCGCTCGACCCTGAAAAACGTGTGTCCCAACAATTCCTGAGCTTGCCAATAATACGGATCGTCCGGCAAGATTTTTTCCAGGATTGCGACGGCGCCGGAAAAATTTTTGCTACGAAAGTTGTCTTTAGCCAATTGCAAAGGTGTAGCGGGAGTCGCCTGATTTGCCCCGCCGCCCCGCAAGACGTCAGATAAATCAGAACGCTCGTAATACGTCATTGCCAGTAACTGCCCGGAATTATTTTCAGGCGTTGTGGGTTGCCGTGGCGTTTTTTTGCGGGGCTGCTCGACTTGAGCGATGGGAGCTTTTTCTTTTGGTTGCAGAATTATGGGCTGCTGATCCTGCTGACGGGGCGTAACAGAGGGGGACACCGGCAGCTTCTGATCTTCCTGCGGAACCGATTTGGGCCAATACCACCAAACCAGCAAACACACCACTATAAGCCCCGACAGTACGGCAAACAGCCAGATAGGCGACTTTTTTTTCACCGGGTTGCCAACAGGCGGTAGCGCAGTATTCGGATTAGTATTTTCATCGGCATTCCATTGCGATAGTTTTTTGCGCAAGTCGGCTTCTATGAGCAACTCCCGGCCTTCCCGCTCTAATTCAAAGACGGCTAATTCTTCGGCTAATGCCGGATCTTCCGCCAATGCCTGTTCAAATTCCGCTTTTTGTTCGGCGCTTAGCGCGTTGTCTAAGTACGCTTCAATTTTATCGAATAGAGACTGCTTCATGTTCTAAGCATAGATTGTAAAATTGCTCCCAGACCAGGACGTTGGCGAATCAGTTCGCGAAATCGCTCCCGACAACGGAATACTTCTTTTTTGGCCATTTCAGGGCTGCTTATCCCCATTTCTCGGGCAATTTCCTCATTTGAAAGGCTCAACCCCGTAAAAAGGAGTATTTTTTTGCATTTATCTCCCACCATAGTCAGTGCGCCGTTGAGCACTTCCCGATGATCGTCCGAAATGATTTTGACATCAACGGGTTGCACCTGCTCGCTGTAGGCTGTCGGGTCAAATTCAATTTCGGGCTTTTGCCGCCGGCGCAGGGTAACCCAGTGCCACTTGGCAATAGCAAAGAAGTAGGTTTCCAGTGAGCTTTGGTAGTTGTATTTTCCCTGCCGGATATTGCGTTCAAACAATACAACGGCATCCTGGAATACATCCTGCCCGTCAGCTTCCGTACCTCCGTGGTTTACCACGTATTTTTTCACCCGGTCCATCTGTTTTCGGTCTCCAAACAGGTGTCTGAGGGCCGCCTCGCGGTCTGTTTGCGTTCCGCAGATGGCTGCTTCTATCTGTTCATCGGTCCACATTTGATGTGTCGCCTGCATTGATGCAATTTTTACAGAATTGGTACCCAACATTGATCAGAAAAGTGCAAGAATCGGCACAAAAATCTCATCATTTTTCCATTTTTCAAGTATGCGAAAAAAAAAATGAAAAAAATTAATTCGGTTGGGTACGCTCGCAGTCCAGGTTGCACTAATGGGATGTAAGCAACTTGATTTCACACACATCAACATCATCAATTATGAAAGCAAGAAAATTGGTAAAAAGATCGCTGAAAGCGCTGATTAGTTACCACACCAATGTACCGGTAACGGACATTAAAGAATTTAAAGATTTTTCCGATTTGGGGATATACAGTTTTCAACTGGAAGACTTGAAATCATCCATTATGGAGCAAATGGGCATAGAGGTAAAAAAGAAAGAATTGCGTGCATGCGATGATCTTTTTGATATGATCGGACTGATCTTAGAAAAACTTGGGGTTGATGGTGACTACGAAGTATCGCCGGGTTCGGGGAGCCGCACAAGTTACGGCGGGCCTGCCAATGATTTAACCTGGAGAGACTGGCTTAGAATTGGAAGTGCAATTGTCGGGGTTTGTGGGGCAAGCCCACTTAGCCTCCTGGGCCTGGAAGTACCAGCAGATTGGGATTAATACCTCCCCTGATCAAAATTAAATACTTACGGGGTTGTGTGAAGAGGCCTCTTTACACAGCCCCAAACACCATCCTTTATTTTTCAAATCGACTAACTTTTAAAATACACAACCATGAAAAATCTTTTCATTTTGATCGCTTTTTTATCTTTTGCATGTTCTCCAATTAATAAAATTGCTGCACAAAGCAGCTTTGGAGAAGAATTACTCGATGCTTTTCTTACCGGAGTCGTAGAAGGGCTCTTCGAAGGTATATTCGGTGGGGGAGAAGAGGAAGAAGAAGTGAACCTAAAGGCGAAAGTACAATCCAATACAACCAGCAGCATTGAGGGCATCTGGGAAAACGGGGATAGTTGGTTGCATTTCAGCGCGTACGATGGCTTTTCGGAAACTTCGGCTAACGGTGGCACCTTGTGGTTTGGAGGATCGTACAAAATTGTAAACGGTATATTATATATTTATGATTTAAGCGGCAACCTGAGTGCAAGCTGGAATGTTTCGCAGAACGGTTCCCGACTCACACTCAGCCGACCGGGAGAAGCGTCGCTGACCTACACCTACCGGTGTTCCTTAGACGCTCATAAAGCCAAAAAAGACCGTGAACAAGCCAACCTTGAAGCCAATACCAGCCGCAATGTCACTTTCGGGCAGAGCTATAATCTGAGTAAGGGCATCCGCGCCGACGTTCAACAGGCCGACCTGCGCCGCAGCTACGACACCGAACGCACAAAGGCCCTGGAAAACGCTAAATTCTGGCGGCAGATGGGGAATGAAGAAATGGCCCGCACCTGGGAAGACAAAGCAGCGGAAAACGCTTACGAAATACAGCAATTGGATCGGAACAATTAAAAACCGTTGCTTAATGTTGATTGTTTTATTGCCGGCGAACGACCCAGTTTGCCGGCAATTTTTTTAAAAAAAGCTGTTTGCCTGAATCGGAAAATTTTCGGAATGCTTATTTTTACCCGTGTTAAAGTTGAAAAAAACAGAACTATGCGTCGCTTTCTTTTCATGATTTTCTATGTTTTTGTTGCGAATGGCCTTGGCGCCCAAACGCAGGATACGAGCAGGGTTTATACGCTGGCGGATACGGTGCTGGCAGATGCTTTATTTCAAGAGGGGGTAGATTTACTGGAAAAAGAGTTTAAGTACAAAGAAGCTTTAGTGAAAATTCAATTAGCAATTGAAATTCAATTACTTGTGCGAGGTGTGAATCACATTGATGTGGCGCATTCTTATAATTATATTGGGATTTGTTATTCTGAGCTGGAAATGTATAGCGAAGCCCTTGAGAATTTTTATAAAGCACTGACCATCAGGGAAAAAATTTCAGGTAAAAACAATAAAGAAGTAGCCTGGATTTATAACAACATAGGAAACGTATATACTGCTGAATCAGAATATGAAAAATCAATAAATAATCATAATAATGCCTTGGTTATAAGGACTAATTTAAACGATAGTATTGGTATAGCTACCTCTTTTTACAATATAGGCGCTAATTTCTATTACCTGGGTGAATATGACAAAGCTATAGGTATGTATGATAAGTCGGTAAAAATCAGGAAAAATATTCTGGACAAAGAACACTTAGATATAGCATCAACCTACAATGCTATGGGCGTTTGTTTTAGTGACAAAGGCGATTTTAAAAACTCAATGAAATATTATACGATGTGTCTTGACATTCGCTTGAAAAAACTGGGCACTGTGCATACTCGGGTAGCCCAATCTTACAATAATATAGGAACATTACATCTTGAAAAAAAAGATTTCAATAAAGCTATTTCATATTTTGAAAAATCTCTTGATATTAAAAAATCTCTTTTTGATACTTTTTCGATATCAATTGCACAAAGTTATGCTAACTTAGCAACAGCATACAAAGAAACCAAAAATTTCAGACCAGAGTATTTACATAAAGCTTTATATATTTTCACGTCAATATTAGGCGAAGACCATCCATATATTGCGAGCGTGTACGCCAATATGGGGACAATGTATTTGGAAAAAAGAGAGGTTGAAAAAGCAATTGAATATTCAAAGAAATCTCTTGAGATGCGTATAAAAAAATTTGGAGATAACCATCCTGATCTAATGAATTCGCTGAATAATTTAGGGTACTGCTATGACGAAATTAAAGATTACGATCAGTCTTTATCTTATTACCAAAGAGCATTAACCTTACAAAGTGAATATTATCCTAATGATAAGGCTAAAAGAGCGTTGTTCTATAACAATATTGCTTCTGCCTATAAACGTAGTGGCAAATTACAAGACGCAATTTCTAATTATCGCTATGCTGTTCAGATAACTGATTCTTTGGCGTTTCTTATGCCATTAATTTCGTTGACTCAAATTTATATTCACCTGTATAAAGTAAATAACTCCCCATCCCAACTCGACACCGCCTTCTCTTACGCCCAGCAGGCCCTCGCAGCTCTTCAACACCAGCAAAACAGCATCAGCACCGACGGCTCAAAGGCTCAACTCCTGCAAGATAATTACAGCGTTTATGAAAATGCCATCCAAACCTCGCTTTTGGTAGCAGCGCTGGATGGAAACGACAGCTTGCGTCAGGCAGCATTCGATTACACCGAACAAAGCAAAGCTGCCCTGCTACGCGCAAAAATAAAAGAAAGCGACGCCCTTCGCTTCGCCAATATCCCCGGCAGCCTGCTGGAACAGGAATACAACCTGCGTGTGGACATTGCCTGGCGGGAACGGCAGCGCCGGGAAAAACTCGATGCCGGACTGAGCGAAACAGACAGCGTCGTCCTGGCCATTTCCTCGCACCTGTTCGACCTGCGGCAGCAATACGACACCCTGCGGCATTTGTTCGAACGGGAGTATCCTAAGTATTACGCCCTCAAATACCAATTGACCACCATCGGTGTAAAAGCATTGCAACAAAACTACCTTTCAGAAGGCCAGACCCTGTTGGAGTATTTTGTGGGCGATAGCGCTATCTATATATTTGTGGTCAACAAAAACGATTTTCACGTCGCCAAGGTAAAAAAAGACTTTCCTTTGGACAGCCTCGTAACGGCTATGCGCAAGGGGATCAGCGATCGCTACGATACGCGGTTGGTGCTCACCGACGCGCAACGCGACGAAGCACCCGCCGTTTATTGCCGAAGCGCATCGAAGTTGTATGAAAAACTGATCGCTCCGGTCAAAGACCAACTTAAACCTGATCTCCTGATCATTCCGGACGGCATATTGGGGTATTTGCCATTCGAGGCATTGCTGATTGAAAAACCTGCGACCCCTCACCGCTTTTCCGGACACCGCTATTTGTTGCGCGATTACGCTGTCAGTTACTGTTATTCCGCCACGCTTTGGAAGGAAATGTGCGAAAAGCAACACCGGCAAGCGCCCAAAGGAACGCTGTTGGGCATGGCGCCCTATTTCACCGGCGATACGACGTTGCTGAGCGAGTTGTTTGCCCACACCGATCAGGTGCGCAAAGACCTCCAGCCCCTTCCCTTTGCAGGCGTGGAAGTGGCCAATATCGTTGAACTGACGGATGGAACTCCGCTTTATGGCGATAAAGCGAATAAACAAGCCTTTGATAGCTTGGCGCCGCATTACCGCATCTTGCACCTTTCTACCCATGGGCAAGCCAACGACCGCTTCGGCGATTATTCTTTCTTAGCCTTTGGCGAGCAGAAAGATAGTTCCGATCAAAGCTTGTTGTACGTCCGCGATTTGTACAATTATGCCCTCAACGCCGACCTGGTGACGCTTTCTGCCTGTGAAACCGGTCTTGGCGAACTGCAGCGCGGTGAAGGAGTTGTTAGCCTTGCACGCGCTTTTTCCTATGCCGGTGCAAAAGGCATTGTCACTTCACTATGGTCTGTCAGCGATAAAAAGACACAGGAACTTATGGTGGATTTTTACAACTTCCTGTACAAAGGCAGTCGCAAACACGACGCGCTCCGGGAGGCAAAACTGAAGCTCATTAAAAAATCCGGCGATCCTTATTACTGGGCGGGCTTTGTATTGATAGGAGACACACAGCCGGTTGAGTTGAAAACAGGCAAGTAACTGTGAAAAAATTCTTTTTCAAAATCACTTTCTCCTGAAAAATCGTCGCAAAAGCGTTTTTTTGAAATGATTTTTGCACTATTTTTCATCTGACGAAGCCAGAAGTCGAAAAAACCACAATAAGCATTATCTTTGTGCGGTGTAAAGCAACAAGTTTGAACTGCAGATCATCGCAGTTTAAATGGAACAGGTAAGTTTTTTTAACTTTTATCTTTGATATATGAATATTTTTGTTGCAAAATTGAACTTCGATACGCAAGAATCGGAGTTACGCAATGCGTTCGAGGAATTCGGACAAGTTGACTCTGTAAAAATCGTTTTTGACAAATTTACGGAACGTTCGAAAGGATTTGGCTTTGTAGAAATGCCAAATGATGACGAAGCCCGTACAGCGATCAGATCCTTGAACGAGAGTGAATTAGATGGCCGCACAATCGTGGTTAAGGAAGCTGAAGACCGGGAAAGCCGTGGTGGCGGCGGTGGCAATCGTGGCGGCGGTGGCGGCTACGGCGGCGG
>Ga0209573_1002540_pt1 | contig 22910 bp, 28 predicted proteins | sample TNRBio252014_DNA_FD_185870 | JGI IMG/M metagenome (GOLD analysis project Ga0209573, IMG submission 185870) | Wastewater treatment Type I Accumulibacter community from EBPR Bioreactor in Madison, WI, USA - TNR Reactor_6/25/2014_ DNA (SPAdes)... | ecosystem: Engineered > Bioreactor > EBPR >...
CATGGCACTGAGCTCGCTGCTGGTGGTCACCAATGCATCGCGGGCCGGGCGGCCTGTCAGAGGGGTCTGAGCGTGGATATCCTCTACGTCCTGATTCCCCTGTCGGCGTTGCTGGTACTCGCCATACTGGCTGTGTTCGGTTGGGCGGTCTACCACGGTCAATTCGAGGACCTCGAAGGCGAGGCCGAACGAATCCTGGAAGCCGATGGGGTTTTCGTTGATGGTGATCAAGCAGTGCGTCAGACACCCGACGAAGAATCGCGCAGTCCCCCTTTCCGAACGTGAGGAGAAGTCCAATGACAAGCAACTCGTCGCCCGGCGCGGCGGTGTACTACGACACGCCAGTGCGCCTGTTCTCGCTGGTTGCGGTGGTGTACGGCATCGTGGGCATGCTGGTGGGCGTGATCATCGCCGCGCAGCTGACATGGCCGGAGCTCAACCTGGGCATACCCTGGCTCAGCTATGGCCGGCTGCGACCGCTGCACACCAATGCAGTGATCTTCGCATTCGGCGGCTGCGTGTTGTTCGCGACTGCCTACCACGTCGTGCAGAGAACCTGCCAGACGCGGCTGTTCGCACCCGGGTTGGCGATGTTCACCTTCCTGGGGTGGAACCTGATCATCGTGTTGGCCGTCGTCACCTTGCCGCTGGGCATCACCAGCGGCAAGGAATATGCCGAGCTCGAGTGGCCGATCGACATCCTGATCGCCGTCGTCTGGGTCGCCTTTGCAGTGGTGTTCTTCGGGACCATCGGCACCCGCAAGGTGCGCCACATCTACGTGGCGAACTGGTTCTTCGGTGCCTTCATCATCGCCGTGGCGCTGCTGCACATCGTCAACAGCGCGGCGATGCCGGTCAGTCTGACCAAGAGCTACTCGGCCTACGCCGGCGTGCAGGATGCGATGATCCAGTGGTGGTACGGCCACAATGCCGTGGGCTTCTTCCTGACCGCCGGCTTCCTCGGGATGATGTACTACTACATCCCCAAGCAGGCCGGCCGGCCGGTGTACAGCTACCGGCTGTCCATCGTGCACTTCTGGGCCCTGATCTTCACCTACATGTGGGCGGGCCCGCACCACTTGCACTACACCGCGCTGCCGGATTGGGCGCAGTCGATCGGCATGCTGTTTTCGCTGGTCCTGCTCGCGCCGAGCTGGGGCGGCATGATCAACGGCATCATGACCCTGTCGGGTGCCTGGCACAAGCTTCGTGACGACCCGATCCTGAAGTTCCTGATCGTCTCGCTGTCCTTCTACGGCATGTCGACCTTCGAAGGTCCGATGATGTCGATCAAGACCGTCAATGCCCTCAGCCACTACACGGACTGGACGGTGGGCCATGTGCACAGCGGCGCGCTGGGCTGGGTGGGGCTGATCTCGATGGGCTGCCTGTACTACCTGATCCCGCGCATGTTCGGGCGCAAGGAGATGTACAGCACCAAGGCCATCGAGCTGCATTTCTGGATCGCCACCATCGGCATCGTGCTGTACATCGCGGCGATGTGGATTGCCGGCGTGATGCAGGGCCTGATGTGGCGCGCGATCAACCCCGATGGCACCTTGGTCTACACCTTCGTCGAAAGCGTGAAGGCCACGTTCCCCTTCTACGTGATCCGTCTGCTCGGTGGCCTGTTGTACCTCGCGGGCATGCTGATCATGGGCTGGAACACTTTCATGACCGTCAAGAACGGCAAGGCCGAGGAAGCGCCGATCCCGCTCGTCGCGGCCCACGCCTGACCCCCGCACACGGAGAAACACCATGGCTGAAAACCATGCGCCCTCTGGTCACGAGAAGATCGAGACCAGCAATTTCCTGATGATCGTGCTGATCCTGGTCGCGGTGGCGATCGGCGGGATCGTCGAGATCGTCCCCTTGTTCTTCCAGCGCTCGACGACGCAGCCTGTTCAGGGGCTGGCGCCCTACACGCCCTTGCAGCTGGCCGGTCGAGACGTGTACATCCGCGAAGGCTGCTACAACTGCCACTCGCAGATGGTGCGACCGTTCCGTTCAGAGACGCTGCGCTACGGCCCCTTCAGCAAGGCGGGTGAGTTCGTCTACGACCACCCGTTCCAGTGGGGCAGCAAGCGTACGGGTCCTGACCTGCACCGCGTCGGTGGCAAGTACAGCGACGAGTGGCAGCGCTTGCACCTGATCAACCCGCGCGACCTGGTGCCGGAGTCCAACATGCCGGCGTACCCCTGGCTGCAGCGCGCTACGCTGGACCCGGCGGACCTGGCACCCAAGATGAAGGCCCTGAGGACGCTGGGCGTGCCCTACACCGACGAGCAGATCGGCAAGGCCGCCGATGAGGTCAAGGGGCGCACCGAGCTCGACGCTCTGGTGGCCTACCTGCAGGTGCTCGGCACCGCCGGCAAGTGAGCGGGAGCGAACCATGGACGTCAACGACCTCCGCATTGCGACCACGATTTCCAGCTTCGTCCTCTTCGTCGGGATCGTCGCCTGGGCCTGGTCCAAGAACCGTCGTGCCGGCTTCCACGAGGCAGCCAATCTGCCTTTCGTGGAGACCGACGCCCGCAATGAATCCGCAGGAGTGAAGCAATGAGCGACTTCGTCAGTGGGGGCTGGTCACTGTTCGTGGCTCTGGTCACGATCGTCAGCCTTGTCGCCTGTCTGGTGCTGCTGGCCATCGCCAGTCGACGCAGGGTGATGGCCAACGACAACACCACGGGCCATGTCTGGGATGTGGACCTCAAGGAGATGAACAACCCGCTGCCGCGCTGGTGGGTCTGGCTGTTCATCATCACCGTCGTGTTTTCGGTGGTCTATCTGGTGCTCTACCCGGGACTGGGCAGCTTCCCGGGTAGCCTGAAGTGGTCGAGCGACGGCCAGCACGGGGCAGAGATCGACAGGGCCCGTGCGGCGATGGCTCCGCTGTACGCCAAATTCGTATCCCAGCCGGCAGAAGCCTTGGCCAAGGATTCGCAGGCAATGGCGATCGGCGAGCGTTTGTTCGCCAACAACTGTGCGACCTGCCATGGATCCGACGCACGCGGCAGCAAGGGATTCCCGAACCTGGCCGACGGTGACTGGCTCTGGGGTGGCAGTCACGACAAGATCAAGGAGTCCATTGCCAACGGTCGGCAGGGTGTCATGCCGCCGATGGCAGCGGCACTGGGCACTGCCGAAGATGTCCGCAATGTCGCGCACTATGTGTTGAGCTTGTCGGGCAGCGCCCACAACAGCGTGGCGGCCCAGCTGGGCAAGGCCAAGTTCGGGGCCTGTGCCGCGTGCCATGGCCCGGAAGGAAAGGGCAACCCGGATCTCGGCGCGCCCAACCTGGCCGACAAGATCTGGTTGCACGGCTGGGGTGAGCAGGCCATCGTGGCGGCGATCACGGCCGGCAAGAGCAATGCAATGCCTGCCCAGGGCAAGCGACTGAGCCCGGAGCAGATCCACGTGCTCGCCGCTTACGTCTGGAACCTCTCTCAGTCGACCAAGGTGGCGAGCAAGTGAGCGCCTCCCCAGGCGCGCTGGCCGGAAGCGGTCCCAGAGGCCCAACGCTCATCAGTCACCATGGTCAAGGCAACTGACAGGGTCCTCGAAGGCACCAGCGCCCAAGGGCGCTGGTGGCAGGTCGGAATGATGTGGATGGTGGTCGGCGGCCCGTTGCTGGTGGTGGTGGCCGGCATTGGGACCGCGATCATTGCCATGGGTGGAAATGACGTCGTCCTGACCGAAGGCGCCGCCGCCGCATCGCGCCCGGGTGCGCAAGCCCCTGCAATCCAGGGCCGCAATCATGCGGCGACCCCCGGTCGCTAAGGGCCGGCGCATATGCCGTGCGGACACCGCACGTTCCGGCGCAGGTGTCGGGGGTGCCTGAGCCTGGGTTCGCGACGCTAGCAGCTTGCGCCGTTGACCAAGGCCTGCAGCGCCCCGGGTTCCCGAATCGTGATCTGCCGCTGCCTGACCTCGAGGATGCCCTCGTCCTGGAACTTCGAGAACGTCCGGCTGACGGTTTCCAGCTTGAGGCCGAGGTAGCTGCCGATCTCCTCGCGCGTCATCCGCAGGACGAGTGAGCTGGCCGAGAACCCCCGCGACTGCAGCCGCTGTGTGAGGTTGAGCAGGAACGCCGCCAACCTCTCTTCGGCCCTCATGCTGCCAAGCAGCAACATCACGCCGTGGTCGCGAACGATTTCCCGACTCATGATCTTGTGGAACTGTCGTTGCAGGTCCGAGAACTCGCGAGACAGGTCCTCGAGCTGGTGATAGGGGATGACACAAACCTGCGAATCTTCCAGCGCCACCGCATCGCAGGTGTGCTTGTCCGAGCTGATGCCGTCCAGTCCAAGCAACTCGCCGGCCATCTGGAAGCCAGTGACCTGGTCGCGGCCGTCCTCCGATGCGACGCAGGTCTTGAAGAACCCGGTTCTGACGGCATAGAGCGACAGGAATGCATCGCCGGCACGGAACAAGGTGTTGCCCCGCGTGACAGTGCGCTTCGTGGCCACCATGGTGTCGAGGTGGTCCAGCTGCTCATTGGACATGCCCACCGGCAAACACAGCTCGCGCAGGTTGCAGCTGGCGCACGCGACTTTGAGAGGCTCCATCCGGACCCCGGGTGAATTGGTAGGCATGTGGCTCGCTGAGTCGCTGTGGCCGTGATCGTAACTCGGCCGCACTCCTGGGCGGATGGATGCCGTCCTTTCCCGGTAGGGGCTTCCCCTTTGACAGGCCCGCGGCCGCGGTTCGTCTTGAGGCAAATCAAGATCACTGCCGGGGATCTTGGCACAGTCGCCGTCCGGATGTGGCGACTGACGCCAGTGACTGAGGCGTGAATGATGATTCCAGAGGACCTGCTTCGACGCCTGGATGTGCCTGGGCCCCGGTACACCTCCTATCCAACCGCCGATCGCTTCGTCGAGGCCTTCGGGCCCGGCGAGTACGCGCAGGCCCTGGAGCAACGGCGGAGCGGCGCGACCGTCGGCGGCGCGCCGCCCCTGTCCCTGTACGTCCACATCCCGTTCTGCGAGTCGGTCTGCTACTACTGTGCCTGCAACAAGGTGATCACACGTCACCACGAGAGGGCTGCCGAGTACCTGACAGCGCTGCGCACCGAGATGGACCTGCACATGGCCAGACTGGGTGCGGAACAGTCGGTCTCCCAGCTTCATCTGGGAGGTGGCTCGCCCACCTTCCTGAGCGACGAAGAGCTGGCCGGAATGATGGACGACATCCGTCAACGCTTCAGGATCGCGCCCGGAGCGGAGGTTTCGATCGAGGTCGACCCCCGGACAGCCAGCCCGGCCCGGCTGCAGGCCTTGTCGGCAATGGGTTTCAACCGGATCAGCTTCGGCGTGCAGGACTTCGACGCCGGCGTGCAGCAGGCCGTCCATCGGGTGCAACCCTTCGATCAGGTGGCCGAACTCGTGACGGAGGCGAGAAGACTTCACTTCGAGTCCATCAACGCCGATCTCATCTACGGCTTGCCACGCCAGACTCCCGAGTCGTTCGCGCGGACCATCGAGCAGGTGACCCGGCTGAAGCCCGATCGCATCGCGCTCTACGCGTATGCGCACCTTCCACAGCGCTTCAAGCCCCAGCGCCGCATCATCACGGCCGAATTGCCCACCGGCGAACAGCGCGTCCGCATGCTGGGAGACGCCATCGGGGGCTTCATCGGCAATGGCTATGTCTACATCGGCATGGACCACTTCGCGCTGCCCGGGGACGCCCTGGCCGCCGCCAAGAGGCAGGGACGGCTGCACCGCAACTTCCAGGGCTACAGCACGCAGCCCGACTGCGACCTGATCGGGCTGGGTGTCTCGGCCATCGGGCGCATGGGGGCGACCTACAGCCAGAACGCAAAGACCCTCGACGAGTACTATGACGCCCTCAGACAAGGGCAGTTTCCGGTTGTCAGAGGGCTCGCGTTGACGCGGGACGACCTGGTGCGCCGGGCGGTGATCATGGCTCTGATGTGTCAGGGCCGGGTGGAGTTCGAGTCGATCGACCTCGCCCACCTGGTCAACATGCGAACCTACTTCGCGGCCGAGCTGGCGGCACTCGAGCCACTGGCTGAAGGCGGGTTGGTCGAGATCGGCAAGGATTACATACAGGTGACAGCCACGGGTTGGTTCTTCGTGCGGGGAGTCGCGATGGTGTTCGACAGACACCTGCAGGCCGACAAGGTCCGCGAGCGCTTCTCGCGCATCATCTAGAAGTCGGAGCCCGGGACTGCCGAGCCAGGCAGGCCCCGGCCGAGATCCTGCGTTGTCGACGTAGCCCTTATCGTCAAGCGACCCGCGACACTTTGGAAGCCGCCCTCGTCCTCAGCGGTCTGCTCCTCGGGGCTGCCGGGGCGCCCCATTGCCTCGCCATGTGCGCGGCGCCCTGCCGCTTGGTGATCGGGCAGGGCAGGGCGGGCGCCACATGGGCGTTTCACTCCATGCGGCTTGCCGGTTATGCGCTCGCCGGTGCCCTGATGGCCAGCGGCGTGGCGGCGATGTCGGCGCTCGGGGGTCTGAGTCCGGCATTGCGACCACTCTGGACACTGGCCCATGTGGCTGCATTGGCGTTGGGGGTCTGGTTGCTGTGGCAGGGAAGGCAGCCCGCCTGGCTGGACAGGGTCGGTCGCCAGGGAGCCCGAGGCGGGCCAGGCCACGAGGGATGGCAGGCACTCACCGGGCCCGCCCGGTCCGCCACGATCGGCCTGGCCTGGGTGGCTTGGCCTTGTGGACTGCTCCAATCTGCGCTCGTCGTTGCCGCGTTGGCCAACGGCCCGATCGGCGGTGCCGCAGTCATGCTGGCATTCGGCTTGGCGACGGCCAGCAGCCTGCTGCTCGGACCGGCCCTCTGGGTCCGCCTGGGGCGGGGCGGCAGTGCGATCTCGACCTCCATGGGCGCACGCTTTGCTGGCGCCTTGCTCGCCGGCGCTTCGGCATGGTCGATCGGCTCGGGCGTCTGGCAATCAGGCCTTGCCTACTGCTTCGGCTGACGCCTGCCTCAGGGGCGAGCCGCCGCGGCCACGACGCGACCCTCGCCAGAAATGGCGAAGGCCCGGGAAAACCGGGCCTTCGCGCCGTAGACCTTGGAGGTTACTTTTTCTTCGCCTCGTCCTTCTTGGCGGCGGATGCCGCGGGAGCGGCCTTCTTGGCGTCGTCCTTCTTCGCAGCGGACGCAGCCGCTGCGGGAGCGGCCTTCTTGTCTGCTTGGGCAAAGGCACCAGTGGTGGCGAATGCAGCGGCGGCCAGGGCGAGGATCAGCTTGTTCATTGGAACGTTCCTGTAGTTTGTGGACCAAATCACTTCCGCCGCGGGCGGAAGCGCAGGCTCAACGGCGCATCGCGCTGGTCGGTTGACATGGTCCTTGGACTTGAGATTGCGGCTAACCCTAGGTCAACAGGCGTTTCGGGACCGCGACGCTTGCGGCGGCTCGCTGACCTGGATGGCAAGCTGCCGAGGCCAGCCCTCGCGTTCAAGTGGTTCAGTGGACATCAATAATTTGACATAATATACATTGTACCTAACTAATAGAATCGCATGGAAGAAGGCCCATACGTCCACTTGAGGGGTCACGGCCGTCCTGATCCAGTCATCGACCAGCGGAAGCGACAAAATGCGGGCATGACGTCGCTCTCCCATCGAATCCTCCCTGCGGTGGCTGTCGCTGCGTTCGCGTTTGCGTCGAGCGCATCGTCCTGGGCAGCGCCATCTGCCACCGTCACTTCGTCCAACGAACCCGGATCCCGGGAGACAACGGCGGCGCCCGGCGATGCTGCTGCGGCGGCGTTGAACGGGGTAACCGGTGGAAAAGTGATCGAGACGCTTCTCAGCAGCCCGAGCGCTCCTGGCGACCTTGAGACCAAGCCAACTTCCGGTCGAACCGGCGCCGCAATGAATGCGGCGTCGGCGCCTTTGCTGTCATCTGGGCAGGCCGCGAGCGCCGGCGGCGCGGGTTCCCTGGCCGCCGAGATGCGCGCTGCCCTGCTGACCGACCTTGCCACTCAGTCCTCGACTGGCAAGCCCGCGCAAAGGGCCCGGGACCAATCAGAAGATGCAGAGTCGTCCCAGCACCGGAGGGTGACCGGAGCTGGCGGCACGGACAGCTACTCCGGGCCGAGTGCCGGTAAGGGCGCCGCCCCGGCAAACCGCGAGACATTGCCTTTGGTGCGCTTCATCCGTGAGAACCGCGTGGAAGTCATCGGGGGCAGCCTGATGATGCTGGCCATCGTCTGGGCGACGATCAACTTTCGTGGCGCCAAGCATCGCAAGCGTTGACCCAACCCGCTTGCAGCAGACAATTCGGAGGCCTCAGCCTCCTTGGGCCGGCCATGAGCCGCGGCCCGGGGCCGGCACTCAATCGTCGCAAGTCCCGGAAGGTTCGTCGTCTTCGTTGCGCGATGCATCTGCCGACAGCGCGGGCCCCGCAGGCCGATCGAGCGGGCGGCAGAGATGCCGGTTGAGACCGCTCAACCGCTCGGAGCGCTCCACAGCGGCCAGGATCACCTCAGGGCTGATCATCAGCATGAACGGGTTGCGGACCTGCGATTGCTGCGCCATTTGGACACCCCTGGACCGAAGTTGCGTCTTGGGAGCGGAATGTAGGCCCAAGGCTGGCCAGTTGAGAAGTCAGACCTGGGAGAAACCCGCTGTTGGATGATTTCCGACACGAAGCAAGCCTCGTACCCGTCAAACCTCAGACGGTGCCGGACCCAAGTCGCTCAAGGGCGTGCCGCGCGGATCCGGACTGCCAGAGACTCGCGTCCACCCCGCGTGGCGAAGTCCGCCGCGTCCAGCCCAAGCTGGTTGGTCAGCTTGACGTCGGCACCGCGGGCAAGGAAAAGGAGTGCCAGGTCCTCGCTGCCATAGCGCGCTGCCATCATCAATGGGGTCGTGCCGTTGGGCGACCGGGCATCGATGGCCGCTCCCCGCTCGACGAGAAGCTTCGCGGCTTCGACGCTGCTCCCGGACGCCGCATAGTGAAGCGGTGACCAGCCTTCCCGATTCACCTGCCCTCCGCGTTCGATCAGCCCACGCATGGTGTCGACCTCGCCTTTGAGGGCCGCCATCATCAATGGGGTCTCGCCGGCTTCGTTCGCGACGTCGGGCTTGGTTTCCGGGTGGGTCAGCAGGATGCGCACGACCTTGGCCGACCCCGAACGCAATGCCAGGTACAACCCGACCTGGCCGCTCTCGCTCAGGGCGTTGGGATCAAACCCCCGCTGAAGAAGCGCAGTCACGGTGCGCTCGTTGTCAAGTTCGACGGCGCGGAAGAACTCGTCGTAGGACGAACTGTGCGCTGGCACGGCCCAGCACAGGGTTGTGGCCGACAGGACAAGGATCAGCCCCCTGCGCCGCCAGTCGGACCGCGAGCCAGGCTCGTGCGGGCCATGGTTCGGCGCCAGGCCACCCGCATGACGGCCATCAACCCCATGGCGTCTCGGCGAGAGCGCTTGGACTTGGCCGTGCGGGTTCACTGGAGTACCTTCGCCCCCATGGGGCTCCGGTATGAGCGCTTGGGGGCGGCCCTGCGCATTCACTGGAGTACCTTCGCCCCCATGGGGCTCCGGTATGAGCGCTTGGGGGCGGCCCTGCGCGCTCATGCACTCACCGGCAAGGCCGGCCCGACGGCTGTGGCACGATCGAATGGCGGGGTCGCCTTGGTGAAGAGGCGAAAGAAGTTCTCTGTGGTGGCTTCGGCCACCGCATCGATCGCGATGCCCCTGATGCTGGCGATCGCCTCGGCCACCCAGGGCACCAGCGCCGGCGTGTTGACCTTGCCCCGATAGGGCACCGGGGCAAGGTATGGGCTGTCGGTTTCGATCAGGCAACGGTCCAGCGGCACGAAGGCTGCAACTTCCCGCAGATCACCAGCATTGCGAAACGTCACGATGCCAGAGAACGAGATCATGAAACCGAGGTCCAGTGCCTCGCGGGCCACGTCCCTGGTCTCCGTAAAGCAATGGAAGACACCGCCAACCTCGCCCTGCCCCTCGTGGCGAAGAATTGCGATCGTGTCCTGGCTGGCGTTGCGCGTGTGCACCACCAACGGCAGTCCCGTTGCATGCGCGGCGCGAATGTGGGCTCGATAGCGGTCCCGCTGCCAGGACATGTCATCGAGGGTCCGGGCGCCGAGGCGGAAGTAGTCCAGACCGGTCTCGCCGATACCGACCACCTTGGGTCGACTGCCGAGTTCGATCAGCAGCCGCTCGGTCGGCTCTGACACGCCCTCGTTGTCGGGATGAACGCCAACCGTCGACCAAAGATCGTCACGGTCGCGCACCAGGGCTTCGAGCTCAGGGTATTCCTCAAGAGTCGTGCAGATGCACAGCGCACCCACCACGCCCCTGGCCCGCATGTCGCGTCGAATGTCGTCGACCCGGGACGACAGCTCCGGAAAGCTCAAGTGGCAGTGCGAGTCGATGAACATGGGCCCAGGGGCACTGGACAGCGACCAGTCCTCAGATCGTCTGCGTCGGCTTCGGCGAAGAAATCGCCGTGCCGAGGATCTCTTCGATCTTGATCTTCAGCTGACGTGTCTTGTCGTCGTTGGGGAAGCGCACTCCGACACCCTGGGTTCGGCCGCCGGGCGAATTGGCTGGAGTGATCCAGGCGACCTTTCCCGCCACAGGATAGCGCTGCGGGTCGTCCGGCAGGGACAGGAGAAGAAAGATGTCCTGCCCCAGGCGATAGTCCCGCGTCGTCGGTACGAACAGACCGCCGTCGGTCAACGCCGGCATGTAGGCAGCGTACAAGGCGCCCTTCTCGCGGAAAACCAACTGCATGACGCTCGGCCTTGCCGTACCGGCACTGGCTGCCGAGGGTGCGGCAGCCATGGGTCGAGTCGTCGAGCGATCGTTCATGCCTGGAGTGTATCCAAGGGCCGGCCTTGCCATGTGGCCAGCGCCGACGAAGCCAGGTACTCGAGCCTCAGTGTCTCGTTCCACGGGTGGTCGACCGTCCGACCGGTCTCCACCAGCAGGCGCTGCCAGTCACACAGGCTTGCCATCGCCGGCGGGCGGGGAAAGCGCCCGGCATCGAAGTAGCGCGGCTCTCCGCCAACGGCCACGGCCATGCAGTCATGGCAAACCTTCAACAGCGCGGCCACCGACAGCGAGAGCCCCCAGGAAGTCATGAGGTCGAATGCCTGTCCACGGGCCAGTCGGGCCGGCAGATCGTTCCAGTCGTTCGCAGACGCGACCGTCCTGGCCAATGCCAGTGCCTCCAGCGGGTGGCCTCCCGCTGCCCTCAACAGGGTCAAGCCGTCGCCAGCATCCCGGGACTGCAGCCAGTCGCTGGCCTCGGCGGCGCCCGGTGTTTCCAGCCTGACCATCTGGCAACGGCTGCGTATGGTCGGCAGCACGCGGTTGGGCTCACTTGACGTGAGGATCATGCGCGTTGCCGGTGGCGGCTCTTCCAAGGTCTTGAGCAAGGCGTTGCCCGACTGGGGGTTGAGCGCTTCGGCCGGGTGCAAGGCCACGACCTTGACGCCGCCCCGCGTCGCCGAGCGCGCCGTCCAGTCGATCGCCGAGCGGACCGCTTCGATGCGCAGTTGCCGGCTGGGCTTGCGGGCTTTCGCCCGCGAACCCTCGTCGGCGTCGTCGCCGGCATCGGCCCAGCCCAACTCGAGCTGCAGCGACTCGGGCAACAGCCAGCGCATGTCGGGGTGTGTGCGCGCGTGCAGGTACTGGCAGGAAACACAATGTCCACAAGCGCGCCGGTCGGGCAAGGGCGACTCGCACAACCAGGACTGTGCCAGGCAGGCAACCAGCTCGAGCGCGCCGTCGCCAGGATCGGCATGCAGCATCACCGCATGTGCGCGTGGCAAGCCCAAGGCGCGCTGCAGGGCGGGCCACAACCAGGGCAGCGGGAGTCTCCCGTGGTCGTCGATCAACATCTGGCCTCCAGCGCCACCATGACTTGCTGCCAGACCGCTTCTGGCGAGACGTCGCCGTCGATGCGCACAAATCGCTCCGGATCCGCGGACCTGCGACTCTGGTAGCCCTGGCGAACACGTGAGAAGAATTGCAGATCCTGCTGCTCGAAGCGGTCAGGCGCGCGCACGGCCGCGCGCCGGGCCGCGGCGATCGCCGGGTCGACGTCGAACCAGACCGTCAGATCGGGCTGCCGGCCCTCCTGCACCCAGGCCTCGAGCGACGACAGCAAGGCGGCATCGAAGCCCCTGCCGGCACCCTGATAGGCAAAGCTTGCATCGGTGAAGCGGTCGCACAACACACAGTCCCCACGCTCGAGCGCCGGAAGGATGCGTTGGCGCAGGTGGTCACGACGTGCCGCAAACACCAGCAGCGCCTCGGTGAGTGCGTCCATGGGGCGATGCAGGACCAGTTCTCGAAGGGCCTCGGCGAGCTCGGTTCCGCCGGGCTCGCGTGTGAGTTCCACTCGCCAGCCCCGGCGCCGGAGCCAGTCGGCCATCGACTCGATGTGCGTGCTCTTGCCTGCGCCGTCTATGCCCTCGACGGTGACGAAGAGCCCGCCTGCTGCGCCGCTCACGACCCCCCCCCGCGCTGGAAGCGGTTGACCGCCCGGTTGTGCTCGGTCAGCGACTCGCTGAACTCGCTGCTGCCGTCACCCCGGGCGACGAAGTACAGTGCCCGAGTGGCCTGTGGCTGCACCGCTGCACGCAGCGAGCCCAGGCCCGGAAGCGCAATCGGGGTCGGCGGCAGTCCCCTGCGGGTGTAGGTGTTGTAGGGCCCGTCGGTTTGCAGGTCTCGCTTGCGAAGGTTGCCGTCGAAGGCATCGCCCAGGCCGTAGATCACGGTCGGATCGGTCTGCAAGGGCATCCCCAGCCGCAAGCGGTTGACGAATACGCCGGCCACCAGTGCGCGGTCACTGTCACGGCCGGTCTCCTTCTCGACGATGGAAGCCAGGACCAGCGCCTGCCTGGCATCGGCAAGCGGCGAGTCCGCATGGCGGTCGGCCCACACCTCGGCCAGCCGTTGCTGCATCGCCTGGTGGGCACGGCGCAGCACCGTCAAGTCGCTGACGCCGCGCCCGTAGAGGTAGGTGTCGGGAAACAGGCTGCCCTCCGGGGCTTGCCCCGGAGCCCCGAGCACGCTCATCAGCTGCTCGTCGCTGAGGCCTGCTGAACGGGGCAGCAGACCCGGCGCCGCTGCCAGTGCCGAGCGTGCCTGGCGAAAGGTCCAGCCTTCGATGATGCGGACCGACTGCATGGCCTGGCGCCCCTGCACCAGCATGTCCAGAAGCGTGCGCGGCGTGTCCCCCGGCTGAAGGGCATAGCTCCCGGCCTTGATGCGCCTGGCCTGACCAGACCAACGGAACCATTGGTAGAGGAACTGCGGCGACGTCGCCACACCCGCATCGACCCAGGCTTGCGCGACGTCTCGCGGACTCTCACCTGCTTCGATGGAGACTTCGACCCGCGCGCTGGCGAGGTTGAGCGGTGCATCCAGCCATTGCTGCAGGAGCACCGCAACCGCACCCAGAGCCAGCAGCATTGCCCCTGCGGCCCACGCGGCGAGGCGGAGCATGGTCCTGCGGCGAGACATGCCGGAATGATAATTGCGCGATGCTGACCGACCTGCCGAGCGCCCTGCCGACCGATCCTGACCTGGTGGAGGGCGGCGCCCTGAAGCTGCAGGAGTGGGGCCTGATCCGGGTGAGCGGTGTCGATGCCAGGGCCTTCCTGCACTCGCAACTCACCCAGGACATCCAGAGCCTGCCGGCCAGTGCGGCGCGGCTGGCCGGCTTTTGCTCGGCAAAGGGGCGGCTGCTGGCCAGCTTCGTCGCCTGGGCCGAGGGTGCACAGGATGTGCTGCTGGCCTGCAGCGCCGACCTGCTGCCACAAGCCATCAAGCGCTTGTCGATGTTCGTGCTGCGAGCCCGATGCAGGCTGCTCGACGCCCGACCGGAGTGGGGGCTGTTCGGGGTTTCGGGTCAGGCTGTGTCGAAGCTGGCGCCGGACGTGACGAGCCTCCCAGACTGGGGGCTGGTTCGTCCAGCCCTGCCGGATCCTGCCGAGGGGACCGCGCCAGGCGCTGCGACACTGGCGATCAAGCTCCCCCCTGCCCTCATCGACGGCCGGGTCATCCCTCGAGCGTTGTGGGTGCAGGCCGCCGACCGCCCGGCCCCGATCGATCGGACCCTGGACGCCAGTGTGTGGAATGCGCTCGAGGCCTGCAGCGGCGTGCCGCGCATCGTGGCCGCGACGGTCGACCAGTTCGTGCCACAGATGGTCAACCTCGAGGCGCTGGGCGGCGTCAGCTTCAGCAAGGGCTGTTACCCGGGGCAGGAAGTCGTGGCGCGCAGCCAGTACCGCGGGACCTTGAAGCGCCGCGCCCATGTCGTCGAGTGTGCTTCGCCGCTGGCCCCCGGTGCAGGGGTGTTCCATGTGGCGGACCCGGGTCAGCCGGCGGGCATGGTCGTCAATGCAGGCACCCTTGCGGCAGGCCGCCATCTCGCGCTCGTGGAGTTGAAGCTCGCGCTGGCCAGCACTCCGGGTCTGTTCGCCGACGCAGGCATGTCGCTGCCCCTGCACCGGCACGAACTGCCCTACACGCTGCCGGTGGATGCCGCATGACGGTCGGCCGTCGCCAGCTCTTCGCCTACTGGCGCGTCGAGGTCGACAGGCTGCCGCAGATCCTCGCTGCCATGCAGGTGTGGCAGTCGGGGCGTTGCCGGGAGATCGGCGGACTGGTCGCCAGCCTGTACGTCCGTGACGACGCCGGCCCGGACGCCACCGTGATGGAGGCCTACGCGATGACAGCCATGACGCAGCCCGAGGGGCTGACGGGCGCTCAGCTGGCGGCACTTGGAGCGCCGCAGGTCGACGGGCCCTGGCCGGCGGGCCGGAGACGGTTCGAGGTGTTCGATGCTGTCACGGCGCCCGGCGGCTGATCAGGCGTCAGGCAGCAGTCGTCCGGCGTCGATGCGCAACTGCCGATCGCAGCGCTTGGCGATGCCCTCGTCATGGGTCACGAGCACAAGGGTTGTGCCCGCCTCGCGATTGAGGTCGAACATCAGCTCCATGACCCTTCGTCCGGTTGCGTAGTCAAGGCTGCCGGTGGGCTCGTCGGCCAGCAGGACAGCGGGCTCGACGACGAACGCGCGCGCCAGCGCCACCCTCTGCTGTTCGCCACCCGAGAGCACCTTGGGATAGTGGCGCAGACGCTCGGACAAGCCAACCCTGTCCAGCATGGCAGAAGCTCTCGCGCGCGCCTGGGGGTCACCCGCCAGTTCCAGCGGCAGCATGACGTTCTCGAGCGCCGTGAGGTGACCCAGCAGCTGAAAGCTCTGGAAGACGAAGCCGACCTTGGACGCGCGCAGGGCGGCACGTTGGTCTTCGCTCAGCTCGAACAGGTCGCTGCCGGCCAGCCGAACCGAGCCCGAGCTGGGCGTGTCCAGGCCGGCGACTATGGACAAGAGCGTGCTCTTGCCCGAACCCGACGCGCCTACGATCGCCGCCGATTGGCGGGGCATGAGCTCGAAGTCGATGTCCTGCAGTATCGTCAGCGGGCCGCCACTGTCGGCCACCTGCTTGCATACGCGTTGGACGGAGATGATGGGTTCGGGCATCGAGTTTTCGAAGTTCATGGTTGCCCGGCGGGCATGGCTTTCGCACTGTATCGTGCTGGGGATGGGCCTTTCCCATGGGGGGACGGCGGCTGCGGCCTCACGCCACAAGGTCCTGGTGGTGGGCGACAGCCTTTCGGCCGAGTATGGCCTGCAGCGCGGCACCGGATGGGTTGCCTTGCTGCAAGCCAGGCTGGATGCAGAGAAGCTGGGCGCACAGGTGGTCAATGCCAGCGTCAGCGGCGACACCAGCGCGGGGGGCCGGTCGCGGCTGCCCGCCCTGCTGCGCGAGCACAAGCCTACCGTCCTGGTGATCGAACTGGGCGGCAATGACGCCCTGCGCGGCCTGCCGCTGGCGTCGACCCGGGACAACATGGCCTGGATGGCGGCTGAAGCGAAGCAGGCTGGCGCCAAGGTCCTCCTGGTCGGCATGCAGGTACCGCCCAACTATGGCCGTTCCTACACCGACGCGTTTGCCCGCTTGTTCGTCGAGGTCTCACGCGCCGAGTCGATTCCCCTGGTGCCGTTCTTCCTTGCCGGCATTGCCGAAGGGCCGCAGGCCGAGCGCTACTTCCAGCCCGACCGGATACACCCCAACGAAAGCGCCCAGCCCCTCATGCTGGCCAACGTCTGGCCGGCGCTCAGGCCGCTGCTTCGCTGAAGGCATCGCCCCAGCCATGAGCCTGCGGCCTATTGGTGCTGCTGCCGATCGCCGGGGCGCGGCCGCTTCTCCTCCTTGAGATCCCGGTCCTTGTCCTTGGCCGGAGCGGGCTTGGGCCCCAAGGCGGGCAAGGGCGTGGCCACGGCCTGCGGCGGCCGGGCCTGCGGAACCTGAGCTTGTGGCGGCTGCGTCTGGGGGGCCTTCTGCTGGGGTACCTGCACCGCCGGAACTTGTGCCCGCGGCACATGCCCCGGGGACAGGGCCCGTGCCGGATCGGAAGCACCCGTTGACGGGTGGAACGGGCGTCCAGGCGGTGTGCTGCCAGGCATCTGCGGCAGCGGTGAAGGCGACGGCGTCGCTGCCCTCGATGGGGTTCCCGGCACTGGCCTCGGGCGCTCCGGCGCGGGGATCGGCCCCCCGGAGGGCGACCCGAATGGTGGCGACATCGTCGGGCTGCTCTCCGGCCGCAAGACGGGCCGGTGCTCGGGGCTGGCCGGTGCAATGGCGGCGGGCGCCGGTGGCCTGTCCAGCTTCGGAAGCGGCGTCGGCGTCGGGCCTGCGGGCAGCTGATCCGCAGCAGGTCTGGCGATGCGGTAAGCAGGCCCGTCGCTCGCCCCGGGGCGCGGTCGGCCGGGATTGCTGCCTTCCGGTCCCGTCCGCACGGGCGGCGGCCCGACGAGGTTCTGGTCGTACAGCAAGGGGGGGGCGACGCGAGTCGCCGGCTGGTGCTTGACCTCGCGCACGACGGCCTCGTCGCGCAATTCGTGCCTTCGCACCTCGACCAGCTGGCGCTGCGCGAGCACCGAGGCCGGCACCACCGTGATGCCCCCGGGGACGCCCTGGTTGCCGTACAGCACCGGACCCGACTGCACCGGCCTGGGGTGGTCATGGCGGGAGGGTGTGTAAGGCCTGGAGTGGTAGTCCCGATGGCGGGGGCCCACGACGTACCAGGGGACGTAGACCTCGAAGGGGGTCAGTGGTACCCAGCCGATGGAGCCGCCGCCGATGCCGATCGAGACGCCGAACCCCGGCCCGCCGATCCAAGCGACCAACCCCGGCGAAAACACCGGCCTGGACATCACGGGACCCGGCACCCAGCACCAGCGGCTGCGCCAATGGATCCAGCGGCCATAGTGGAAGGGTGCAAAACCCCAGCGCGCATCGTCGACCCAGGTCCAACCCCAGGGTCGCACCCACGCCCAATGGCCATGGCGATAGGGCGCCCAGCCGGCGGAGACCTGAAGCGGGGACCACACGACACCGTATTCGGGGTGCTGCTCCCAGCGCCCATGGCGGTCGAGGTCCTCGATCCCGGTCATCTCCGGGGAGACATGGCGCAACGCCAGGCCTTGCTGGTCGATTCGGTCCTCGCGGGCCACCCAGGCGGCAAACTCGTCGTCGGCAGTCGCCGTCCAGCTGTGGTGGAGCCGGCGTGACGGACCTTCCTGCCACACCTCGACGCGGCGCCCGGTGTCGACGACGAACCCTTCCGGGCCCTCGATGCGGATCTCGCCACGCCAGCTGCCGATGGCCGTCGTGTCGTCGAAACGATCAATCCTGAAGTGCCCGCTGCGCAGGGGTTGCAGTCGCGCCTCGCGGGTGCTGACCTCCACCTCGGCGGCCACTTCACGGGATCGCACTCGCAGCGCCAGGCTGCCTGCCAGGAGTTCGACCCGAATCCGCTGGTCGTCGACCCGCACCAGGTCGATCTCGGTACTGGCCGCCAGGCGCAGCGTGGTCGATCCCACCCGTACCTCGGCCCTGCCGCCCGGGCCGACCGACAGGCGATCGCCGCTGGTCAGCGGGCGGTTGCGCAGCGCGGCCGCCCATCGCCCTTGCTCCTGGTCGTACATCAGGACTTCACCCTCGAAGTCCGCCAGGCGGCCGACGCGGCCGGGCGGCTCGACCTCGGCCTGCACCGGGCGGCTGGCGATCGCGACCAGCAGGCCGAACATGAACGCAAACAGGCGGCACGAACGCGAAGGCACGGTCAGCAACATCGGGCATCTCCAGCGGCAGCGCCTACGGGCACCGGCTTGACAGCGCCAACGCATCGCGGCACCGCGGCGCCGACGGCGGTGTCTGTAAAGCCTTGCGAACCTGACGCCCGTCAGTCGTCCGCCTGTGCACCGAGCTCCGGAAAGAGAACCTCGGTGAACCCGAACCGGCTGAGGTCACGCATCCTGGTCGGGTAAAGGCGGCCGATCAGGTGGTCGCATTCATGCTGCACCACGCGGGCGTGGAAGCCCTCGGCGACCCGGTCGATCGCCCGGCCCTCGGCGTCCATGCCCTGGTAGCGGATGCGCGCCCAGCGTGGGACCACGCCGCGCAGGCCCGGCACCGACAAGCAGCCCTCCCAAGCCTCCTCGAGTTCGTCGGACAAGGGCGTGATCAGCGGGTTCAGCAGCACCGTGCGCGGCACCGGCTCGGCCTGGGGGTAGCGCAGGTTGCGCTCGAACCCGAACAGCACCACCTGCAGCTCGACCCCGATCTGCGGAGCAGCCAGCCCTGCGCCGCTGGCCGCGGCCATGGTGTCTTCGAGATCCCGGACCAGCTGGTGCAGCTCTGGCGTGCCGAACTTCGTCACGGGCGCTGCCACACGAAGCAGCCGCGGGTCGCCCATCCTGAGAATTTCTCTGACTGCCAAGGTGGGGCTCCTCAGGGGGGGGCGGGAGGGGCTGCGCTCGATGTCTCCAGCAGGGCCAGCAGCCCGTCTTCGTCGAGCACCGGGACGCCGAGCTCGCGGGCCTTGTCCAGCTTGCTGCCTGCCTCGGCACCAGCGACCACGAAGTCCGTCTTCCTTGACACCGACGCGCTGACTTTTCCACCGGCGGCCTCGATGCGCTCGCGCGCCAGCTCCCGGCTCAGCGTAGGCAAGGTCCCGGTCAGCACGAGGGTGCGGCCCGCCAGGGTGCCCGGCGACCGCTCGGCGGCCGTTTCGGCGCCTTCCTCCCAGTTCACGCCAGCCGCCCGCAACCGCGCCACGACTTCGACGTTGTGCGCCTGCGCAAAGAAGCGGTGCAGGCTCCTGGCGACCACCGGTCCGACATCCCTCACTTCCAGCAACTGCGATTCGGAGGCGGCCATGATCGCGTCCAGCCGGCCGAAGTGACGGGCCAGGTCCTTCGCGGTGGACTCCCCGACCTGGCGGATGCCGAGCGAGTAGAGGAAACGCGATAGCGTGGTCTGTCGACTGCGGTCGACGGCGGCGAGCAGCTTGGTGGCGCTCTTGTCCGCCATGCGATCGAGCGCGGCGAGCTTGGCCACGCCCAGCGTGTACAGGTCCGGCAGCGTCCTGACCAGGCCGCTGTCCACCAGCTGATCGACGAGCTTGTCTCCCAGTCCTTCGATGTCCATGGCGCGGCGGCCGGCAAAGTGCAGCACGGCCTGCTTGCGCTGCGCCGCGCAGTACAGCCCGCCGGTGCACCGGTGCTCGATGCCTGCGCGTTCACGCATGACCTCGCTGCCGCATACCGGGCATGCGTTCGGCATGCGGAAGTTCGGGACGTAGGCGCTGCGTGCGCCCGGCAGCCGGCCGACCAGTTCCGGGATCACGTCCCCGGCGCGCCTCACGATGACCTGATCGCCGATCCGGATGCCCTTTCGGCGCAGCTCGAACAGGTTGTGCAGCGTGGCATTGCTGACCGTCGTGCCGCCGACGAACACCGGTTCCAGCTTGGCCACAGGCGTCAGCTTGCCGGTGCGGCCCACCTGCACTTCGATGTCCCTGAGCCGCGTCACCTGCTCCTGCGCCGGATACTTGTGCGCGACCGCCCAGCGCGGCTCGCGGGTCTTGAAGCCGAGTTGCTGCTGCAATGCCAGCGCGTCGACCTTGTAGACCACGCCGTCGATGTCGAAGGGCAGCGCGTCACGCCGGCCCTCGATGGCGTCATGAAATCCGACCAGGCCGCCCGCCCCCTGCACCACGCCCCGGTCAGGCGAAACCGGCAGACCGAACCCGGCCAGAGCGTCCAGCACCTCCGAATGCGTGGGTGGCATTGCCCATCCCTGGACTTGGCCCAGGCCGTAGGCGAAAAACGACAATCGTCGTCGCGCCGTGACGGCCGGGTCGAGCTGACGGACCGCGCCGGCTGCGGTGTTGCGCGGGTTGACGAAGGTCTTCTCGTGGCGAGCACGCTGGGCCTCGTTCAGGCGCTCGAAGTCGTCACGCCGCATGTAGACCTCTCCCCGAACCTCCAGCACAGGCACGCAGAGACCTCTCAGTCGCAGCGGCACCTGGCCTATGGTGCGGATGTTCTGGGTCACGTCCTCGCCGGTCTCGCCGTCACCCCGCGTGGCCGCCTGCACCAGGACACCCAGTTCGTAGCGCAGGCTGATCGCCAGGCCATCGAACTTCAGCTCGCAGGAATAGGCCACCGGCGGCGCGTCATCGCCGAGCGCCAGTTCGCGGCGAATGCGTTGGTCGAATCGCCGGGCACCGGCCGCCGTCGTGTCGGTCTCGGTCTCGATGGACAGCATGGGCAGGGCATGACGGACCGGCACCAGGCCGTCGAGCACCCGGCCCATGATGCGCTGCGTCGGCGAGTCGGGCGTCAGCAGCTCGGGGTGGGCGGCCTCGAGGGCCTGCAGCTCCTGGAACAGGCGGTCATACTCGGCGTCCGGCATCTCGGGCGTGTCGAGCACGTAGTACAGGTGGGCGTGATGCTGGAGCAGCGCTCGCAGCTCCGCGGCACGCCGCGCGGGCTCCGCGATCATGGTCGCCGCTCCAGTCGGTAACGCTCGAAGACCACACCCTGGTAGGGTTCGGATCGCACTTCGACCAGCCTGAAGCCTTCGCTCTCGAACAAGGGCCTGGACAAGGGTGTGGCCCAGGTCCGCACGGCAGGCCCCACGGCGGCGGCAGCGTCCTGCAGGACATGCCGCAGCAAATGCCGGCCGAGGCCCTGGCGTTGCCACTCGGGCGCGACGTACAGCGAGCGCAGCTCGGACTGCTGGTCGATGCCGCAGAAGGCGATCAGCCGCCCCTCTCGCTCGGCGACCCAGGTCCTGGCGCCCAGCACATAGTCGCGGAAGCGCTCGCCGCTTTCGGCGAACGACGCCCAGGCCTGCACCTGCAGGTCGTCGTAGACGGCCGGGCCGGCCGCGCGCGCGGCCCGGGCATAGAGCCCGGACAAGGCCCTGACATCGCACTCGGTGGCCAGGCGCAGCTCCATGCGACCTCAGCTGAACAGGCGTCGCGCTGCCGCCGAGCCTGCGGGCAGGTCACGCGATGCCAATGCACGATAGATGCCGTCGAGCTCGCGCCCGATGGCGGAGAACGCGTGCAGCGTCACGGTTTGCCCTCGGTCGTCGACCAGCCTGGCGGCGAGCTCGTCGGCCAGCTTGCGTGCCGCGTTGTGCCAGGCCGGGAAGGGCTCCAGCGCTTCGGCGGTCTGCGGCACATCGAGCGACAGCACACACTCGCGGACCACCGCCGCCTGCGGCTCGTCGGCGAGCGCCGCCTGGGAGTCGAAGCTCAGCACCAGCACCGGCGGCGCGCCCTCCTCCGCGGCGGGCAGCACCCATCGTCCGGGCAGCGCGCCGGGAACGAAACCGATCCGGGTCGCACACTGCTGCAGGTATTGCACCGACCAGATGACCTCGCCGGCCTGCAGCGTCACCGTCAGCACCGCGTCGAGCGGGCTGGCGAAGGCATCGAGCTCGCGCGCCCGGGCGACCACGTCCAGCATGTCGGGAAAATCGGGCATGGCGCCGACCGCGTCGCAATAGTCCTGCACCTTCTGCACGAATTCCGAGTACTCGATCTCGTTGAGCGCTCCGCTGCGGCTGGCCAGTTGCACACCCGCCTGCAACTCGCTGTAGGACTGGCTCTGCAGTGGAGACTCCCATTGACCGTGCTCGGCGTTCAGGCCCTCGACCAGGAACACCTTGGTTCCTGCGCGCCGCGTCACCGGCATGTGTGCCAGCAGCGCCGCACCGCTGACCTGTGCGTCGAGCGCCAGCGGCGCGATGGCGTCGATCAACGCATCGAGCCTGCCCGCGCGGCGCACGATGCCGGCGCGTGCCTCCGCCGGCAGTGCAGGCCGGGCGGGCGGGGCGTCGGACAGACCCGGCTCGACACGATCGGCGGGTCGCGGCGAGGGCTCGCCACGGCGACCACGCGCCTGGCGAGACGACCACCACGCATGTCCAGCCATCACGATCAACACGACCGCCGCAAGCAAGGCCAGCGACTGCATCAGCGTCATCGTGGCCTCGCCAACCCTCTCAGGCCGCCTCGGCGAGGCCGACGGCGGCCTCCATGTCCACCGCCACGATGCGTGATACGCCCTGCTCCTGCATCGTGACGCCGATGAGCTGCTCGGCCATCTCCATCGCGATCTTGTTGTGGCTGATGAACAGGAACTGCGTGCCCTGGCTCATCTCGGTCACCAGGCTTCGATAGCGCTCGGTGTTGGCGTCGTCCAGCGGGGCGTCGACCTCGTCGAGCAGGCAGAAGGGTGCCGGGTTGAGCTGGAAGATCGCGAACACGAGCGCGATCGCGGTCAGTGCCTTCTCGCCGCCCGACAGCAGGTGGATCGTGCTGTTGCGCTTGCCCGGGGGCTGTGCCATCACCTGCACGCCGGCGTCCAGGATCTCGTCGCCTGTCATCACCAGCCTGGCCGTGCCGCCTCCGAACAGGCTCGGAAACATGCGGCCGAAATGGGCGTTCACCTCGTTGAAGGTCTTGCCCAGAAGCTCCCTGGTCTCGAGGTCGATCTTGCGGATCGCGTCCTCCA
>Ga0209573_1002541_pt1 | contig 22909 bp, 11 predicted proteins | sample TNRBio252014_DNA_FD_185870 | JGI IMG/M metagenome (GOLD analysis project Ga0209573, IMG submission 185870) | Wastewater treatment Type I Accumulibacter community from EBPR Bioreactor in Madison, WI, USA - TNR Reactor_6/25/2014_ DNA (SPAdes)... | ecosystem: Engineered > Bioreactor > EBPR >...
GGCGCGCATCAAGATGGAGATCGACTCCAAGCCCGAGGTCATGGACAAGCTCGACCGTCGCATGATCCAGCTCAAGATCGAGCGCGAGGCGGTGAAGAAGGAAAAGGACGAGGCTTCGCAGAAGCGCCTGCAGCTGATCGAGGAAGAGCTCGCCAAGCTGCAGCGCGAGTACAACGACCTGGAAGAGATCTGGAAGGCCGAGAAGTCCAAGGCGGCGGGTTCCGCCCACATAAAGGAAGAGATCGACGCGCTGCGCGCGCAGATGGCCGAGTTCCAGAGAAAGGGCCAGCTCGACAAGGTCGCCGAGCTGCAATACGGCAAGCTGCCGCAGCTCGAAGGCCAGTTGAAGATGGCCGAGCAGGCCGGCGAGAACGCCACGCCCAACAAGCTGCTGCGCACCCAGGTCGGCGCCGAGGAGATCGCCGAGGTGGTGTCGCGCGCCACCGGCATCCCGGTGAGCAAGATGATGCAGGGCGAGCGCGAGAAGCTCCTGAAGATGGAAGACAAGCTGCACGAGCGCGTGGTCGGGCAGGACGAGGCGGTGCGCCTGGTGGCCGACGCCATCCGGCGGTCTCGCGCAGGCCTGTCGGACGAGAACCGGCCGTATGGATCCTTCCTCTTCCTCGGCCCCACCGGCGTGGGCAAGACCGAGCTGTGCAAGACCCTGGCGAACTTCCTGTTCGACTCCGAGGAGCACCTGATCCGCATCGACATGAGCGAGTTCATGGAGAAGCACTCGGTCGCGCGCCTGATCGGTGCGCCGCCGGGCTACGTCGGCTATGAGGAAGGTGGCCACCTCACCGAGCAGGTGCGGCGCAAGCCCTACAGCGTGATCCTCTTCGACGAGGTCGAGAAGGCGCACCCGGACGTGTTCAACGTGCTGCTGCAGGTTCTGGACGATGGCCGCATGACCGACGGCCAGGGGCGCACGGTGGACTTCAAGAACACCGTGATCGTGATGACCTCGAACCTCGGCAGCCAGATGATCCAGGCCATGGCCGGCGACGACTACGGCGTGATCAAGCTCGCGGTGATGGCCGAAGTGAAGACCTACTTCCGGCCGGAGTTCGTCAACCGTATCGACGAGGTGGTGGTGTTCCACGCGCTCGACGAGAAACACATCGCCGGCATCGCCAGGATCCAGTTGCAGTATCTGGAGAAGCGTCTGGCGCGGCTGGAGATGGGGCTGGAGGTCAGCGACGCGGCGCTCGCCGAACTGGCGGAGGCCGGCTTCGACCCCGTGTTTGGCGCGCGGCCCTTGAAGCGCGCGATCCAGGAGCGCATCGAGAACCCGCTCGCGAGGGCGATCCTCGAAGGCCGCTTCGCTGCCAGGGACCGCATCCGCGTCGATGCGGAGGGTGGCCAGCTGGTGTTCCAGCGCGCTGCGACATCGTCCCTGTAGGCGCGGCGGAAGCCGCGAACACCTGTGGCCTTGGTTCCTGCGCTGCCCCCGTCGTTCATGGCGGGTTTGCTGCATGCATCTCCACCCACGCGGTGAAGGCGTCGACCGCAAGCGGGCGCGAGAACAGGTAACCCTGCATCGCCTCGCAGCCGCGGTCGCGCAGGAAGCGCCGCTGCTCGTCGGTTTCCACCCCTTCGGCGACCACGTCCATGCCGAGGTCGCGGGCGAGCGAAAGGGTCGCCGAGGTGATCGCCACATCCTCCGGGTTGTCCGGCAGGCCGTCGACGAAGGAACGATCGATCTTGAGCCGGCCGATCGGTAGCCGCTTCAGGTACGACAGGCTGGAATAGCCGGTGCCGAAGTCGTCGAGTGCCAGCGTCAGGCCGAGCTCGACCAGCTCCTCGAAGCGGGCGACGAGCTCCGGCGTGGCGTCCATGAGCGCGCTTTCGGTGATCTCGAGCTCCAGATGTGCTGGATCGGCGCCGGTTTCGGCGAGGACGTGCTTGATCCTGGCGACGAAGTCCCTGCGACGAAACTGTACTGCCGAAATGTTCACCGCCATTGTCAGTGGCGTGAAACCTGATGCGCGCCAGTGCACCTGCTGTCGACACGCTTCGCGCAATACCCATTCGCCGAGCGGGACGATCAGTCCGCTCTGCTCGGCGAACGCAATGAACTGATCAGGCGCCAGCAACCCGCGTTCGGGGTGCTGCCAGCGCACGAGCGCCTCGCAGCCAACGGTGCCCCCTGCAGCTGCAACCTGAGGCTGGTAGTGCAGGATCAGCTCCCCACCCTCGATCGCGCGCCGCAGTTCGGCTTCGGTCTGCAGCCGGCGGGTGGCGCGCGCCGTCATCTCGGGAAGGAAGAAGCGGTAGGCGTTGCGGCCGCTCGCCTTGGCATCGTACATCGCCGTATCGGCCTGTTTGAGCAGGCTGTCGATCTCGTTGCCGTCGTTCGGGTGGAGCGCGATGCCGATGCTGGCCGACAGATGGAGCGGATGACCCTCGATCTGCAGCGGGCGAGCGAGGGCCGCGAGCACGCGCTCGGCCACGCGCGCGGGTTCGTCCTCCTGCGCCAGACGCGACAGGAGGACGACGAATTCGTCGCCGCCGAGGCGCGCCACCAGATCCTCCTCGCGTACGCATCCGCCCAGTCGTGTCGCCACCTGGGCGAGCAGACGATCTCCGGCGGCATGGCCGAGCGAGTCATTGACCGTCTTGAAGTCGTCGAGGTCGAGGAACAGGATCGCGCAGCGGTCATCATGGCGGACGGCGTGGCGCAGGATCTCCCGCGCATGCTCGCGCCAGGCGCTGCGGTTGAGCAGGCCAGTGAGGGGGTCGTAGCGCGCCAGATAGCGAATCCGCGCCTCTGCCTCGCGCATCGCGGTCACGTCCTGCGCGGTGCCGCGGATGCGGACGAGCCGTCCGTCCACCTGTTCACCCTCGACGCGGAACTGCAGCGTGCGCGCAGGCAGGCTGTCGGTCATGCAGTCGAGCACGACGCGGCCGCTGTCGTGCGCTGCGCGTTCGATCGCCGCGGCCAGCGCCGGCCGGCTGGCGGGGGCGATCGCGTGCAACAGGTCGTCGGTCGACGCCAGGCGGTTGCCGGCGGTGTCGAGCAGCAGATGCAACCCTGTCGAGGTGCGCAGGCCCTCGCGGCCCGTAGTCGTCTCCCAGCTGCCGAGCCGGGCGATGCGCTGGGCGTCGACGAGGGCCGCCTGATTCTCCCGCAGACGCATCCCGGCGGCTTCGAGTTCGGCGGTGCGGCGCTCGACGAGGGCCTGGATGCGCCGGCTATTGCCGGTGCTGATCAGCAGCAGAGCACCGAGCATGCCGGTGGCCAGCAGTCCGACCGCGACCGTCCCCCATGCTGCCCAGCTGCGCTGACGTTCGGCGTACCGGGGCAGGGCGCGCACGTGCAATGCCCACTGCCTGCCCGCAAATGCGATCGGCTCGATGCGGCTCACGTCATCCTCACCCCACTCCGCGGGCACGGCGGAATGCATGCCGGCGTGGCAGGCCGCGGACGCGGGGTCGCTGAGGTCGACGATGCAGGCCTCGATGCCCTGGGCGATCCCGCGCTCACTGACCGAAACGAGCAGCTCGTCCAGGCGGAACGCTGCGGAGACAATGCCGCGCAGGCGCGCTGGCGTGGTCGGGCCGCGATGGTCGAACACAGCGTGGTAGAGCACTACGCCGTGCCCGCTCTCCTTATCCTGGACCAGGTGCACACTGGCGCTCGCAGCGGGTTGGCCGGTTTCGAGGGCACGACCGATCGGCTCGGCGGCATGGGGGAAGGACAAAGGGTCCATGCCCAGCACCGCAGTGTTCGTCTCGCTCGGCGCGACGTAGGCGACCGGCAGATATTGCGCGCGTGGTGGCGCAGGTGCAGTGTCCCCGTTGGCATCGCGATCGCGGATGGAATAGTCTTCCAGGCCTCGCGCGCGCATGGAGGCCTCGAAGTCGCTGCGCACGGCGTGTGCGACCCTGGGGTTCCACGTGAAGCTGCGCGTGCCGGGGTGGCGACCCATCCACGGTTCGACGAAGGCGCTGAAATCGTCGCGTGACACATGGTCGCTCGCCAGCATCAGGCGCTCGATCGAACGCACCATGTCGACCTGTTCGTCCAGGCGTTTCTCGAGCAGCCCGGCAAGGTGTGCGCTGTCGCGCTCGAGTTGTGCCTGCACGCGTGACGCTTCGCGGTCCACAATCTGCTGGTAGGCGAGGGCCAGGAGCAGCAGTGCGATCGCCATCGGCAGCGCGACGCCCAGCCGACGTGGGCGCCAGTTGTGCGCGGGGCGCCCGATGAAGGTCAGGGTGAGTGGGGCGGCGACGAGCATGCCGAGCGTATCGCCGGTCCACCATGTCCATCCGTTGAAGAGGGCGTCCTCCGCCGGGATCACGCCCGCGTGCACAAGGGCCGTCACCGAGATCGCCGCCCCCACGATCGCGCTCGCGGGCACGCAGATCACCAGGAAGCGCATCACCGCGCGCGTGGTGTCTAGGGCGTCGGTGCTGCCCACCAGCCGGCGCACGAGCGCGGCGCCGATGATGGCCTGCAGGGTCGCGCCGATCGGGACGGCAAGCGGGCCGAGCGGGCTCCAGCCCGGTGTGTCGAGCAGGGGCCAGGCGGTCGCGAGCTGGATCAGTGCCGATCCGATCAACACGCTGGGCCACAAGCGAAGTCCATGAACGACCAGCGCGGCGAGGGCGATGCCGGCGGAAGGAAAGAAGGGTGCCGTGTAACCCGGGGGGATGGCGAGGTGGATGGCGGGAAAGCCCGCAGCCCAGTACGCCAGGGCGAGGACGATGCCGGGACAAAGGAGGGCGCGCATCGGCGCAGTATATTGACTGCCCCTGCGAGGTCCGCGTGATGGATCGCATGCTCCGGGCCAGAACCCCGCGCGATGCGATACACTGCGAGGCTTTGGCGTCGGTGCAGGCCCCATTGACCGGTGCTGCCCTGTATCTTCAACGGAATCCAAGATGTTCGAGGCTGTTCGCAACAACAAGCGTGTCGCACAGGTGATCCTGGCGATCCTGATCGTTCCCTTCGCGTTCTTCGGCATGGACGCCTATTTCAGCGATTCGAGTTCGGCGAACGAGGCCGCGCGCGTCGGCAGCACCAGCATCGGCGCCTACGAGTTTGGCGAGGCGGTGCGCGAACAGCAGGATCGCCTGCGCAACAGCGCTGGCGGCCAGGCCGATCGCGCCTTGCTCGAGTCTCCCGAGCTGCGTCGCGCGGTGCTCGAGAACCTGATCAACCAGCGCGTGCTCGCGCTCTACGCCGCCGAGAACAGGCTCGTGGTCACGCCACAGCAACTCCAGGACACGATCGCGGGCGTGCCTTCGTTCCAGGAGGATGGTCGTTTCTCGCTGCAGCGCTACGAGACGCTGGTGCGTGCGCAGGGCATGACGCCCGCCATCTTCGAGGCACGCCTCGCGCAGGACGTTCGCGTGCAGCAGATCGTCGCCGCGGTGGGCGATGCCGGCATCGTGCCCAAGCCCTCGGCGCGCCGCTTCCTTGACGCGCAGCTCGAGGAGCGCAGCTTCCGCGAACTGCGCTTCAGCGCGCAGCGTCTGGCGGCGGGCGTGCCGGTGAGCGACGAGCAGATCACCGCCTACTACGAGGCCAATCCCGCCCGCTTCGAACGCCCGGCGCGGCTTCAGGCCGAGTATCTGGTCTTCGACCGTGCTGCGGTCGAGAAGCGGATCGAGGTCGGCGACGATGCGGTGCGCGCGTTCTACGACGCCAACCCGCAGCGTTTCGGCCTTGCCGAGGAGCGTCAGGCGCGTCACATCCTGCTCGCGCTGCCCGCAGGCGCGCCGCAGGCCGAGGTGGACAAGGTGATGGCCGAGGCCAGGGAAATCGCAGACCGCTTGCGCGCGGATCCGTCGCGCTTCGCCGAACTGGCGAAGGAGAAGTCGCAGGATCCCGGTTCCGCGAGCCGCGGCGGCGACCTCGGCTTCTTCGCCCGTGGCGCAATGGTGGGTGCGTTCGAGGATGCCGTGTTCACGCTCGACAAGGGGCGTATCGGCGAGCCGGTGCGCAGCGAGTTCGGCGTACACATCGTCGAGGTCACCGATCTCAAGCCATCGTCGATCAAGCCTTTCGAGGCGGTGCGCGAGGAGGTCGTCGCCGAGTTGCGCGCCCAGGAGGCCGGGCGGCGCTTCGCAGAGCTCGCGGAGCAGTTCTCGAACACGGTGTACGAGCAGCCCGACAGCCTCGAGCCTGCAGCGCAGGCCGTGGGACTGGAGGTTCGCCGCAGCGACTGGATCAGCCGCGACGCGGCGCCGGCGCCGTTCAACGATGAGCGGGTGCTCAATGTGCTGTTCGGTGACGAGGCGGTGAACAAGGGCCGCAACACCGAGGCAGTCGAGATCGGCAACGGCACCCTGGTGTCGGCGCGGGTGAAGACCTTCGAAGCCGCCCGCCGCCTTCCGCTCGAGGAGGTGCGCGCTCGCATCGTCGAGCTGTTGAAGCTCGAGCAGGGACGCGCGAAGGCTGCCGGAGAGGGCGAGGCGATGCTGGCAGCGCTGCGCAAGGGCGAACAAGGGGCCGCGCAGTGGGGCGAGGTGCGCAAGCTGCAGCGTGGCGCCCCCGGCCTGTCGGCGGCGGCGATGCGGGCGGTGTTCACCGCGCCAGCCGAGCCGCTACCTGCTTACGTCGGCGTCCAGGACACCGAAGGCGACTTTGTGGTGTACCGGATCGAGGGGATCGAGCGCGCGCAGATCGGTGGCGACGACCCGCGCGTGGCAGCGGTGGCGGCGCAGTACAATCAGCTTCTCGGTGGTCGCGACTTCGCTGGTTTCCTGGGCGAGCTGCGCCAGCGCTACGAGGTCGAGATCAATCCGACGGTGCTGCAGACCGAGCGCTGAGGGGGGAAGGGCCTCCCCGCTGGCGGCGGCAGGACGGACAGCCGCCGCTCGAGGCGCGCCCACACCCGTTGTTCAAACCGCGCGCCTTTCCTTCGCGCATCCCGGGGGCTCCACCCGTCCAGGGAAATGAGGCGGGCGCGCCATGAAGCAGTGGGTGGCGCGGAAGGCAGCTGATGCAAAAAGCCCGGTCATTACGCCGGGCTTTTTGCATCAGCTGCCCCCACCGGGGGGCGCCGGACCCGCTTACTGCGGCAGCGGCAGGGCGTTGCCGAGCGCCGTGGTGTTGAAACCACCATCCACGTACATGATTTCGCCGGTGATGCCGCTGGCGAGATCGGAGCACATGAACGCTGCGGCGTTGCCCACTTCCTCGATCGTCACGTTGCGGCGCAGCGGGGCGTTATGCTCGTTGAACGCGAGCAGCTTGCCAAAGCTGCCGATGCCTGAGGCCGCGAGGGTCTTGATGGGGCCGGCGGAGATCGCGTTGGCACGGATGCCCTCGGGACCGAGGGTGACGGCGAGGTAGCGCACCGAAGCCTCGAGACTGGCCTTGGCGAGCCCCATGATGTTGTAGTTCGGCATGGTGCGAACCGCGCCCAGATAGGACAGGGTGAGCACCGAGCCATTGCGACCCTTCATCATCGGGCGCGCGGCCTTGACCAGCGCCGGGAAGCTGTAGGTGCTCACTTCCTGCGAGATGCGGAAAGCTTCGCGCGACAGACCGTCGAGGAAATCACCTTCGAGGGCGTCGCCGGGGGCGAACGCGATCGAGTGCACCAGGCTGTCGAGGCCATCCCAGTGCTGGCCGAGCTGTTCGAACAGGCCGGTAATCTGCTCGTCGTCCTGGACGTCGAGTGGGAAGATCAACGTGCTGTCGAAATCGGCGGCCAACTTGGCGACGCGGTCCCTGAAGCGGTCGTTCTGGAAGGTGAACGCGAGTTCAGCGCCTTCACGATGCATGGCCTTGGCGATGCCGTAGGCAATCGAACGGTTGCTGAGCAGACCGGTGATGAGAATTCGTTTGCCGGCGAGAAAGCCCATGGGAAGAACTCCGAATGACAAGGGCCGGATTATAGCGAAAACCCTGCGCCCGACATGCCCTTCTGATCGCATGGAGGCGGAAAACCTGCCAGAATCCGCGCTTTCCCTGATCTCTTCGCTTGCCTGTGCTCCGGTTTTCCTGTCTCTGCTGGGGTCTGCGCCGTATCTGCGGTGTGTTGCGCGGCCGCGAAGCGCGCTCGCGCCTGCCTGTCGGCGGTCGAAACCTGGCCTTCGCCGCAGTGCTTTCCGGACTGGCGCTGTCGGCCTGCGCGCCGGTCTGGAATGATCCCTATCCCGCCGCCGAGCGCGGTCAGAACATTCTCTACAGCGCTTTCACCGAGCGCCCCAAGCATCTCGATCCGGTTCAGTCCTACAGCGAGGACGAGGCGAGCTTCCTGTACCAGATCGTCGAGCCACCGCTGCAATACCACTACCTTAAGCGGCCTTACACGCTCGAACCGGCCACCGCCGACGGTATGCCGCGCCTGCGCCGCCTCGACGCGGCAGGGCGTGAACTGCCGGCGACGGCCGACCCCGCCAAGGTTGTGCGAACGGTGGTGGAGGTGCGCATCCGCCCTGGCATCCTGTTCCAGCCGCATCCCGCCTTCGCGCTGGAGGAGGACGGCAGTGCGCGCTACCTCGGCCTCACTGGCACGGAGCTGCGCGGCGTGCGTGGCCTCGGCGATTTCGCCGACACCGGCAGCCGCGAACTCGAGGCGCGCGACTACGTGTACCAGATCAAGCGCCTGGCGCATCCACGCCTGCATTCGCCGATCTTCGAGTTGATGGCGGAGTACCTTCCGGGGCTCAAGGATCTGCAGGCCGCACTGGCTGCGACCGCGGGCGAGGGGAGTGGCGCAGCGAGCGACCCACCCGGCTGGCTGGACCTCGACCGCTTCGCGCTGCCTGGCGTAGAGGTGATCGACCGCCACACCTACCGGATCACCCTGAAGGGGGCTTATCCGCAGTTCCTGTACTGGCTGTCGATGCCCTTCTTCAGCCCGGTGCCGCGCGAGGTGGACCGCTTCTTCGCCCAGCCGGGGATGGCCGAACGCAACCTCACCCTTGACTGGTGGCCGGTCGGAACCGGCCCCTACATGCTGGTCGAGAACGACCCGAATGCGCGCATGGTGCTGGCGCGCAACCCGAACTACCGCGGCGATCCCTATCCGTGCGAGGGCGAGGGGGGCGACGCCGAGGCTGGCCTGCTCGCCGACTGCGGCAAGCCCATGCCCTTCATCGACAAGGTGGTGTTCGCGCGCGAGCGCGAGGGCATCCCCTACTGGAACAAGTTCCTGCAGGGCTATTACGACGCATCGGGCGTATCGTCGGACAACTTCGACCAGGCGGTCACCTTGACCAGCCAGGGCGAGGTGACCCTGTCCGAAGACATGGTGGCGAAGGGCATCCGGCTGCTGACTTCGGTGTCGCCGTCGATCTACTACCTTGGCTTCAACATGCTCGACCCGCTCGTGGGCGGCGGGGCCGCGAAGGTGGACAAGGAGCGTGCGCGCAAGCTGCGCCAGGCGATCTCGATTGCGCTCGACATGGAAGAATTCGTGTCGATCTTCATGAACGGGCGCGGGCTCCCGGGCATGAGTCCGCTGCCGCCGGGCATCTTCGGCGCGCGCGCGGGGCGGGCGGGGATGAATCCGGTGGTGTACGAATGGCAGGGCAGCGATGCCGCGGGACGCCCGGTGCGCCGCAGCGTCGACGAGGCGCGCCGCCTGCTCGCCGAGGCGGGCTGGCCCAACGGGCGCAATGCGCGCACCGGCGAGCCACTGGTCATCAACCTCGACACCACTCCTGGCGGGCTGGGCGACAAGGCGCGCTCGGACTGGCTGGCAAAGAAGTTCCGCGAACTCGGCGTCCAGTTCGTGGTGCGCCCGACCGACTTCAACCGCTTCCAGGACAAGGTCCGTCAGGGCAATGCGCAGCTGTTCTTCTTCGGCTGGAACGCGGACTACCCTGACCCCGAGAACCTGCTCTTCCTGCTCCACGGCGCGCAGGGCAAGGTCAGGTTCAATGGTCAGAATGCAGCCAACTACGAGAACCCCGAGTATGACCTGCTCTTCGAGCGCATGAAGGCGATGTCCGATGGTCCGGCGCGCCAGCAGATCATCGATCGCATGGTGGCGATGCTGCAGCACGATGCGCCGTGGATCTTCGCCTTCCACCCGATGTCGTATTCGCTGCAGCACGGCTGGGTACTCAACCGCAAGACCGGGGCGATGGTGCGCAACACGATGAAATACCAGCGCATCGACCTCGAGCGCCGCGACGCCGCGCGCGCGGCGTGGAACGAGCCGGTCGTGTGGCCGCTGGTGCTGGTCGCGCTGCTGCTCGCGGCGGTGGTTGCGCCGGCTGCGATCCACTGGCGGCGGCGCGAGACTGCGACCGCGGCGCCGGCGCGGGAGGGCGGGCGCTGATGCTGGCTTACCTGCTGCGCCGCGTGTTGTACGCGGTGCCGATCCTGATCGGGGTGAACCTCCTCACCTTCGTGCTGTTCTTCGTGGTCAACTCGCCCGATGACATGGCGCGCATGCAGATCGGCGTCAAGCGCGCGACACCCGAGGCGATCGAGCGCTGGAAGGTCGAGCGCGGCTACGACAAGCCGATGTTCATCAATGACGAGGCCAAAGGCAGCGCGCGCTTCACCGAGACCATCTTCTACAACAAGTCGCTGCGCATGTTCGCGCTCGAGTTCGGCCGCGCCGACGACGGCCGCGACATTGGTCAGGAGATCCGTGATCGCATGGGTCCCTCGCTGGCGATTGCGCTGCCGACCTTCGTGCTCAGCCTGTTCGCGTCGATCAGCTTCGCACTGCTGCTGGTCTTCTTCCGTGCCTCCTACCTCGATTTCTGGGGCGTGGTGCTGTGCGTGGCGATGATGTCGATCTCGAGCCTGTTCTACATCATCGGCGGGCAGTGGCTGGTGTCCAAGCTGTGGGCGCTGGTGCCGATCTCGGGCTATGCGCCGGGGCTGGATGCGGCGCGCTTCCTCGTGCTGCCCGTTCTGATCAGCGTGCTCGCCGGGATCGGCTCGTCGGCGCGCTGGTACCGCACCCTCTTTCTCGAGGAGATCTCGAAGGACTACGTGCGCACCGCGCGCGCCAAGGGGCTGTCGGAACTCGCGGTGCTGTTTCGCCATGTGCTGCGCAACGCGCTGATTCCGATCCTCACCGGGGCGGTCGTGGTGATCCCGCTCCTGTTCATGGGCAGCCTGCTGGTGGAATCCTTCTTTGCGATACCGGGGCTGGGGAGCTACACGATCGATGCGATCAACGCGCAGGATTTCGCGGTGGTGCGCGCGATGGTGTTCATCGGCTCGGTGCTGTACATCGTCGGTCTCATCCTCACCGACATCTCGTACACCCTGGCCGACCCGCGGGTGAGGCTTCAATGAGCGCGCCGATGGGAACAGAGGGGGGCTTCCAGCCGGTGCTGCTGTGGACCGATGCGCTGCTCTGGCTGCTCGTCGCCCTGGGCGTGCTCGCGGTGTTTCATGCGCGCGGCCAGGCGCCGCTGCGCGAGGCCTGGCGCAAGGTGGGCAAGCGCCCCGTCGGCATGGCGACGGCGACCGTGCTGCTCGCTTTCGTGGCCGTCGGCATGCTCGACAGCCTGCACTATCGACCGCTGCTGCCGGCCGTGGACGCGGCGCAGGCCGCGGAAGCGGGCGCAGCCGAGCGCGCCGGGCCGGTGTACTCCACCGAGGTGCTGTCCGTGCTCGACGCCGTGCTCGCCCCGCTGCGGCTGCAGACCGAGAAGACCTACTCGGCGCCTTTCGCGTGGACCTTGTACCAGCGCGAGACGATCGAAGCCGCCGACGGCCGCCAGTTGCGCGATTACCCGCGCCTGCTCCACGGCGGCGCCCACCTCGGCGAGGAGCCTGCCGCCGGGCGTGCGGGCGATCTTGCCGTCAGCATGGCGAGGGCGCTCGGGCAGGCGGCGCTGGCGTGGCTGGCGGCCTTCGTCGTGCTCGCCACCCTGGTGTGGCGGGGCAGCGGCCATGGCTGGGGCGAGGTCGCGGCGGCGGTGCTTGGCGGTCGCACCGTGCTCGCCTGGCGCGCCGCGCTGGTCATGCTCGGCGTGCTGCTCGCGGCGGTCGCGCTGGGTGTGGAGCTGGCACCGCGCTACCACGTGTTTGGCACCGACAAGGTCGGACAGGACGTGTTGTACCTGGCCTTGAAGAGCGTACGCACCGCGCTGGTGATCGGCACCCTGACCACGCTGGTGATGATGCCCTTCGCGGTGGCCCTGGGGATCGCTGCGGGCTATCTCGGCGGCTGGGTGGATGACGCAGTGCAGTATGTCTACACCGTGCTCAACGCGATCCCCGGCGTGCTGCTGATCGCCGCCGCGGTGCTGATGATGCAGGTGGTCATCGACACCCACCCCGAGTGGTTCGATACCGCAGCTGAGCGCTCCGATGCGCGCCTGCTCGCGCTCTGTTTCATCCTCGGCATCACCAGCTGGACCGGCCTCGCGCGCCTGTTGCGCGGCGAGACGCTCAAGCTGCGCGAGCTCGAATACGTGCAGGCCGCGCGCGCCTTCGGCGTCGGCACGCCTGCCATCCTGCGCCGCCACATCCTGCCCAACCTGATGCACATCGTGCTGATCGCGCTGGTGATGGATTTCTCCGGGCTGGTGCTGGCCGAGGCGGTGCTGTCATATGTCGGCATCGGCGTGGATCCATCTACGATCAGTTTTGGCACCATGATCAACATGGCGCGTGCCGAACTTGCGCGCGAGCCGATGGTCTGGTGGTCACTGGCGGCGGCCTTCGTGTTCATGTTCGTGCTGGTGCTGGCGGCGAACCTGTTCGCCGACGTGGTGCGCGACGCGTTCGACCCGCGGCGGGGGTGAGCGGCGCAGGTGCTGGCGTGCGCCTTGCCCCTCACAAGGGGGACAAGGCACGCGAGTTTCGGGTGGTGCCGGCGCGGTCTTGACCGAAGCGCGGGGCATTGCTCGCGCCGGCAGCGGAGCTCGCCAGCGCTGCGCTCGGCTCGGACAATCCTCACCTCTGGGCCACGAATGCCCCACACTCGGGTCGGCGTGAGGGGCGCTCAATGACCGCAACACGACAACACGGATTCCCATGACAGAGCTTCGATTCGACAACCGCTTCGTGCGCGAATTGCCCGGCGATCCCGAGGCCGACAACCATGTGCGCCCGGTCCATGGGGCCTGCTACTCGCGGGTGCTGCCGACGGCGGTACGCGCCCCGGAGTTGCTCGCGTGGTCGCGCGAGGTCGCGCAGCACCTCGGCTTCGACGAGGGCGAGGTGCGCAGCACCGAGTTCGCCCGCGTCTTCGGCGGTAACGCCCTGCTGCCCGGCATGGAGCCCTACGCCGCCTGTTATGGCGGCCACCAGTTTGGCAACTGGGCGGGGCAACTCGGCGACGGGCGTGCGATCACCCTCGGCGAGGCGATCAACGCCCGCGGCGAGCGTTGGGAACTGCAGCTCAAGGGCGCCGGCCCGACCCCCTACTCGCGCCACGCCGATGGGCGTGCGGTGCTGCGCTCGTCGCTGCGCGAATTCGTGTGCAGCGAGGCGATGCATCACCTTGGCGTGCCGACCACGCGCGCATTGAGCCTTGTCGCCACCGGCGAGCAGGTGGTGCGCGATATGCTGTACGACGGCAACCCGCGCCCCGAGCCGGGGGCGGTGGTGTGTCGCGTGGCGCCGTCCTTCATCCGCTTCGGCAACTTCGAGATCTTTGCCTCGCGCGGCGAAGAGGCGCTGCTCGAGCGCCTGATCGATTTCACCATTGCGCGCGACTTCCCTGCGCTCGCCGCCGAACCCGACGCCGCCGCGCGCCGCATCCGCTGGTTCGAGGAAGTCTGCCGGCGCACCGCGGTGCTGGTTGCGCACTGGATGCGGGTGGGCTTCGTGCACGGGGTGATGAACACCGACAACATGTCCATCCTCGGGCTCACGATCGATTACGGCCCTTACGGCTGGGTCGATGACTTCGATCCCGACTGGACGCCCAACACCACCGACGCCGGCGGTCGGCGCTACCGCTTCGGCAACCAGCCCTACATCGCGCACTGGAACCTTTGGCAACTGGCCAATGCGATCCATCCGGTGGTGCGCGAAGAGGCGCCGCTCGAGCGCGCGCTCGCCGCCTATGCGGACATCCACGATGCGGAGTATCGCCGCATGATGCAGGCCAAGCTCGGGCTTGCACAGTGGCAAAAGGGCGAGCGCGGCGACGACGGTGTGCTTGCGCGCCTGCACAAGCTGCTGGCTGCGGGCGAGGTCGATATGACGATCTTCTTCCGCCGCCTCGCCGACGTGGACCCGGCGGCGCCTTCGCTCGCGCCGCTCGAGGACGCCTTCTACGATCCGGCGCGGCGTGCCGCGGTCGAGATCGAACTGCTCGGCTGGCTCCGCGAGCATGGCGCGCGCGTGCTTGCAGACGGCTTGCCGGCTGCGCAGCGGCGGGCGGCCATGCTGCGCGCGAACCCTCTCTACGTGCCGCGCAACTACCTGGCGCAGCAAGCGATCGACGCAGCCGAGCAGGGTGACCTGTCCGAGCTCGAGACCCTGCTCGAGGTGCTGCGCCGGCCCTACGACGAGCAGCCGGGGCGTGCGCGCTTCGCGGCGCGACGTCCGGACTGGGCGCGCAACCGCCCGGGGTGCTCGATGCTGTCGTGCAGCTCGTGAGCGGCGTCGCCGCGGTCGCGTAGTTCTTTCGGCGTAGAGCTCGGTCGTCCGGCCGATGGCGATGGTCGTGCGCAGGGTCTACGATGGGCAGGGAGGAGATCCTGTCCGGGTTTCTCCGGCAGGGGAGAACCACACGTGTCCGCAACCGCTCTGCTGCACCCCGCCCACGCCGCAGCGCGCCCGCCTGCATCGCGCAAGGCGCTTACGCCGCGCGAGGCGCTCGCGCGCATGCCGATCCTGCTTGGCAGCGGCGACGACGTCCTCGATGAACTTGCACGCGGCGCGGAGTTCGTCCGTCTGCCCTCGGCGGCCCCGGTGTTCGAACGCGGTTCCATGCCCACCGGGCTGTTCTTCGTGTGCAGTGGTGCCGTCCGCCTCATGGTGAGCGGGCCCGAGGGCAGGGACAAGGTCGTCGAACTGTTCGAAACGGGCGGCATGTTCGGCGAGATCGGGGTGTTTACCGGCGAGCGCTTTCGTACCTGGACGCGGGCGGTGGGCGCCGTGGTGCTGATCCATGTGCCGCGCGAGCGGGTGCTGGGTGCGGTCGCGCTCGACAATGCACTCTCCAACCGCATGCTGGTTGCGGTGTGCGCGCGTATCCAGCGCCTCATCGATGCGATCGGCAACACCACCGGGGGCCCCGCATCGGTGCGGGTGGCGGCCTATCTGCTCGAGCAGTTCGAGCGCAGCGCACGTACGGACGGCTGCATCGTGCTGCCGGCACCCAAGAAGACCATCGCGTCGCTGCTCAACCTTACGCCCGAGACCCTCTCCCGGGTGTTGCGCAACTTGGTCGAGGACGGCGTGCTCACCGTCAATGGCCGCCGCATCCGTGTGCGCAATCGCGCGCCGCTCGCGCGTCTCGTCACGCAAGGCGAGACGCTCGCCTGATCCATCGCCTCTAGACTAGTCCATAAGTACTAGTCTTCAGCGTAGATGTTGCGTGTCGGCCCCTGCTTTCGGCCAATGGTGGAGCGCACGCATTGTGCTTATTCTCACTGCCGAGAACCGTGGTTGTCGGAACCTTCCGGAGCGCAGTGGATATGGCTACTCGCAAGTACCAGCAGATGTCCGTGCTCATCATGAGCACCACCGCATTCACCGTCTGTTTTGCCGTGTGGATGCTGTTCGCGGTGATCGGCATTCCGATCAAGGAGGTGCTTGGGCTCAACGAGACCCAGTTCGGCCTTCTTGCGGCCACGCCGGTGCTGACCGGTTCGCTGATCCGCCTGCCGCTGGGCATGCTTACCGACAAGTTCGGCGGGCGTATCGTCTTCTTCGTGCTGATGCTCTGCACCGTCTTGCCGATCTACCTGATCGGTGAAGCCACGGCCTACTGGCAGCTTCTGCTGGCGGGCCTGTTCGTGGGCTTTGCCGGTGGCTCGTTCTCGGTCGGCATCGCCTACTGCGCGCGCTGGTTCGAGCGCCAGAATCAGGGCTTTGCGATGGGGGTGTTCGGCGCCGGCAACTCGGGCGCGGCGGTCACCAAGTTCGTCGCCCCAACGCTGGTCGTGATGTTCGGCTGGCAGATGGTGCCGCAGGTGTATGCGGTGGCGATGCTGGTCACCGCCATCGCGTTCTGGTTCTTCACCTACGACGATCCCTCTCACCGCGTGCATTCCTCAGTCACCTTCCGTGACCAATTGCGCGTGCTCAAGGATCCGCGGGTGTGGAAGTACTGCCAGTACTACTCGATCGTGTTCGGCGGCTACGTCGGCCTGTCGCTGTGGCTCACCAAGTACTACGTCAATGAATTCGGCCTCGGCATCCAGAGCGCGGCGCTGCTGGCGGCCTGCTTCTCCCTGCCCGGGGGCGTGCTGCGTGCAGTGGGCGGCTGGCTGTCGGATCGCTACGGCGCGCACAAGGTCACCTGGTGGGTGATGTGGGTGTCGTGGATCTGCCTGTTCCTGCTCTCGTATCCCAACACCGAGTTCACCGTGCATACGGTTGACGGGCCGAGCACGTTCAGCATCCATCTCAATGTGTGGGTATTCACCGCGCTGCTCTTCATCGTCGGCGTCGCCTTCGCCTTCGGCAAGGCGTCGGTGTTCAAGTACATCTCCAACGAGTTTCCCAAGGAGATCGGCGCGGTGTCCGGCATCGTCGGTCTGGTCGGCGGCATGGGCGGATTCCTGCTCCCGATCATGTTCGGCGCATTGCTCGACCTCACCGGCGTGCGCTCCAGCGCCTTCATGCTGCTCTACGGTGTGACCTGGGTGTCGCTGATCTGGATGTACATGACCGAGGTGCGCCGCACCGAGGTGCTCGAAGGCGAGGAAGAGGCGTTCGGTAACTCGGTCAAGGTCTGATTCACGCGCCAGCACATAACGAGGAGTCGGTTTCATGCAAGCAACGAAGGCCGCGGCACCCAGCCCGGCGACCGCCAGCAGCGTCGCGATTACCAGCAGCGTCGATATCGTTGATTGGCGCCCTGAAGAGGACGCCTTCTGGAAAGAGAAGGGCGCTCGCATCGCCAACCGCAACCTGTGGATCTCCATCCCCAGCCTGCTGTGCGGCTTCGCCGTCTGGCTGATGTGGGGAATCATCACGGTGCAGATGGCCAACGCGGGCTTCCCGTTCGCGCCCGACCAGCTCTTCTCGCTCGCCGCGATCGCTGGCCTGTCGGGCGCCACGACGCGCATCCCGGCCTCCTTCTTCATCCGCATCTGCGGCGGCCGCAACACCGTGTGGCTGACCACCGCGCTGCTGATGATCCCCGCGGTGGGTACCGGCATCGCGCTGCAGAGCCTGGATACGCCGCTGTGGGTGTTCCAGCTCATGGCGCTGCTGTCGGGCATGGGCGGCGGCAACTTCGCCTGCTCGATGGCCAACATCTCGACCTTCTTCCCGAAGCGCCTGCAGGGCACCGCGCTCGGCCTCAACGCCGGCCTGGGTAACTTCGGTGTCACCACCTCGCAGCTGCTGATCCCGGCGGTGATGACCATGGGCGTGTTCGGTGCGCTTGGCGGCGACGCGATCCCGCTGGTCAAGGATTCGGCGACGCTGATCGGCAAGATCGCCGCGGGTACGCCCACCTACGTTCAGAACGCCGGCTTCGTGTGGCTGCTGCTGCTGGTCCCGCTGGCGGTGGTCGGCTGGTTCGGCATGAACAACCTGCTCACCGTGTCGCCCAACATCGGCTCCACCGGTTCGGCGCTGGGCAAGATCATCCTGTTCTACGGCATCGCCCTGGTGGTGTCGGCGATCGGCCTCTACCTCTACTTGCCAAGCGGGATAGGTCTGCTTTCGGGTGGCGGGATGTGGATCATGCTGCCACTGGTGATCCTCGGCACGCTGTACGGCATGAAGTTCGCCGCTTCCGGCGAGATGAGGACCAACCTCGACAAGCAGTTCGCGATCTTCCGCAACAAGCACACCTGGTCTATGACCGCGCTCTACGTCGTGACCTTCGGCTCCTTCATCGGCTTCTCGATGGCGCTGCCCTTGTCGATCACGGTGATCTTCGGCAACACGCACGTGTTCGATACCGCCACCCAGGCCTGGGTGCACGCCAAGAACCCGAACGCCCCGTCCGCGCTGATGTTCGCCTGGATCGGCCCCTTCGTCGGCGCGCTGATCCGCCCGGTGGGCGGCTGGATCTCCGACAAGCTGGGCGGTTCGATCGTCACCCAGTGGATCTCGATCGTGCTCGTGATCGCTTCCGCGGTGACCGGCTATGTGATGTTCCTCGCCTACCACTCGGCCACGCCCGAAGAATACTTCTTCATGTTCATGGCGCTGTTCGTGCTGCTGTTCGCGGCCTCGGGCATCGGCAACGGCTCCACCTTCCGTACCGTGGGTTTCGTGTTCGACAAGGACGAGCGCGGCCCTGTCCTGGGCTGGACCTCGGCGGTGGCGGCGTATGGCTCCTTCATCGCCCCGGTGGTGATCGGTGGCCAGATCAAGGCCGGCACGCCCGAGTACGCGATGTACGGTTTCGCAGTGTTCTACGCCCTGTGCGTGGTCCTCAACTGGTGGTTCTATCTGCGCAAGGGTGCGTACATCAAGAACCCCTGATTCATCAATCGATCTCCGGATCCCCCTTTTTCACCCATTCGGGTTTACCGATCGCCCTTCCGTATCGGAACGACGACTTGAGAGGAGCAAACCATGAGTCATTTTCTCGATCGCCTGAGGTTTTTCGACAAGGTCAAGGAAACCTTCTCGAACGGGCACGGCATCGTCACCAACGAGGACCGTAACTGGGAGGATGCTTACCGCAACCGCTGGCGTCACGACAAGGTGGTGCGTTCGACCCACGGCGTGAACTGCACCGGCGGCTGTTCGTGGAAAATCTTCGTCAAGAACGGCCTAGTGTCGTTCGAGATGCAGCAGACCGACTACCCGCGCACCCGCGAGGATCTGCCTAACCACGAGCCGCGCGGCTGCCAGCGCGGCGCCTCGTTCTCGTGGTACCTGTACTCCCCGCACCGGATCAAGTACCCGATGATTCGTGGCCGCCTGCTCGAGCTGTATCGCGCCGAGCGCAAGGCCGGCCGTGATCCGGTGGAGGCCTGGGAGGCGATCCAGAAGGATCCGTCCAAGCGCGACAAGTACGTGCACGTACGCGGCCTGGGCGGCTTCGTGCGCACGAACTGGGACGAGGTCACCGAGATCATCGCCGCCGCCAACGTCTACACGATCAAGAAGTGGGGCCCGGACCGCATCTACGGTTTCTCGCCGATTCCGGCGATGTCGATGATCTCGTATGCTGCGGGCGCGCGTTACCTGTCGCTGATCGGCGCCGCCTGCGGCTCGTTCTACGACTGGTACTGCGACCTGCCCGCGGCGTCGCCGCAGACCTGGGGCGAGCAGACCGACGTGCCCGAGGCCGCTGACTGGTACAACTCGACCTACCTGATCATCACCGGCGCCAACCTGCCGATGACCCGTACCCCCGACGCCCACTTCGCCACCGAAGTGCGCTACAAGGGCACCAAGATCGTGTCGATGGCACCGGACTACGCCGAATACGTCAAGTTTGCCGACCTCTGGATGCCGGTGAAGCAGGGGACCGACGCCGCCGCCTTCCTGGCGATGGGGCACGTCGCGCTGAAGGAGTTCCTGGTCGACAAGCAGGATCCCTACTTCAGCGAGTACGCGCGCAAGTACACCGACCTGCCGATGCAGGTGGTGCTGCGCAAGTACGGCGAGGGTTATGTCTCCGACCGCAACCTGCGTGCCTCTGACTTCGACAACAACCTCGGCGAAGCCAACAACCCCGAGTGGAAGACCATCGTCTTTGACAAGAAGAGCGGCCGCTTCATCGCTCCCAATGGCTCGATCGGCTTCCGCTGGGGCGAGGAAGGCAAGTGGAACCTGCTCGAGCAGGCCGGTGCCGACCAGGCCGAGACCGAAGCCGAACTCACCTGCATCGACAGCCGTGACGAGGTCGTCTCGGTGGGCTTCCCGCACTTCGTGCCGGGCGAGAAGGAACTGCTCTATCGTAACGTGCCGGTCCGCCGCCTGAAGCTCGCCAACGGCGAAGAGGCCTTCGTGACCTCGGTGTTCGACATGCAGGTCGCGCAGTACGGTATCGACCGCGGCCTGGGTGGCGGTAACGTGGCCTCGTCCTACGACGACGCCACGGTCGCCTATACCCCGGCCTGGGCTGCCAAGCAGACCGGCGTCAAGGCCGCCGACCTCGAGCGCACCGGCCGCGAGTTCGCCGACAACGCCTCCAAGACCAAGGGCAAGTCCATGGTCATCATGGGCGCGGCGATCAACCACTGGTACCACAACGACCTCGCCTACCGCGCGATCATGAACCTGCTGCACATGTGCGGCTGCGTGGGTCAGACCGGCGGTGGCTGGGCGCACTATGTGGGCCAGGAAAAGCTGCGTCCGCAGGCCGGCTGGGCGCCGATCGCGTTCGCGCTCGACTGGCAGCGTCCGCCGCGTCACATGAACTCGACCTCGTACTGGTACTTCCACACCGACCAGTGGCGCTACGAGACCATCGACGCCGACGCGCTGCTGTCGCCGGCCGGCCCGAACCGCAACAAGGGCTCCTCGCTCGCCGACTACAACGTCAAGGCGGTGCGCATGGGCTGGCTGCCGTGTGCGCCTCACTTCAACCGCAACCCGATCGAACTGGCTGAGGAAGCTGCGCGCGCCGGTGCAAGCGACGAGGCGAGCGTGTCGAAGTACGTGGTCGACCAGCTCAAGTCGGGTGCCCTTGACGTCTCCTTCGCCGATCCGGACGCCGAGGAGAACTGGCCGCGTAACCTGATCGTGTGGCGTGCCAACCTGATCGGTTCGTCGGCCAAGGGTCACGAGTATTTCCTCAAGCACCTGCTGGGTGCGCAGAACGGTGTGATGCAGGAAGGTGGCGCAGGCAACAACTGCAAGGAAGTGAAGTGGCACGAGAACGGCCCGACCGGCAAGCTCGACCTGATGGTGGACATCAACTTCCGCCTGAACTCGACCGGCGCCTACTCGGACATCATCCTGCCGACGGCCACCTGGTACGAGAAGAACGACCTCAACACCACCGACATGCACCCCTTCATCCACCCGCTGGGTGAGGCGGTGACCCCGGGCTGGGAGTCGAAGTCCGACTGGCAGATCTTCCGCACCCTGGCGAAGACCTTCACCGCGCTCGGCGCCAAGCACCTTGGCACCCGCAAGGACGTGGTCGCACTGCCGATGCAGCACGACTCCGCGCAGGAACTGGCCACCCCCATGGGCGTGGGCAAGGACTGGAAGTATGGCGAGTGCGAGCCCATCCCGGGCAAGACCATGCCGCTGCTCAAGCTCGTCGAGCGCGACTACGGTCAGATCTACAACAAGTACATCGCGCTCGGCCCGCTGATGGTCAAGCTGGGCAACAACGTCAAGGGCATCGACTGGGATACCACCCAGGAATACGAAGAGCTCAAGAAGTGCAACTACCCGGTCCAGGTCGAAGGTGTCTCGAAGGGCATGCCCTCGCTCGAGGAAGACATCTACGTCTGCGACTCGGTGATGCGCATGGCGCCCGAGACCAACGGCGAAGTGGCGCACAAGTCATGGACCGCCCTGTCGAAAAAGACCGGCATCGATCACCATCACCTGTACGCCGGTCGCCACGAGGACAAGATCACCTTCCGCGATATCGTCGCCCAGCCGCGCAAGATCATCACCGCGCCCACCTGGTCGGGTATCGAGTCGGAGACCGTGTCCTACACCGCGGGCTACACCAACATCCACGAGCACATCCCGTTCCGCACCCTGACCGGTCGGGCGCACTTCTACCAGGACCACGAGTGGTTCCTCGATTTCGGCGAAGGTTTCTGTGCCTACAAGCCGCCGATCGACCTGAAGGCGCATGAGAACGTGCCGGCCAGTGTCCGCAGCAAGCCGCACCTGACCCTGTCGTGGATCACTCCGCACTCGAAGTGGGGCATCCACTCCAGCTACCAGGACAACCTGCGCATGCTGAACCTGTTCCGCGGCGGCCCGTACGTCTGGCTGTCCGAGGAAGAGGCCGCCAGCATCGGCATCCGCGACAACGACTGGATCGAGGCGATCAACGCCAACGGCGCCACGGTGGCGCGCGCGGTGGTGTCGCAGCGTATTCCGCGCGGCATGGCGATCATGTACCACGCCCAGGAAAAGAACGTGAACGTGCCTGGCTCGAACAGCACCGGCAAGCGTGGCGGCATCCTGAACTCGGTCACCCGCGTCATCGTCAAGCCGACCAACATGGTCGGTGGCTATGCGCAACTGGCCTACAGCTTCAACTACTACGGCACCGTCGGTTGCCAGCGTGACGAGGTCGTGGTCATCCACAAGATCGAGGACCAGGACATCGACTGGCTGGAGCGTCCGCTGACGCCCGAACGCGAAGCCCAGCGCAACCCCGTGGGCATCGGCAAGAAGTAAGCGCCGACTCGAGACCAGAGATTCAGGAGAAATATATGAAAATCCGCGCGCAATTCGCGATGGTGTTCAACCTCGACAAGTGCATCGGTTGCCACACCTGCTCCGTGACCTGCAAGAACGTGTGGACCAACCGCAAGGGCGTCGAGTACGCCTGGTTCAACAACGTCGAGTCCAAGCCCGGGATCGGTTACCCGAAGGAATGGGAAAACCAGGACAAGTGGAAGGGCGGCTGGACCAAGCTCAACGGCAAGCTCGAGCTCAAGGCCGGCGGTCGGCTGAAGAAGATCGTGCAGATCTTCTCCAACCCGAACCTGCCGGAGATCGACGACTACTACGAGCCCTTCACCTACGACTACGCCCGCCTGCAGAACGCGCCGCTGTCCGAGGCGGCGCCGACCGCACGCCCGGTGTCGCAGATCACTGGCGAGAAGATGGACAAGATCACCTGGGGCCCGAACTGGGAAGACGACCTCGCCGGCGAGTTCGCCTCCCGTGCTCGTGACAAGAACTTCTCCAACATGGAGAAGGAAATGTACAAGCAGTTCGAAA
>Ga0209573_1002542_pt1 | contig 22905 bp, 17 predicted proteins | sample TNRBio252014_DNA_FD_185870 | JGI IMG/M metagenome (GOLD analysis project Ga0209573, IMG submission 185870) | Wastewater treatment Type I Accumulibacter community from EBPR Bioreactor in Madison, WI, USA - TNR Reactor_6/25/2014_ DNA (SPAdes)... | ecosystem: Engineered > Bioreactor > EBPR >...
CAACCAATCTACCAATCTACCACCCTACCGCAAACCTAGCAACAGCTCCACCGTCAATTGATCCAGCCGCTCGTAGCCCAGGCCGCGCGCGCCCAGGGCCTGGCGGTCGAAGCTGGCAGCTTTGAGCGCGTCGGCCTTGGCCCGGCTGTAGGCGCCCTTCCACGCGTCGGTGCTGCCGTCGTCGGCGTTGATCTCGGCCAGCAGGGCCTGGATCTCCGGGTCGGCGTTCCACTGCGCAGCCTTCTGCTGGAGGATCAGGTAGGTGCGCATGCAGCCGCGCGCAAAGTCCTTGACGCCCTCGATGTCCTCGGTGCGGTAGGCGTGGGCGTCGAAGTGACGGCTGCCGGCGTAGCCTACATCCTGCAGGAACTTGACCAGGAAGAAGGCCGACTTGAGGTTGACTGCGCCGAAGCGGTAGTCCTGGTCATAGCGGCCAAAGGCCTGGTCGTTCAGGTCGATGTGGAAAAGCTTGCCGGCATCCCAGGCCTGGGCGACGTTGTGCAGGAAGTTGAGGCCGGCCATGCTTTCGTGCGCGACCTCCGGGTTGACGCCCACCATCTCCGGGTGGTCCAAGGTCGTGATGAAGGCCAACATATGGCCGGTGGTGGCGTTGTACATGTCGCCGCGCGGCTCGTTGGGCTTGGCCTCCAGCGCGAACTTCAGGTCGTAGCCCTGGTCGATGGCGTACTCGCACAGGAAGTTCATCGCCTCGCGGTTGCGCCTGATGGCCGTCACTGGGTCCTTGGCCGCGTCGGTTTCCACGCCCTCACGGCCGCCCCAAAAGACGTAGACCCTGGCGCCCAGCTCGACGCCCAGGTCGATGGCGTTCATGGTTTTCTTCAAGGCATAGGCGCGCACTTTAGGATCGTTGCTGGTGAAGGCCCCGTCCTTGAAGGCCGGATCGGTGAACAGGTTCGTGGTAGCCATCGGCACCACCAGGCCGGTGTCATCCAGCGCCTGCCTGAAGTTGCGCACGATGCGGTCGCGCTCGGCCGGACTGGCGTCGATGGGCACCAGGTCGTTGTCGTGGAAGTTGACGCCGTACGCGCCGACCTCGGCCAGCAGGTGCACAATCTCGACGGGCGACATGGCCCAGCGCACCGGCTCGCCGAACGGATCACGGCCAACGTTGCCAACGGTCCAGAGGCCAAAGGTGAACTTGTGGTGGGGTTGGGGGAGGAAGTTACTTGGCATGAGAGTCCTTTTCAAGGATGGAGAGTGCGTAACGAGTAACTCGTGACACGTAACCCGGAATGGAGCACTGCGCGCCCGAGTCTCCGGATTGCAGGGTTACTCGTTACGTATGACTCGTTGCGGAACCGCTGCGCGCCTCTTCCTGCATCTCCTCGAGGGCCGGCGTCACATGGCTCCACAGGATGTAGGACAGGGTGGCGATCAGCAGCAGGCTGAAATCGCGCGTGTAGAAGGCCATCGCCCAGGGCGGGAACATGCCGACGAAGATCAGGATGAACGGAATCGCGTTGAGCAGCACGTTGGTGGCCAACTGCTGCTCGGGCGCCATCGTTGGGATCACGCGGCTGGCGACGAAGCCCAGCACGGTCAGCGAAGCTGCGATTACCGGCAGGGCAATGGGGGCGCGGGGACGGCGCATGGACGGGCTCCTGGGGATGGGAGATTGGTGAATGGGTGATTGGTGGATTGGTAAATTGTTGATTGGTAGATTGGTCAGGCAACTGAGCATTGGCAGGGCTGCCTCACGTCAGGGGCCGACTCCGTGACCAATCTACCAATTTCCCAATTTACCCTTGCCTAGTAGGCAATATCGACGCGCCGTCCGCTCTGGCCGGACTCGACGACCGCGTCGCAGACCACGGCGCAGCGGTAGCCATCCTCGAAGGTGGCGCCGTGCGGGCCAACCGGCTTGTCGTTGACGATGGCGTCCAGCAGGTGGTTGATCTCGTGGACGAAGGTGTGCTCCCAGCCGATGATGTGCCCGTGCGGCCACCAGTTGCCCCACCAGGGGTGATGGCCCTCGCTTACCAGCACGTCGTGGAAGCCCTGCGTGGCCTTGGGCTGGTCGTCGATCCAGAAGATCTCGGCCTCGTTCATGCGCTCCAGGTTGAAGCGCACCGAGCCCTTCTCGGCGTTCAGCTCGAAGCAGTTGTAGTTCTTGCGGCCGGCCGCGAAGCGGGTGCTCTCCAGCGTGCCGATGGCGCCGTTCTCGAACTCCACCGCCGCGGCGAAGGCGTCGTCCACGTCCACGATGCCGGCGCCGCCGTCGTCCTTATCGCGCTCCTGGATGAAGGTCTTGGTCAGGGCCGACACGGTCTTGATGCCGCCCACCAGGTAGTGCGCCAGGTCGATGATGTGCGCGCCCAGGTCGCCCAGCGCGCCGCTGCCAGCCACGTCCTTCTGCAGGCGCCAGATGATGGGCGTGCCGTAGTGGGGCATGATCCACTCTTGCAGATAGACCGCGCGCCAGTGGTAGATGCGGCCGAACGCGCCCTGGTCGATCAGGTCGCGGATCATGCGCACGGCCGGCACAAAGCGGTAGTTGAAGGCCACCATGTGCTTGATCTTCGCCGCCTCAACCGCGTCCCACATGGCCTTGGCCTCGGCTGCCGTGCGGGCCAGCGGCTTTTCGCACAGCACGTGCTTGCCCAGCTGCGCGGCCAGCATCGACGGCTCGGCGTGCAGGTTGTTCGGCCCGCCGTTGTCCAGCAGTTGCACGTCGGGGTCCTCGATCATGGCTCGCCAGTCGGTGTAAGCCTTTTGGTAGCCGAAGCGCCTGGCGGCCTCCTGCACGGCCGCCTCGTTGCGGCCGGAGATGGCCACCAGTTTGGGGATGGCCACCGGCGGGTACATCATGTAAGGCAGCTTCTTCATGGCGTTACTGTGCGCCTTGCCCATGAAGGCATAGCCCAGCATGCCGACGCCGATCTCCGGCGCATCGCCGCCGCTGCTGGCAGCCGCCATTGCGGTGAATGATTGTTCGCTCATGGTTGTTTCTCCTGGGTTATCGGTGAACGGTGAACCGTAAACGGTGAACCGTCACGGACCACTGTTCACCGTTCACCGTTTACCGATCACTGCTCCGCGGCAAACGCAGCGTCGAACGCCACGGCCGAAGGCGCAAAGTCGAGCCGCTTAACGAAGGCGCAGGACTCGGCCGCGCCGTGCTCGCGGTCCATCTTGCCGTCTTCCCACTCCACCGACAGCGGTCCCCAGTAACCGATGTCGTTCAGCGCGCGGATGATCTCCTCGAAGTTGACCGAGCCGCGGCCGACAGAGCGGAAGTCCCAGGCCCGCCGGTGGTCGCCGAAGTCCAGATGGCCGCCGAAGACGCCAGCCTCGGTGGGATACAAGGCGCGGTAGGCGTCCTTCATGTGGACGTGGAAGATGCGGTCGGCGAATTTGCGTATGAAGCCGACGTAGTCCACGTTCTGGTAGACGAAGTGGCTGGGATCGTAGTTGAAGCCGAAGGCCGGATGGCGCTTGACCGCGTTGAGCGCGTTCTCAGCGCTGGCCACGTCGAAGGCGATCTCGGTGGGATGCACCTCCAGCGCGAACTTGACGCCCACCTCCTGGAACACGTCCAGGATCGGCGTCCACATCTCGGCAAAGAGGGCTAACCCCTTCTGCAGGTAGTCGGCCGGGTTGGGCGGGAAGGAGTAGACCATGTGCCAGATGGGCGAGCCGGTGAAGCCGGGCACCACCTTGACGCCGAACCTGGCCGCGGCGCGCGCGGTGTTCTTCATCTCCTCGGCCGCGCGGGCGCGCACGCCGTCCTCCTTGCCATCGCCGTAAAGGCGCGGCGGCAGAACGCTGGCATGGCGCTCGTCGATGCGGTCAGCCACCGCCTGGCCCACCAGGTGGTTGCTGATGGCGAAGCATTGCAGGCCATGCTTGGTGAGGATGTCCCAGCGCGACTGGATGTAGCCGTCCTGCTCCAGGGCCTTGTCGACCTCGAAGTGGTCGCCCCAGCAGGCGATCTCGACGCCGTCGTAGCCAAAGGACTCGGCCTTCTCACAAAAGGTATCGAACGTCAAATCGGCCCATTGGCCGCTGAAAAGGGTGACCGGACGGGGCATGCAAACTCTCCTTTTGGGCACTTCAGCCATAGGCGCCGGGCCGGGCACTTGAATCATCGACACCAGGTGCCCGGCGTCTGAACAGCAACTACTCGGATTGTATGAACCACCCGACGGGCTGTCAAATCCGCTGACTCTATTTGGATGGCCGGACGAGACCGTGGTATGATGGCCCCGACATTGTGCACAGGATGTCACCTGCGGTCATGGGAAACGCAACTTACAGAGGAGGTAGCCATGTGGCGATTTTTCGGCGGAAGGAAGGTGGTCGGAGCAGATGCGTCTGCTCCTGTCGTGCGGAGCGTCGTCGTTGCACTGGCCATGATGCTAGCGATGCTGGCGCTGGCCAGCCTGGCGTCTGCTGGCTGGGCTGAGGCTGCGCCGGCCCTGCGGGCGGGCGGCCCTGATGACTTTGGCTACACGTTCAAAGACTCCAACGAACCAGGCGGTCCCGCCTACGCCTGGGAGGAGATTTCCAGCACCGGTGTCCTCGTGACCGGCTGGAATAACTACAACAACGGCTTTGCTGGCCCGCTTCCTATTGGTTTCGATTTCAGCTTTTACGGAACGAACTATGACACGCTGTTCGTCGGCAGTAACGGCTATCTGAGCTTTGGCAGCGGCTTCGGCAGCACCCCAAGCAGCTCGCCACTACCGCAACCCGCCGATCCCAACAACGTGATTGTTCCGTATGGCGGCGACATGCACCTGAACAACTACGGCAGCGACTCGGCGGTGTACTACCAGGCGCTGACCAACCCGACCCGTCTGGTGGTGCAGTTCGACCGGCTGTACTGGTGCTGTTCCACCTACGATCCGCACACCTTGCAGGTGGTGCTTTACCCCAACGGCGACATCGAGGCTCGCTACAGCCAGTTGGCCTACAGCAATCCCTACGCCGTGGGTATCGAAAACGCCAATGGCGTCGACGGCTTGAACTACGGCGCTGCCCTCGCTAATAACCTGGCGATCCGTTACACCCACCCGACAGGCGTGCTGCTGGCGCCGCCGGAGCAGGAACGCATTGGCAAGCGAGGCATAGCCGTCACCCACACCGTGCGTGTCACCAACCGCACCGGCGGACCTGACAGCTTCGATCTGGCCGTCTTGCCGGGCAGCGACTGGCCGGCGACGCTCGCCATCACCCAGACCGGCGTGCTGGCCGACGGCGAAAGCGCCTTTGTGGACGTGGAAGTTACGATACCTCTTACGGCTGCGGTTGGCGCCGTCGGGCAAGCCACGGTGCAGGCGATCTCAGCCGCGTCGCCCGCGCTGCGCGCCACAGCGCTGCTCAACACGACTGCCAGCAGCGATGAAATCGCCTATGTGGCGCTCCCGGATAGCGGCCAAGTAGCGTTGATCGACACTGACCGCTATGTCGTGTTGGGCGTAGTTGACGTCGGCTCGGCTGGCTGTCAACATCCCTGGAACACGGCAATCACACCCAATGGCGATCAGGTATATGTAACCTGCCCTCAGACCAATAATGTAGTCGTCATCGATGCCAATGATAACCGGGTTGTAGCCACTCGGAGCGGAATTCCTCAACCCCAAGATGTGGCATTCACCCCGGATGGAAGTTTCGCGCTGGTTACCAGCGCGAACGCTAACCGCGTTGCTACCATCAACACCCAGACTCTCGCCCTCGGCGTTATTACGACAGCCTGGACGACCAACAATATTGCTGTCCACCCCTACCTGAACCGGGCCTACGTCACTGGTTCCAACAGCGCCACGCTGCTGGTAATCGATACCACAACCCTCAGCCTGGCCCCGCCGATCAACCTGTCGGGCGAGCTGGAGGATGTGGCTGTATCGGCTGATGGCCGTTATCTCTTCGTGTCGCACCGCTACAACACTAGAATGACAGTGATCGACGCGCTGGATCAGTCTGTGTATGCCGTGGCAAGCGGTCCAGAGCAACTGCGAGGGCTGGAGGTTGCGCCCAACGGAGCGGCCGTTTACGGCGCAACGTACTACAATGGCGTGTATGTGTTCGATGGCGTCACCTTCGAACATATCACGACGGTCAGCACCAACTATGGTTCGCAGAGTCTTGCCACAACTTGTGACGGCCGTGATCTGTACGTGGGCGGCGTCAGTCTGACCGTGCCGGTCATCGATACCAGCTTGAACCAGGTGCTGCGCAGCATCGATATGTCCAGCTATCAAACGGCCGGCGTCGCTGTCTGCCCACAACGCGTGCTGCAGGATGTCCTGCTGCTGCCGCTAGCGCAAGTCAACGCCGGCGCGCGCGGCCAGGTGGTCAGCCACGATCTGACCCTGATCAACGCCACCGGCTCGGCTGACAGCTTCACCTTGTCCCTCGATGGTTCGACTTGGCCCGCTACGTTGTCGGGCAATATCGCGGGTCCGCTGGCGCCCGGCGCCAGCGCCGCCGTACAGGTGCTGGTCACGATTCCGCCCGGTGCCAGTTGGTACGACAGCGACAGCGTGCAGATCACGGCGGTGGGTATCAACGATCCCGGCTTCAGCGCCACGGCCAGCCTGACCACGATCGCCGACGCGCCGCCAGCGCTCGCGGTCGCACCGGCCGCCTTGAGCAGCGTCCAACTGGCCGGCCAAACCGTCGATCAAACCCTGGCCATCAGCAACGGCAACGGCGTCACTCTGACCGTGCAGATCAGCGACGTCGACTTGACGCCGGGCCTGGTGCGCATGGCCCCGTTGGACCTGCCGCAGGCCGCGGATGTGTTCACTACGACGGCCGCTAGCCCGCCGCCGCTGCCTGGCGCCGCCGCGCCGCCGGCCCCGGCCTCTGTGCTGCGCGTGCTGGCTGCTGGTCATGACTCGTCGCCGGATATCCAGAGCGGCTACGTCTACACCACCACGGTCGACAACGAGGACAACGCCCTGACTGGCAGCCCGGACGGCGACATGGACACCTCTGTGTGCAGCTACTACAGCATCGCCCCCATCGAGTTCAATATCTTCGTTGATCGCGTGCCGGCGCCGGCGGGCAATGTCCTGACCGTGCGCTCTCACAATGTCAACTCAGCCTGGTACAACCATCCAGTGCGTCTCAACGGCGTGCTGCTGGGCAACCTGGCCGGTGGTGGTTACGAATGGTCAGAGACCGTTTTTAGCGTTCCATCGGGAGTGGCCGTTCCCGGACGCAATCTGGTTCAGATCGGCATCGACCCTAACCAGTGTATCACCGTAGACTGGGGCGAGCTGTTCGTGCTAAGCAGGCCGGCCGGCTGGCTGCACCAGACCCCGTCATCGGCCGCGCTCGCGAGCAACAGCAGCCAGGACGTCACCGTCACCTTCGACTCCAGCGGCTTGCAGCCGGGCGCCTACGAGGCGATCATCGCGCTCGAGAGCAACGATCCGGCGCAGCCTTTCCTGCCTGTGCCGGTGGCTATGACTGCCCAGCCTACGGCCGACATGGGCAGCGTGGCCGGGACCATCAGCGACGCCTGGACGAGCCAGCCGCTGACCGCCACGGTGGAGCTGGTGGGCGTACATACCCTGACTCCCAGGACCGCCTACCAGCTTTGGGCAACAGGCGGGGACTATACCCTCCGGGTCAGCGTGCCCGGCTACGTGGCTGCTGAATTCCCTGTGACTATCACAGCCGGCGCCGCCGCCACTCGAAACGTGGCGCTGGAGCCGGCGCAGGCGCGGCTGACGTGGCTGCCGCAGGCCCTGGAGGTGTCCTTGCAGCCCGGCAACGCGCTGCTCAGCACGCTGGTCATCTCCAACAGCGGGCCTATGCCGCTGGATGTGGCTCTGTTCGAGATCAACCTGGACAGCGCCGAAAGACCGCCAACGCCCGAAGACCTGACCGGCAAGCGCATCCTCTTCGATCGCTCGCACGGCCAGCCAGCTCGGAACGACTACAGCACGTTGATCAACGACGCCATCGCGGCCGGCGCGGTGGTGGTCGACAACTGGTATTTCCCGGTCGACGCCAGTGTGTTGCAAGGTTACGACATCCTGTGGAGCAATTGCTGCGGCTCGGGCACCTGGGGCTTGAGCGAGCTGCTGGCGGTGGAACAATGGATGCGCCGCGGCGGCGCGGTTCTGGTGCATGGCGAAAACAGCCCAGCGACCTCCGGGTTGGCCAGCATCTTCGGCATCTTCTACTTCTCCGATAGCTGCGCCTATGGGACCACCACCAACATCACCCCGCATCCCATCAGCGCTGGCGTCACGAGCGTCTACTACGACTACAGCGTCTGCCAGCGCCTATCTGCCAGCCCTGGCTCCACCGTCGTGGTCTTCGACACCCTCGGACGCCCGAACGTGGTGGCTCGGGAGGCTAACGGCGGCAAGATGGCGGTGTTCGCCAGTCCGTTGGTCTCCAACTCGACGATCGGCCGCGCCGACCATCGCCTGCTGGGCAACAACACGCTGGGCTGGCTGGCACGTCCAGCCTACGCTGACGTGCCGTGGCTGGCGGTCAGCCCAGCCAGCAGCGTCGTTCCCGGCCACAGCAGCCTGCCGGTTACGGTGACGTTCGACGCGACCGGCTTGAGCACTGGCGTCTATCGGGCCAGGTTGGCCATGGAGCATAACGATCCCAATCAGACCTTCCCGGCTGAGGCTGCGGTGACGCTCTTTGTCGGGGTGCCAACCGCGATCACTCTGAACGATCTCGCCTCTGCCAGCCAGCCGGCGTCAGCGCCGCTCGGCGCGCTGCCTGTAGCCGCGCTGCCTGCTGCGGCCGTGGCCGCACTGGCCGTGGCCGCCTGGCGTAGCCGCCAACGCTAACCGCTTGACCTTTGGACGCAACAAGCCCCTCTGCTGCCAGAGGGGCTTGTTTGTGTCTGCGCAATCCGCGCCATCCGCGGCCAGGCGTCTCACTTCAGCACGTCCGCCTCGAAGCGATAGATCGTCACCGGCTCGTCGCGGTGCACGGAAGCCTTGCGCTTGGTCAGATAGACCTGCTCGGCCGCGGTCTCGATGCCAGGGATGCCGGGTAGTAACAGCGCGCGGCGGCCGCTCTCTCCCTCTACCAGGATGCCGTAGCGGGCGGGATCCAACTCGCTCAGGCTGTGGACTTCCTCCTGCGGCTTGAGCAGGTAGACGGTGATGGCGATGTCGTCCACCTCATCGGGCCGGATGCTGGGGCAGCGCGGGTCGTCCACGGCCGAGTTGACCGCCTCCTGCACCACCTCGGCGTACAACGTCGGCGCATAGGGCCGGACGCTGCCGCGGCAGCCGCGCAGGTCGCCCTCGACCTCGCCCGGCCGCGCGGGATCGTGCAGCGACACGAACAGGCCGGAGGGCGGGCCGTCGCCGGGCCTGTCCGAAACGTCAAGATATTCGCCCGTTGCCAGGTAATGGCGGATTGCCTCGCGGGCCAGGTCGATGAGGGGGTGAGACATGGCAATGGTTAATGGTGAATTGGTGAATTGGTGAATGGTTAATGGGGAGGTCCCGGTTCGATGACCGTTCACCGATCACCGATCACCGCCCGCGCAATGACCATGCGCTGGATTTCGCTGGTGCCCTCGCCGATGGCCATCAGCCGGTTGTCGCGGTAGATGCGCTCGACGGGATACTCGCGGCTGTAGCCGTAGCCGCCGTGGATCTGGATCGCGTCGTAGCAGACCTTCTCGGCGATCTCGGTGGCGAAGAGCTTGGCCTGGGCCGCCAGCAGCGTGAAGGGCTGGCCCTGGTCGCGCAGCCAGGCGGCCCGATAGACCAGCCAGCGCGCGGCCTCGATGGTGGTGGCCATGTCGGCGATCTTGGCCTGGATGGCCTGGTGCTCGGCGATGGCCTTGCCGAAGGTGGTGCGCTCCTTGGCGTAGGCCACGGCCGCCTCGTAGGCTGCCTGGGCCAGGCCGACGCTCAGCGCGCCGATGGCAATGCGGCCGCCGTCCAGCGCCTCCAGCGTCTGGTGCAGGCCGTAGCCTTCGCGCCCCAGCACGTTCTCCAGCGGCACAGTGACGTCCTCCAGGCTGACGGCGTAGGTGTGGCTGCCGTTGAGGCCCATCTTCTTCTCCGGCTTGCCGAAGGTGATGCCCGGCGTGTCGGTAGGGACGATGATCTGGCTCAGGCTGCGGCTGCCGCCGGCCCGTTCGCTGCGGCAGAGCAGGATGGCGGTCTTGGCCTCGGCGCCGTTGGTCAGCCACATCTTGCTGCCGTTGATCACCCAGTTGTCGCCGTGTTTCTCGGCCAGGGTGCGCACGCCGCCGGCCAGGTCCGAGCCCGCGCCCGGCTCAGTCAAGCCAAGACAGCCGATGGCATCACCGCGCGCCAGCGGCTTGAGGTAGAGCAGCTTTTGCGCCTCGCTGCCGAAACGATTGAGCGGCCCGCAGGCCAGCCCCAGGTGTGCAGCCACGATCAGCCCGGTGGAGCCGCAGCCGCGGCCGATTTCCTCCACCAGGATGGCCGCGCTGACGTGGTCAGCACCGGCGCCGCCGTAGGTCTCCGGCACGTTCAGTCCCAGCAGCCCCAGCCTGGCCATGGTCTGAAGGGGTCCCCAGGGGAACTCGCCGGTCTCGTCGGTGTGCGCGGCCAGCGGCTTGACTTCTTTCTCCACGACGTCGCGCACCAGCCGGCGGACGCCTTCTTGCTCCTCGGTGAGACGAAACTCCATGGGTGAGACCTCCTTGTCTCAGCACGGTTCCAGCGCTAAACTATAGATGCTGCGGACGTCAGCCGCAGTTGCGGCCGACTTGATGCCCTTGCGAACAATACGCAGTAGGTCGATGTCCTGGATCTTGACGATCTCCACCATCAGGACCAGCGCTTCAGCGCCGAACTTCATGTCCAGGGCGAACTCGATGCTGTCCAGCAGTTCCTGGCGGGCCGCTTGCTGCATACCCTGCTGCATACCTTGCTGCATGCCCTGTTGTAGGCCCTGTTGTAGGCCCTGCTGTAGGCCCTGTTGATAACCTCGTTCTGTCCAAATTTCAGCCAGTGTTGGCATAGTCACACCTCCGGTCGAAGAAACCTCTTCAACGACGTCCTTCAAGGTCCTCTCTGTCACTCTATCTGTGCCTTGTGACAGATATCGTAACCACGTTTCCAGAAACTGCAAACCCGTCTTCTGTTGCGAAAGCTCGACCAGCAACGGGATCATGTCGCGCACACTGGAGTCGAGGTCGTTCTGAAAGACGTGCTTGAGCGTCAACAACGCCACCTGCGCCAACACCTCACCCTTGATGTCGGCGTCGTCCATGCTCGATAGATCGACCAGCCAGAAGCGAAAATCCGGGAAGAACTCCTGCAACGGCGCAGGCAGCTTGAACAGGCTGGCAAAGTTGTGCGGCAGGTGCCATTCGGCCCGGCCGTGATAGACGACAACCGGCAGGATGGGGATGAACTCCGACTTCTGGCGTACGGAGAGTTGCCAGATCTGTGTCATGTAGCGCAGCAGTTGCAGCGCAGTCAGGATCTCCGGGTAGCTCTTGTGCTCGAGAAGCAAGTAGACGTAGGCCGGCTGCTCATCGGCGTGCTGCCTGACGTGGTAGAGCAGATCGGAGAAGTGCTCCCGCAGCGTGTCGTCGACGAAGGAGTCCTTGGTCAGTTCCAGTGTCGAGAAGTCGAACAGGGCGACGACATCTGGCGGCAGGTAATTGCGCAAGAAGTCGGCCGCAGTGTCCTGCTGTGAGAACACGTGACGGAAGAATCGATCGTGTGGATTGGTCACTGGTTCCATTTGTCAACTCCCAACCCCAGCGCTGCGAATCTGATCGACAACTTCAGGATTAACCAGCGCGCTCAGGTCGCCGGCCGGCTCGCCCAGATAGGCGGCGCGCAGCACGCGGCGCATGACCTTGGCGTTGCGCGTCTTGGGCAGGTCGGGCACGAAGAGCACCGCCTTGGGCGCCATGGGCTTGCCCATGTCGTCGCCGACGAGCCGGCGCAGCTCGGCGGCCAGGCTGTCGCTGGGCGCGTAGCCCGGCGCCAACACGCAGAAGACCACCAGCGCCTGCCCTTTGATTTCGTCGGGCACGCCGATGGCGCCGGCCTCGACCACGGCCGGGTGATGCACCAGCACGGTCTCGACCTCGGCCGGGCCCAGCCGCTTGCCGGCCACTTTGATGGTGTCGTCGGAGCGGCCCAGAATGTACCACAGGCCGTCGCCGTCCACCGCGGCCCAGTCGCCGTGTACCCACACGTCGGGCCATCGGCTCCAGTAGGTCTCGATGTAGCGCTCTGGATCGCGCCAGAAGCCCCTCGTCATGCCGATCCACGGCTCGCGTACCACCAGCTCGCCCACCTGTCCGCGCACCGGCTTGCCGTCCTCGTCCACCACGTCGGCCGCCATGCCCACATTGGGTCCGGAAAACGCGCAGGGCTTGAGCGGCCGCATGACGTTGCCCATCACGATGCCGCCGGAGATCTCGGTGCCGCCGGAGTAGTTGATGATCGGGCAGCGGCCGCCGCCCACGGTGTTGAACAGCCACAGCCAGGGCGCAGGGTTCCACGGCTCGCCGGTGGATGCCATCGTGCGCAGGCTGGACAGGTCATGCCGCCCCACTGGCTCGTCGCCATGTTGCATCAACGTGCGGATCAGCGTCGGCGACACGCCCAGGGCCGTGATCTTGTGCCGTTCCACCAGGCTCCACAGCCGGTCCACGTCGGGGAAATCGGGCGCGCCGTCGTAGAAGACCATGGTGCTGCCCAGGAGCAATGTCCCGAAGACCTCCCAGGGTCCCATCATCCAGCCCATGTCGGTCATCCAGTAGAGCACGTCTTCCTGGCGCAGGTCCAGCCCCAACGCCATATCCATCGCCGCCTTGAGGGGAAAGCCGCAGTGGGTATGCACCGCGCCCTTGGGCCGTCCAGTGGTGCCGGAGGTGTAGATCAGCATGAGGAGGTCTTCGGCAGCGGTGGATGGGTAGATTGGTGGATTGGTAGATTGGTGGGACTCGCCGCTTTGGCCGGTCTCGCTGCTGCTCGGGCCGGTCTCCGACCGAGCCCGTCCGCTTACCAGATCGTCCCACCAGACATCACGGCCCGCTGCCCACGGCGCGTCTTGTCCGCTGCGGCGCACGACAATGACGTGTCGGACGGTGGAAACCTGAGCCACGGCCTCGTCGGCGACGGGCTTCATGGCCACTGGCCGGCCGCGCCGCAGGACGCCATCGACGGTGAACAGCGCCTTGGCTTCGGCGTCGGCCAGGCGGGCGGCCACCGCTCCGGCGCCGTAGCCGGAGAAAAGGGGCAGGATCACGCCGCCGATGCGCGCGATAGCCAGCAGGGCGATGGCGATCTCCGGGATCATGGGCATGAACAGGCCGACGGTGTCCCCCTTGCCCAGGCCCAGCCTGCGCAGGCCAGCCGCGACGCGGCAGACCTCGGCGTGCAGCTCGCCATAGGTCAGCGCGCGCACGTCGCCTTCCTCGTTTTCGTAGCGCAGGGCGATCTGCTGTTCAGTAGGCGTGCCCAGCCACTTGTCCAGGCAGTTGTCGACGATGTTCATCTGGCCGCCGACGCACCAGCGCGCCCACGGCTTGCCCCGCGACAGATCCATGATCTGGCTGTAGGCTTGGTCGAACTGGATGTCCAGGTAGCGCAGCATGGCGTCGGTGAACCAGGCCACGTCCTCGATGGAGCGCCGGTGCAACTCGTGCCAGTCGGCTATGCCGTGCTGCTGCATGAAGCGCTGCAAGTGGCTGCCCTCGACGTATTCGGGCGTGGGCCGCCAGACGATCTCACCGCCAAACTCGAACTCTGCCATAGAACCTCCTGAACGATGAGTGATGAATGATGAACGATGAATCCGGAGGCGCTTCTGCATTCATCGTTCATCACTCATCATTCATCATTCTCCGATCATCATTCTCCAATCAGCAATGGCGTGCCCCACACCGCCCAGTTCCAGCGCGCGTCGCCCAGGCCGTCGGTGACGAGTTGGAGGGTGATGGGCTGGCCGGCCAGCGTGGGCAGATCCACCGACACGTCGTCCCAGGTGACGCTGTTCTTGGCCGCGCTCCACAGCCGCACGCCGTTGACGTAGAAGCGAAAGGCTACGTAGTTGTTGGGGCTTTCGGCGATCAGCGAGCCGTTGCGGATGCCCACCTTGGCCCGGAAGCGCAGCCGCGCTACGTCGGCCGGCACGTCGAGCTGATACTGCACCACCGACGCGCCGGCCGTGGGTGGGTGCTGCCAGATCGACAGTCGCTGCTCCTGCTCACATAATGCCGGCGCCACCCGCACCTCCATACCGTGCGGGGTCTGGGTGGCTGTAACAGTAGCATGTTCGAACTGCTCGATCAAGTCGTAGACCCACCGATTGGGCCGGCCAGCCGGCAGAGCCAGCTCCTCATCGTCGTCCAGATCAAAGCGCAGCTCGTCGTCGTCCCACTCGCGCCACTGCTCTTCCTGCCATTTGAGGAACGCGATGGTCTGGGAAAGCTGCTGCAGGCTCTCCTCGCTCAGGTCGGCGATGCGTCGCACAATCGATTCGTAGAGGTCTGTTTGGGTCATGGATGGACTGGGTGCTGGAAAATGTGGGGGTATGCAGATTCGTCGTCAATCGCGTTACTTTGGGCGTTGCCGGCCGTGCCTGTGACTGGCACAGCTCCATTTTACCGTCAATAGCGCTTCGCGTCAACAACGATTTCGTTCCCTGTCATGTCGGAGCACGCCGGCGCTGGTTTGCCAACCGACGCAGGCCGGGCTACAATCGGCCATACGCATTGTCGCAGTTACAACCCAGGAGAACTCGACCTTGATTGATGGCAGAGAACTGACGCGTGACGAGATCAAGGACATCTGGACCATCGACCGCAGCGAGTTGATCGAGGCGATCTACTACCTCGAAAACGACGCGTTGGTGCTCAAGCCGGAGCACTTTGATATGCGTGGCTGGCCGCCAGGCGAGGCCGAAACCAACACGTCCTTGCTGGAAGATTGCTACGACCACGGCGGCTGGTTCTACGGCCTGTTCGACGATAGCCGGCTGGTCGGCGTGGTCGTGCTGGAAGGGCGCTTCATCGGCGACCCGGGGGACCAACTGCAGCTCGAGTTCCTCCACGTCAGCAGCGGCTACCGTGACCAGGGCCTGGGGCGACGTCTGTTCAACCTGGCGGCCGGTGAAGCCAGCCGGCGGGGCGCGCGACGGCTCTACATCTCAGCTACGCCATCGCAGCACACCATCGGCTTCTACCTGGGTCTCGGTTGCTCCGTCATGGCTGAGCCAGAGCCTGAGCTGTTTGCACTGGAGCCGGAGGACATTCATCTGGAGTATGACATCGAGCCAGATGATCACAGCGGCCCCAACGATTGACCAGGAGCCTGGAGGGGGTTATAATCCTGGCCAACCCTGCGCTTGAAAGGATCGCTATGAAGATAGTGCGCAAAGTCCTCATCGCTCTGGGCGTCCTGCTCCTGGCTTTTGTTGTCTTGTTGGCCGGATCCATTATGACGCCATCCAGGCCGGCGGCGCGCCGGGCGTGGCCTGGGCAGAGCTTTTGGCCTGGCTTGAAGCGGTCGTCGGCGAATAACTATTCCCAGAACACAGAGAGACAAGGAGCATCATGAACAACGAATTTCATGGCTTGCCTACCCGCAGCCTGGCCAACCAGCACCTGCGCGTCGATTACCTGGCCGAGGCCGGGCCGCGGCTGGTGCGGCTCAGCCTGGCGGGTTCCGAGGTCAACCTGTTGGCCGAGGTGGCTGATCTGAGTTGGGATACCCCGTTCGGCGACTTCAATCTGTACGGCGGACATCGCCTGTGGCATGCACCGGAGGCTTTTCCACGCACCTACCTGCCCGATAGCGAGGGGCTGGTCATCGACGAGTTCGAGGGCGGCGTGCGTCTGCGCCAGCCCACCGAACGACCTACCAGCATCCAGAAGAGCATCGAGCTGCGTCTGGAGCCGGACCGGTCGGCGCTGGTTGTGCAGCACAGCTTGCACAACGTCGGGCTATGGCCGGTGGAGCTCGCGCCGTGGGCAATTACCCAAGTCGCCCTGGGGGGCGTAGCTGTGCTGCCCCAGCAAGCGCCGGTTCCTTCGCAGTACTTACCCACCCGCCAGCTCACCCTCTGGTCGTACACCCAACTGCGCGACGAACGGCTGCGATTGGACGACGACCTGGTGCTGGTCGATGGCCAGGTGGGCGAGCAGCCGTGCAAGATCGGCTACTTCAACCACGCCGGCTGGATGGGCTACCTGCTGGGCGACGTCTTCTTTGTCAAGCGCTTCACCCCCCAGCCCGGCCTGCCGCACCCCGACATGGGCTGCAACTGCGAGGTCTACGTCTGGAACCGCTTCCTGGAGGTGGAGACCCTCGGTCCGCTCACCACCCTGGAGCCCGGCGCAGCCGTTGTCCACGTCGAAACCTGGGAACTGCACCGCGTGCCTGGCGTCGAGCCGACCATCGACGGTGTGCGGGCGATGGTGGGGGCGTTGGGGTTGGGGTAGACGGACGGAATACTACAGCGAATGGTGAACAGCGAATGCCGGAGGGCGCTTCGGGCCACACCGTGCCCGCCTGGGGCTCGGTCGGAGACCGGCCACAGCAGGTAGAGGATAGCCCCATGAAGCACGACAAACTGAAGGCAATCGTCGTCATCGTCGTTGGCTTGCTGCTGGGCTATCTGCTTGCCGTGCAGCTCAACGCGTTTCTGGGCATCTCGTTCACGCCAAAAGACCTGCCGCAAGAGGCGACGTATAGCCCCGGCCCGCCCCTCCAGCCGGCCGCGCCGTTGCCGCCTGTGGCCGCCATCGTCCTGCCCGACGGCGCGCTGCAAGACGAGTTGTACCGGCGCGCAGCCGCAGACCTGGCCGATCAGCTCGAGGCGCGCAGCGGGCAGCAACCTTCTATCGTCGACTCGACCGACGCGGCGCCAGCCGGCCGTCAAGTCATCGTCGGCGCGGCCAACGCGCCTGACGAAGCGGCGACGCTGCGGCTGGCCTCGCCGGAGGCCTTTGCGTTCGCTCCATTCGACGGCATCGACGGCAGCCCGTCGCTGGCCATCGTGGGCGGCGGGCGCAGCGGCGACGTGTACGGCCTGTATCGCCTGGCCGACGACCTGCTGGGCGGCAGCGACGAGGCGGCGCTGTACGGCGAGACGCGGTCGTTCGCGCCCGCCCTGGCGCAGCGGCTGGTCGACCTGGGCGCAGTGGGCATTCCCCAGGACCCAACGCGCTGGGACCCCGCCAACTACTCGCACCACCTGCGCGCCTTCGAGGACGTGCTGCTGGCCGGGCCGCCCTACGTTGACGAGGCTCAGTTCGCCGCCGTCGAGCAGCAGTTTGCCGACTACGTGCAGCGCATGACCGCCTACGGCAACAACGGCATCGTCGTGCCCGGCTTCTTGGAGTTCATCGACTTCGACCGGGTGGGCGACGGGCAGCAGATCTACCCGATCGATAGCGAGTACCGGGCGCGCAGCGCGGCCATGCGCCAGCACTTCGGTCGGCTGTTCGACTACGCCGACGCCATGGGCATGGAGGTGATCCTCTACACCGACATGCTGGCCCTGACTCCGCCTTTGCAAAGCTATCTGGAGCAGCGTTTTGGCGGGCTGGACACCGAGAATCCGGAGCTGTGGGAGGTTTACCGGCTGGGGCTGGAGGAGCTGTTCGACAGCCTGTCGGCCGTGGACGGCGTCATGATCCGCATCGGCGAGGCCGGCAGCATCTACAACTTGCCCGGCTGGGACTACAGCAGCGCGCTGGCCGTGCGCTCGGTGGACGCGACGCAGGCCATGCTAGCGGCGTTCTTGCAGGCCGCCGAGCCGAGGGACAAGAGCATCATTTTCCGCACCTGGTCGGTGGGCGTGGGCCAGGTGGGCGACATGCACACCAACCCAGAGAGCTACGCCCGCCTGCTGGACGCCGTCGACTCGCCCAACCTGACGGTTTCAACCAAGTACGTGCAGGGCGACTTCTACAGCTTCCTGCCCTTCAACCCCACCCTGGAGAGCGGCCAGCACCAGCGGCTGGTAGAGATGCAGAATCGGCTGGAGTTCGAGGGCTTCATGGCCTTCCCCGATTTCGTCGCGCCGCTGCATCAGGCCGGACTGCGGGAGCTGCGCGCGGCCAACCCGCAGATCGACGGCGTGTGGGCCTGGAATCAGAACGGCGGGCCGCAGCAGGCCGGGCCCATGTCGCTCTACCCCTTCTACGGCTTCTGGCAGGCCATCGACGCCAACAGCTACGTCACCGCGCGCGCGGCCTGGGAGCCGGACGCCGACCCGGCCGAGCTGGCGCGCAGTTGGGTGCGCCGTACGTTCGGCAGCGATCCGGCCGTGGTCGAGCCGTTGACCGAGCTGCTCTTCCTCAGCCGGCCGGCCGCGCTGCTTGGCCTTTACATCAGCCCCTTCGCCGAGCAGCAGGTGCGCGGCCTGGGGCTGGAGCTGACCCCGCAGATGTGGATCTTCGAGTGGGACATCATCGACGGCTCCAGCGCGGTGCTGTCGTCCATCTACCTGACGGTCAGGGATGACGTGGAGGCTGCCATCGCCGAGGGCTTCGAGGCCGTGGCGCTGGTCGAGCAGATGCAGGCGCTGGCCGCGTCCGTCGACCGCGCTGCCGCCAGCGATCCAGCCTTGCTGGACACCCTGGCCGTGTCGCTGGCCTACGAACGTAACCTGTTCGCGACGTTGGCCTGGTATCGCAGCGCGTTTCTGCGCTACTACCAGTGGCTGGACAGCGGCGACCGTGGGGCCCACACCGCCTGGCGAGACGCGTATCAGCAGTACGAGCAGCGCCGCATGGACCATGAAGCGCAGTACGGCGCCAATTTGGACTTCCCCGCCTTCAACTTCTTCGCGGCCGAGGCTGGCTTGGCCCACGCGCAGCGGGCGCTGGCCATGGCCCGGCTGGCGCGGCTGTTGCTGGCGGCCTTGCTGTTCATGCTGCTGGCCGGCAGCGGCGTCGTGGCCCGCCGCACCCGTGCCTATCCGGGCAAGACCGGCCTGCAAGCCGTTTGGCAGGCGTTGGTCTCGCCCTTCCGGCGTCGCGAGCTTTCGACACCGGCGCTCGCCGACTGGCTGGCCGCGACGGCTCTGCCCTTCACGCTGATCGCGCTGGTCTACCTGACCTTCTCGTCTTTCCTCTCGCCGCACTACGCCCTGCTGACGCTGTTGATGCTGGGCGGCTTTCTGGGGGCGCTGTTCCTGTTCAATCTATCGCAGCGCGGCCGGTTGGCCTGGATCGCGGCCCTGCCCGCGGCCTTGTTGCCCCCGACGCTGCTGCTGGCCGCGGTGATTGGCCTGCGCGGGCCGGGTGGCTTCTGGTACCAGTTCTGGACCGACGCGGCCTGGCGCACGGCCTTCGTGACGTTCGACGTGGTGGCCATCGGCTGGATGCTGGCCGTGCTCTACGGCGCGCTGCGCTGCCAGGTGGGGCGGCCGGCGCTGGCCGCGCTGGGCCAGTTGCTGGCGGCCGGGGGAGTGACGCTGGCGCTGCTGGGCCTGGTCCCCGCCCTCTTCGGCCTGGAGCAGATGCTAACCGCCCTCAACGACGAGATGGTCGTCCTGCCCCCCGGCCTGTCGCGCATCCTGGGCATCACCGTGCATCTGGACATTCCCCTGGAACTGCCGGTCTACATGCTGGCGGCCGGCGGTGTGTTGGCCTTGGTTGGTCTGGGGTTGATATTGCTGAGCCAGCTACGCCAGATCAAACACCCGGCGCTCAAACTGCCTGTGCATCAAGCAACCTGACACGTTCGTTGGCGGCAAGCCACATCTGGTAGAAGGGGCTCCACTCGAACATGTCGGCCGAGTCGCCTAGCTCGCCTGCTTGGAAGCGCCGCAGGAACTTGGCGGACGGAATCCCGTATGCAGTCTCAAGCTCAACCAGGCGAGAGCGCAAACTGTCGGCTTCTTGCCTGGCCTTGACAACCTCCACGGCCAACAGCTTGTCGATCGTAGCATCAACCGTGGCGCTGCGATAGCCGCTACGGTAGAGTTGCTCGAGATTGCGAATCCGATCCAGGGTAGGTACGCTGACGCTCATGAGCAAATCACCTCATCACAGTCACCTGTTTCATACTTTGCTGGCAAAGATATGCGCAGATTTCTAGTACGGCCATTTCACCCTATCGAGGGCGGTTTAGCCAAGCGCCAAAAACAGCACGAGGCCCGGACATATCGTCCGGGCCTCGTGCTTGCACTCACCCAAAGCACATCTACGCCTTCGAGCCGCCGGCGACAAACTGCAACAGGCAACGGCCCCAGATGCCCATCACAATGGGGACGACGCCGATGATGGCGACGATGACGCCGCCGGTGCTGCCGGCCATGGGACCCAGCAGCCCCAGCCAGATCAAAACCAGGCCCAAAACGATGCGCAAGATGCGCCCAGCGGCGCCGTTCATGAATGTGATCAGACCAGCCATGGAAGACCTCCAGGTGTGAACGTAATGCTTTGTCGATAGCCTACACCGTTCAGATGCACCGGATGGCTGCAAAGGTTACATCGGGTTGGGCTGGCGCTGCGGCTCCAGGCGGAACACCGCGGTCATCGCCAGCAGGTTCTTGACCTTGATGATGCGCACGCGCCGGCCGCGGTTGAGGTAGATCTCGGCCGTGATGGCGATGTCCACCCGCCCGCAGAACTGGGCGAAGTCGGTGATGCTGACAGCCTGCCAGCGCGGCGCATCAGACCAGGGCTGGGGCAGGTCCGGCGCCAGCGGCACGCGGCCGGTCAGCAGTAGATCCAGCCGGCAGCGCCAGTAGCCCCAGTTGGGGAAGCTGACCAGAGCACTCTTGCCCACCCGCAGCATTTCACGCAGAATCATAGCGGGATCGTCCAGGAAGGGCAGCGTCTGGCTGAGGATCACTACGTCGAAGCTGGCGGCGGGGTAATCGGCCAGCCCCTCCTCCAGTGGACCTTGGCGCACGCTCAACCCGCGGCGCACGCAGGCCATCACGCCGGCCTCGCTCAACTCGATGCCGCGGCCGCGCGCCTGCTTGTGGCGCACCAGGTAGTCCAGCAGCGCGCCGTCGCCGCAGCCCAGGTCGAGGACTTTAGCCCCGGCTGGCACCAGATCGGCCACGGCCTGCAAGTCCGGCCGCAGGGCTGAGTAGGCCGCCATCTGTTCACCGTTCACTGTTCAGCGCCTCGCCCGCCAGCCGATCGAGGAAGCTGCCCAGCAGCCGCGTCATCGTTGCCACCTCGACCAGGAACGCGTCGTGGCCCCAGGAGCTTTCGATGTCCAGGTAGGTCACGTCGCAGCCGGCCGCAGTCAGCGCCTTGACCAGCTCCTTGCTGTGGTAGCTAGGGTAGAGCCAGTCGCTGGTGAAGCTGATGACCAGGAAGGCGGTGTCGGTGGAATGATCGAACGCAGCCGCCAGCGATCCGCCATGCTGATCGGCCAGGTCGAAGTAGTCCAGCGCCTTGGTGACGTAGAGGTAGCTGTTAGCGTCGAAGCGACGGGTGAACTTGTCGCCGTTGTGTTTGAGGTAGCTTTCGACCTCGAACTCGGTCTGGAATTCGTAGCCATAGCGCTCGCGCCCTTGCAGCCGCCGGCCGAACTTCTCGTGCATCGACTGCTCGCTTAGGTAGGTGATGTGGCCCACCATGCGCGCCACCGACAGGCCGGCATCGGGCTTGCGACCGTTGAGATAGTAGTCGCCGTTGTTCCAGGCTGGGTCGGCGTAGACTGCCTGGCGGCCCACCTCGCTGAGCGCGATTAGCATAGGGCTGTGGCGGGCCGTGGTGGCGATGGGGATGGCGGCGCGCACGCGCTGTGGATAGTGCGCGGCCCACTCCAGCACCTGCATGCCGCCCATGCTGCCGCCGGCCACGGCCAACAGCCGCTCGATACCCAGGTGGTCCAACAGTCGCGCCTGGGCCCGCACCATGTCGCCGATGGTCACCACGGGAAAGCGCAGGCCGTAGGGTTCGCCCGTGGCCGGATCGACGCTGCTGGGCCCGCTGCTGCCATAGCAACTGCCCAATACGTTGCTGCAGATCACGCAGAAGCGGTCCGTGTCGAAGGCCTTGCCCGGTCCGATGCAGTCATCCCACCAGCCCGGCTGGGCGTCGCCTGGCGACAGGTAGCCGGCTGCGTGCGCGCCGCCGCTCAGCGCATGGCAGATCAGAATCGCGTTGGATCGATCGGCGTTCAACCGGCCATACACCTCGTAGGCCAGCGTCACCGGCCTGAGCGCCGCGCCGCTCTCCAGCCGAAGCGGCTCGTCCTCGGCGAAGGTCAGGGTTTGGGTCTTGACAAGGCCGATGGAGTTGGGTGGGAACATGGTGGTGGTACGGAGGGGTAGATCGGCAGTTGGAAATTGGTAGATTGGTAGATTGGTGGGCGCGTGCCTCCGACCAATCTACCAATCTACCAATCTACCAATCTACCAATCTACCAATCTACCAATCTACCCTGCCTTTGTTAACGCCTGCTCCAAATCCCACAGAATATCCTCGATCTCCTCCAGGCCGACGCTGAGGCGGATGAAATCGGGGGTGACGCCGGCCGTGACCATCTCGTCCGGTGTCAGTTGGCTGTGGGTGGTGGTGGCGGGGTGGATGGCCAGGCTCTTGGCGTCGCCGACGTTGGCCAGGTGGCTGAAGAGCTGCAGGCTGTCGATGAAGCGCTGGCCAGCCTCGACGCCGCCCTGGATGCCGAAGCCGAGGATCGCGCCGACGCCCTTGGGCAGGTACTTCCTGGCCAGATCGTGGTCGGGGTGGCTGTCCAGGCCAGGGTAGCTGACCCAGCTCACGGCCGGATGGCTGGCCAGGAACTCGGCTACGGCCTGCGCGTTGGAGCAGTGCCGCTCCATGCGCAGGCTGAGGGTCTCGATGCCGGTCAGCGTGTTCCAACTGTTGAACGGCGCCTGGCACGCGCCGATATCGCGCAGGATTTGCACACGCGCCTTGATGATGAAGGGGGGCAGGCCCATGCCGGCCACGTCGGCGTAGGCCAGGCCGTGGTAGCTGGGGTCGGGCGTGGTGAAGTTGGC
>Ga0209573_1002543_pt1 | contig 22904 bp, 13 predicted proteins | sample TNRBio252014_DNA_FD_185870 | JGI IMG/M metagenome (GOLD analysis project Ga0209573, IMG submission 185870) | Wastewater treatment Type I Accumulibacter community from EBPR Bioreactor in Madison, WI, USA - TNR Reactor_6/25/2014_ DNA (SPAdes)... | ecosystem: Engineered > Bioreactor > EBPR >...
GGCAGGCGCAGAAACAGAAACGCCGCCTGCGGTGTCCACAGACGGCGTTTGCCACGATTGCAGGGTCGCAATCACAGTATCCAGTTGTGCGGTCATGGGAGTTTTCTCCAAAAGGGTGAGGGGTAAATTGGGAACCGTCCCGGAGCGATTGGTAGATTGGTTGAATGGTAGATTGGTGCGCCGCTGCGGCGGGTCGGCGGCCAGTCGTCGGGGTGACGAACTGGCCGCCGGCTTGGTTGGTCAGGCCACGATGTCCTCCGGCTCGACCGTGTCCACGATCTCGCAGCCGGCGAAGAAGGTCTCAGCATCCTCTTCCGTGGCGGCGTAGTAGGCCAGGTCGGGCGGGTTGTCCAAGTGGGTGGGGTCGAAGATCACGTAGGCTGTGGCCTGGGTCTTCAGGGCCAGCTTCTTGGCATGATGGATGGCGTTGGCAAGGGTGGTCATGGCGTCAGTCTCCTCGTTGCTTGGGAATGCGCCACGACGGCAGCAGCAGGGCGTCAGGCCCATTGCCTGTCGTGTCAGGGATGTGGCGAGCGCGCAGCAGTGCGCGGTCAGGGTCGGCGGCCAGGGCTTCCATCTGCGCGGTAAAGGCGGCCTTGACGGCTTCCTCGGTCAGGCCCACCGCGCAGTAGGCCACGGGCTGCTTCTCCCTCAGCTCGTCGACCAACTGGCTGGCGAAGGGGAAGTAAGAGCGGCGGAACGCGGCATAGAGCGGTCGCTGGCGAACGATGTAGTACTCGTCGCCGATGTCCTCCAGGGTGAGCGGCGTCTTGCCGGCCACAGCCAGGAAGAAGGGCTTGTCGTCATCGGCATACCACGCATAGGCGCGGTATGCCTTGCCGTTGAGGACGGCGATGTGCGTCGAGCGGTTGAGGGTCATCTCAGCGGGCATGGTGGTTTCCTCCAGGGATGTAGATGGGCGGCTCTTGGCTGAGCAGCCGGGCGCGGATGTCGGGGGAGAAGGTGCGGACGTAGGCGAGCCAGGCGCTGCGCAGGATCAGGCCGCTGCCGTCGCACGTCCAGCAGTGCATCGGCCCCCAGGTGTCGATGAGCTTGCCCTGGCCGTTGCAGGCGTGGCAGACCAGTGGCGGATCGTCCTCCTGGTCGAGGATGTGATCGAGGCGGAAGGTGAAGTCGTACATGGGTGCCTCCGGAAGGTAGGTGGTAGATTGGGAAATTTGTTGATTGGTTGACTGGTTGATTGGTAGGTTGGTCGAAGGGATGGGGGAGGTTTTGGGGGTTTTGGTTTTGTCCAAAGGCCCCCAAAACCCAGACAGAGCGGTTTCGTCCAGGCAAAGACAAAACCCAAAACCCCAAAACCCTGCTGAACTGTTTCGCGGCGAGCCAGGTTTTGTCCCCGAAAGGACAAAACCAAAACCCCCGAAACCCTACCTGAAGCCCAGGCCGCGCTCCTTGAGGGACACGAAGCGCTGGCGGCCGATGACCAGGTGGTCGAGGACATCGATGTCCAGCAGCTTGCTGGCCTCGACGATCTGGCGCGTGACCTGCACGTCTTCCGGCGAAGGCGACGGGTCACCGGAGGGGTGGTTGTGGACGACGATGATGGCGGCCACGTTGCGGCGGATGGCGGCTTTGAAGACCTCGCCAACCCGCACCGAGGCTGAGTTGAGGCTGCCGCGGTAGAGGGTCTCGATGGCCACGATGCGGTTGCGGGTGTCCAGCAGGACGATGCGCAGTTCCTCCTGGTCGAGCAGGCTCATCTCGGCCATCAGCAGGTTGGCTGCGTCGGCAGGGGTGCGCACCATGGGCCGCTCGTGGGGCGCGGCCACCAGCAGCCGGCGTCCGAGTTCCAGCGCAGCCTTGATGCGCGCGGTGATCACCGGGCCGATGCCAGGCTGGCTACACAACTCGTTCCAGGTGGCCTGGGCAATGCCGGGCAAGCCTTCCAGGGTGGAGAGCAGCTTCTCGGCGTCGTGTACCTGGTGAGGCGTGCCGATGAGGATGGCCAGCAGCTCAGCCGTGCCCAGCGCACCGGAGCCGTAGGCCTCCAGGCGGGCGCGCGGACGCTCGGCCGGCGGCAGTTCGTTGACTGTGGGCATGTAGGCAGCCATCGCCTCACGCAGCATCGACGTCTTGGGTTGCGCCGCTGACTGCTTCTTCTTGGAAGCCGGTGCAGGCAGATCAGGAAAGAGGGAAGGTTGGGTAGACATGAGAGACCTCCGAGGATGGGAAAACAAAAAAGGGCGACACCTGCCTCGTCGTGAGGAAGATGTCGCCCTGTGGGTGAATGTGAGCTGCGCGCTGCGGCCCACGTCAATGGGTTGCCGATGGGGATGGTCGGCAGTCGCGGAACCGGGTTCCGAAACTGCTGCCTGGTCGTCTCGTTGGCCTGCACCGCCAGCACCACGGGGAGGTGAGACACGCTGGCATGGATGCCCCCTCTCCTGGTAAGCTCAGAGGCTTTCCGGTCGGGAGAGGGGGTTAGGTTGTAGGACGGACTGCTAGAAGCGGCAGTCCTCGCTGCTGTCGGCGTGGGCCTCGATGTCCTGGCCCTGCTTGCCGGCGCCGATGAAGCGCACCGTTTTGGCGGTCAGGTTGAGCGACGCCTGCGCCTGGCCATCCCGACTGGTGTACGGGCTGGCGCTGATGGCGCCGACCACCAGCACCGTGCGGCCTTTGCCCAGGTACTGGTTGCACACCTCACCCAGCTTGCCCCAGGCCGACACACGGAACCAGGTGGTGGACGGCCGCTCGCCGTACTGCTCGTTGACGGCTACCGAGAAGTGGGCCACTGGCGTGCCGTTGGCCGTGAACTTCATCTCCGGGTCGTTGCCTAGATTGCCGATGACGATGGTCTGCTGGAACATGGAAACACCTCCAAAGAGAAAGCCCCGCACACAAGCGGGGCAAGAGTTGGGATGGACGCCGGCTTTGCACCGGCACAGGCTCCCTGGCAGGGAACCTTCACGGGATATGCCGCCCGTTGCGGCTTCAGAAGTAGTCCTCGTCCTGGCACTGGTGAGCCGAGGCGTCCAACACCAGCACCACACCGCCATCGGTGTAGCGGTATTGCCGGTTGATGACCGCATCGGCCAGCACCGCCGCCGCGCCGCCACGGTGGCCCCACTGCATCAGCAGGACCATGACAGCGCCGCGGCTGCTGATGGATGCCAACACCAGGGCGTCGAACTGATCCTGAGTGAAGAAGACCATCGCATACCTCCAGCGGCTGTTGATGCCCGGCCAGCCTCCGGGAACGCGAAACGACCCGGCCACGGCCTGCTGATGCGCAGGTGCGCCGGGTCGTCGGGAGAGGGTAAGCTACCCCCACCCTCTGGCCCTCTAAACTGATCGCAAGGTGGGATTGCATCAGTTTGCCGTGCGCAAGCCGGTCTGGCACGGCACTAGCCAGCATTTTCACATTGCAATCAGTTTAGTCTGCAGGTGTCATCCTGTGGGAGAACGGGGATGGAAGGGCGGGAGAGGGGGTATGTTCATTCTTGACTTACCCCTCTATCATTACCCTCCCATTCACAAATGTGATCGCGTGCAGAGACTTTCCAGGTATACTCACTGGCTGGGACAACGTTGCGGCGGAAAAAGCGGGAATAGATGGCAATTCTGATGGCCAAAGCCACAGGTGCGGCGTTGTCGCTCCATACTCAATCGTCGCATCGACTTGCCAGCAGCCAAGCGCGCTAGACACCGCGTCGGATCATTTTGCGTCAAGCTTGGTTGAAGGCTACTGCCTGGCACAGCCCCAAAAGCAGCGCACAAAAGAACGCTATTGGGTAGAGGAAGATCGTCCCAGGTCGCGCGTAGCCCTCGGAATTCGCCTCAGTCGATTGTTTACGCCAGGGTAGCGAAGCTCGAAATCACGATCCGAGCTGTCTCCCATGATCACCATCTGCCCTGGCACCACGATCGTTTGTCCACCTGGGGTCGCTTCTGCGATGCCGTCTCAGCGCAGGTGCGATTACCATCTCAGAAGCCGTCCAGAAGTAAGTTGGCGCTCTGGCCGGTCTCCTGACCGTGCCAGCCTGAGATGTTATTTCTGGACAGGTACTTAGTCGTCAGGCTCGATAATCGGCAGTTCCACGCCATCGATCAGCAATTCGATACCCCTGTCATTAGGGAGCCAACCGCTTTGGCCTCGCTGCCGAACATAGAGCCACTTGCCATTGTCGTCCCGTCCTAGAATAGCTACGCAGGTCCCTGCTGGCAGCGGATCGGATACCACAAGCGTCGAGTCCCATCCAGGGCCGCTCAAAAGATCGCGCTGGTCGCGCAGGACGGCCGACGTGTCGCCAGGCGAGGTAATCGCGCAGTACAGCCAGCTTGGTCGCACGCCGCGCTCGTTCAGTTGCGATGCACCTAACAGGATGAGGCCCATGATACCTGCTGTGATCAACACTCGTCGGATCATTCGCCTCTGGCCGATGGCGTCGCGGCCGGGGCTCGGAAAGCGCTCAGGGAACGCTATGCGCAGTCCCAACTGGAAGCCGACAAGACTGGCAAACACAATCAAACCTGTGTTGACCCAGCGAAGCACGCTATTGACCAGGATGCCGAACAGCCGGAAAGGCGAGAGCGGTCTACTCGAATCGACCAGAAGCACAAGCAGAAACAACAACAGGCCCAGCCCCACAGCAGCGGCCATAGCCATGACCGTAGTGCGCAGACTGCGCCGGCCCGCGGCGCGGTTGGCGACCTCTGGCTTGAGCTGCCATGCCATCACAAAAAGCAGAACGAAGTGACCCAACTGGTCGATGACGAGATAGGATAAGTTGAACCACCGCGACTGACTGGTCTGACCTGATACGATCTGGCGAATCACCGGAAAACCTGCAATTACGGCGAACAGGATTGAAACCAGGCTGCCGACAAGCGCCACGAGCAGCCAATCGCGCCACGCCATGCGCACGCCATCGACAAGACGCTTGCGGATGTAGATGGCAAGGTATACACCCAAGGCGACGTAAATATCGAAGACTTGCAAGGGCACCACGAGTTGGCCTTGATTGGCTACGTCAAGCCACCGATTGAGCGGATCGTCGATGGCTGCCAAGACAATCCAACTGGACTGACCCACCAAATAGGCCAGACCCAGAACAATAGCAAACTCGGCTCGATAGCGGATAAGCAGATTCAGGATACTCTCCAGACGCACCTGCTCAGCTCGATAAAGGGTCAGCAATTTCGGGATGCCCTCCAGGCGCACCTGAAAGGCTCGCCGGGGCAACGCATGGCCGATTTGGGGGCCTAGGTCAGGCAAATTCCTGACAGCAGCCAGGGAGTCCACTAAGCGATCCCTCTCCTCTGCTGGCAGCTTGGTCTCCAGAAGCTGAACGAGTTGGGTAGTCTGCCCTCGCTGCACTAGCGCCTCGGCAGCCTGGTTGCGGATCGCTGCGGTGGGATCAGTGAGCACAAGGCGTTGCAAGCGATCGTTGACGGGCGACGCCACGGCCGGCGCCAGCAGCCAACGCAACCCGGCTACGCCGCGCGCTTGGTCACCAACCTGTACTGAGGCCAGGTACCCATCGAGGAAACTCAGCGCCGCCTCAGGCGGCTCGAAGAATACCATCGTCTGGCTGAGGTCGCCATCTTCGTGGAGCAAGCTATGAAAGATATAATCCCGCTCGCCCTCATTTAAGCGCTTAGGGCGAAGAGCCAGCCAATCCTTGGCCACGCGCAGCGTCTCTCCTCGCAGCAAGGCTCCGGGGTCTTCCTGCACCTGCTGCCAGGCTTTGATCTGGTTTAGGAAAGAGTCGCGCCAGATGAGAAACTCAAAGTCGGTTCTAACCCAATCCTTGAGGGGCGGCCACCCCCGGATCAATGCCTCATGCATGACCTCCACCGTGTCCTTGCCAGTGGCTCGGTCACGGTCGGTCACCAGTAGGCGCGCGCGGGCCAGTTGCTCGACCAAGGGCCAGGTCTCAGCCGGCAGCTCGTCCCGCTCGGCTCGAACACGCAGCATCTCGATGTCGTCATCGCGCTTCTTCGGCTGCACCAGGCGGGAGAACACCTCCTGCAGGGTTTCCTTTTGCTCAATACCCAGACGAGCCAGTGTGTCATCGGCCAACTGGGCAATGGCCCCGCTTACGCCGCCAAAGTCGTCATAGGCTTCGTGAGTGAGCACGCCCGCAGCGGTTTGCCTCTTCCACAGGCTCTCCAGGGCAACCTGCAACGCAGACAAGTCGCCCGAAGCGTCCTTAACCGCGTCCATGATACGATCAACCAGACCCTCCTCGAAGCTTGCTCCGGCCATCAGCGCCGGCTGCTCCACAGCCAGCTTGCGCTCTTCCTGGGTCATACTCAACACGTTGACCCACCCTTGATCGGCGCGCGGACCGAGGCGCGAGTCCGCGAGCAGATGGCCGGCATAGTCAGCGCGCACAGCCAGCAGCACCGTCATGGACGGCTGATCAGCTAGCGTCAGCAAGGCGTCAACGAAGGCATGACGCAGTGGCTCGTCCTCGCAAAGGGTGAAAGTCTCCTCGAACTGGTCAACCACCAGCAGGTAACCCGGCGCGCGACGGAAGACCTGGCTGAGCACAAAGCCCAAGTCCAGCGTGCCTGCCTCCAAATGCTGAGCCAGCTTCTGAGCCTCAGCCATGCGATCAGTCAGGCCCAGCCCCGGCTGGCTCCAAAGGACCAGGGGCACGGCAAGGGCACGCAAGGGTTGGTTGCCAGGGCGCATGAACTCCACTGGCCAATCCTGGCTGCCGAGAATAGCGCCGTCTTGCAGACGCGGCCTCAGACCAGCCCGCACCAACGACGACTTGCCGCATCCCGAAGGCCCTACTAACGCGATGAGGTTGGTTTGCTTCAGCTTCGCCAGCAACCTCTCTACCATATCATCGCGGCCTTTGTAGTTGGCTGCGTTATCCACGTCGAAGTATTGGAGTCCCAGATAGGGGTTGGCAATCGACTGCAGGCGCGCACGACGGCCGCGCAGCTCACGAAGCGCCTCTTCCGCCTTGTCCTTTTCGCGGATCAACTGGAGCGGAACGTCCGTTTCCAGCACATATTGGGCCCGGCGCTCGTCGATCAGGCGCAGGTTGGCTTCGATCTCGGCGATCTGCTTGTCCAGGGAGTGGAAGGTATCGGTCATAGCTTTATACCGCCTGGGGTGATGGCCCACGGGTGATCGCAACATCCAACCTAACTGCAATTTACAGGTCTCAAGGCAAGCCCAGGCGCGTCTTGAGATCGGCGATGCGCTGCCGTAGGCGACCATCTTCCTTGAGGAGTTGGAGCGGCACGTCGGTCTCCAGCACATACTGCGCCTTGCGCTCCTCGATCAGGCGCAGATTGGCCTGGCTTTCCGCCAGTTGGCGCTCAAGGGAACCACGTTCCAAGGGCGCCGGGCCGGCAGCGGGTCCAGCTTGCGAAGGAGTCTCAGCGCGGGCCGCCAACTTCTGCTCAATCGACGCCAATTGAGCGGCGACTTGATCGCGCTCAGACTCCAGATCAGCACGGCGTTCTTCGAGTACCAGCTTGCGTTCGGAGTCCAGCTCGCGGCCGATATCTGTGTCCAGTGCGTCGATGCGCTTGCTCAGCGTCACGCGCCGCTTCTCCAACTCGACCAGTTGCGTTTCGAGGTGCCGGCGCTGGCTGGGTGAGAGATCTGAAGCGGCTGACGCAGGCGACGTTACAGAAGTCTGTTGGGACGCAACAAACACCACCTGACATGGATCGCTACGCTGGGCCAACAACTTGGGCTTGCCGGGTTCGTCCAGAGCCTGCAAGTCGATGCGGTTGCAGCCCAAGTCGAAGGCCGTCTGCACATCCCGGCCATACCCCAGCGCCTGGTAGAAGGACGCGGCGAAGGTCAGCGAGGCCGCATCGCCGATGGCATCAGGCATGCCGATCACGCAGTCGATGTGCGCGGCGATGGCCTGCGCCTGCGATTCGGAATAGCAGGCGTTGAGCACCACGCAGCGTAGGTTATCGCGCAGGATGGCGAACAGCCGACTGAGTGCGTCTGGCGGCACGGCAAACTCGCGGCCGCGCTCGTCCTCCAAGAGCAACTGGCCGGCCGGGCTGCCATGGCCGCTGAAGTGGACGATGTGTGGCTGGTGGCGCAGCAGCAACTCCTGCAAATCGCCGACGCGCACCGCCCAGTGCTGGCGCAGGTCGAACTGGTCGCGGTAGTTGGCCTGGCGCAGGGCCTGGTCGATGGCGCGCACTTCCTCGTCCAGGCGCAGGCGGGTGGTGGTGCAGGGATTTGAGGATAAGAAGAGAATGACAACAGGTTGATGAACTGGAAAGAGAATCGGAGTTTCGATCGGAGGTGAACTGGCGTACGCTGCCGATGCCGGCCCATGGCGGCACGATCTCGCCCAAGAGCTCGGCAGCGCCGTTGTCGGCAAACCACTCGCGCGCGGTACGCACCGGAATGCCCAACTTGTCGGCCACGTCTCGGCTGCCGGCCTTCCCCCGCCGAAGCCAGAGTAGGCTCGTAAGGCTTCAAGTTTCAGCGCGTCGATCTGGCGCTGTGAGATGAGATTGCGGTCCATGTGTGTTCCCCCTTTGTATGACAGTATAGCACTGTTCATTCGTGCTACGCAACTCTCACTTCCAAATCCTTTCAAGATCACTGACATCAAATGCGCTCTAATAGATGCGCCTTGGTCAAAGGCGGTTTATCTTGTGGCAGGATTGTAGAAAGTGAAAAGGCGTTGCCGCTCGATGACTGTCTGATGGGCAATTACCGAACCAGCAGCGCTCCATGCCAAGGGAGTGGTCCCTTCTGGAAGTCCCGTAAGCCCATGAATGTATTCTGGGAATCGAGGAGCGCCGTCAGCTGTTTCGCTGGCTATTCCGTTGACCACATTCAGGATCGCTAGACACTCCCTGGCTTCCTGATCATACCCTGCGCAGGCAAGCGCAGCAATGAAAAAGCCGTTGTTCACGGGCCATATCCCGCCGTTGTGGTACGCGCCAGGACGATTGCTGAACTTCCAGCTGTAATGCAGTTTCAATTCATTCCAGAGTGGATTAGCCTCATCAATGATTGGGTGAAAGGCTGGCAAGAGTTGGACAACTTGGCGCCGACGTAGGTCGGTCACATAGTTCACGATGGATTTGACCTGTCCGTTGTCGGCAAGCTCGGTCAGCAGCACCAGTGAATTCGCCAGCGTATCAAACATCAACCGATAACCAGCAGGCGATAGAGCAGCTACGAAGTACTCGGGCAGTTGAACTTGGCTGGCGAGGAGCGCCTGATAAGCTGTGGCGTGATAGATTTGCGAATGGTCTGGCGGCTTGGCAGCATGTGTCAGGGAGTAATTGGTTGATATCATCTGCCGCAGGTTGTCTGCGCGTCGCAAGATTGTGCCATTGTTGTTCGCCAGGCCGTATCCCTCCTGGCATAACCAATACAAGACCTGGTCACTAAGAACGTAGCCGTCAAGAATATACTCGTCGGCCCAATCTCCACCCTTCGGCACATAGATCAATCCTCTGTCGTTAAACTCCCAGGCCCTGAGAACCTGCAAACATTTCGCAATAACTGACTCGTGATAGCGCCAAAACGTCTTGTCGTGAGTACGGTTGTAATACTCCAAACAGCCGATCACATACCATAGAGTGGCATCAACACGACCTGCCACCGAACCATAACTGACCTGGCCACCCACATCGCCTGACGCCGCTTCAAGAGAGACGTTGCTTGGAATCTGGCCCAGTGGTCCCACGAATTTCGCCAGTGTTTCCAGCGTGAGACGAAATGTATCTGTTAGGCCGCTATCGTTCGCCGCCAGTGCTGCTAAGCCACAGATGACCCCGTCTCGGCTCCAAATCCGTCGATAGTTGGCGGTATTCAGTGTGGAAGCTACAAACCCATAGGAGGTTGAGCACTCCCTCAGAAAATCAAGTGCAATATGATATGGAGTCACGTTCGCACTTTCTCCTGCTCGATCCATTGCTTTTGAATCTCCTTAGCTCGCTTCAATTCTGGTTCCATCCCAAGGCGTTTGAACTCGGTAACCGCTCGGTCCACTAGCTCCATAGCTTGCTTCAATTCTGGTTCCATCCCAAGGCGTTCGAACTCGGTAACCGCTTTGTACACTAGCTCCATAGCTTGCTTCAAAGCTGATCCCATCCCCAGGCGTCCGAACTCGGTAACCGCTCGGTCCACTAGCTCCATAGCTTGCTTCAATTCTGGTTCCATCCCAAGGCGTTCGAACTCGGTAACCGCTTTGTACACTAGCTCCATAGCTTGCTTCAAATCTGATCCCATCCCCAGGCGTCCGAACTCATTAATCGCGTCGCCCACTAGCGCCAGTGCCTGCTTATACTCCTCCTCCACCCAATCGATTTGAGCAAGTCCAAAACGGGCAAAAGCGAGATTGACACCTCTAATCTTCTCATCGCTCATGCTCTCCTTGAACAGGGCTTTTGCTTCCTCATAGTGTCCTAACCTAAACTCCACGTTTGCCAATTGAAGCCGATTGGTCGCCATACCGATCTGTTCGCCGATAGCTTGGCGGATAAGGAGTCCTTCCTCGAATGAAGCACGAGCGGCACTCCAGTCCCCGGCAGCGCTTTGCAGTTCGCCCGTATAGCTTCTCAGTCGAGCAACAACTGATGCATGCATTCCATTCTCATACTCTCGGACCTTGATTAGGTTCTGCTGAGCAACGCTAATACCATTCTCATTGTGATCTGCTCGACTAAGATAGCATCTGGCGATTGCTTGCAGATCCCTGTTAGGTCTGTGCATCAACTCGATGAGCCCCAAGCCCTTCTCGACGTTTTCGCGCATCGTCTTGTACTGGCCTCGATGGCAGTAGACCCATCCCAATGTGTCAATGTAAATCCTGGCTTCGCGTTCCAGCCATTTATCTCCGCGAGCCATAGGAGATCCTTCCAGTGCTTTCATTGCCTTGATTGCCCGGCTACCAAGGTCCAAGCGTTTATCCCAGCGATCATGGAAAGCGAGACCATGAAACAAGTAATACTCGAAGAATATCACATCCGCCCATCTGCCAAGCTCCTTGTCGGCCCACTGAACGGCTTGCCACACATTTGACCACTCGCCTTCGATGTAGTCGGTACCTTTCCAGTCGATAGACCCAAGCCAACAATCCTGCGTTCCGTGATCTCGCGCGAACGCAACGAAGTAATCCACAAAGCGGTGCCACAGGCCCTTGCGCACGCGTTGGAACGACATGAGTTGTTCGGTGTATTGGCGTGTCAAAGGTAACATCCACACTCTGTTCACTGACTGGTGAACCAGAGCACGGTGTTCCAGCGTTTGCACAATGTCACCAAATGGCCGCGGGTCATCGTCAATGCCTGCTACTGACTTTAGCGCTTCACGACTCGCATCTTTTGGGAACAGGGCCAACGCTTGTAAGACCCTGAGGGTAGGTTTGTCCTGGATCGAGCTAAAGTTGCTGTTGAAGCATTTCGCTGCAATGTCCCCATCTTGGCGAGTCAGGCCCCTCAACTTGTCAGCGATAGTTTTCGAATCAGGGGGAAAATCACGCGAAAACTCACCAATGATCAGCCTCAAAGCATATGGCACTCCCCCAATGCGGTCATACAACTCACGCACTATCGCCTCCGTGAAGGGCACTTCGCGGCTCTCAAACCGAGATCGAATCAACTGAAGCGCTTCTTCTTCCAGAAGCTCCTTAATCTCTTCGCGTTCGTACTTAAAGGCCAACCCATCCATTCTCCTACTGGTAATGGCGATCACCTTGGCTTCTTGGCCCAACTGGCCAAGAAACTCGACGACTTGCCCATCAGAGATTTCGTCTAGGCCATTAATGATTATGAGACTGCGCTGCGGGGCGATTTGCTTGAGCGCTTGAAGTAATAGAGTGGGCTTTGACTCCGGTTTCTCACGCGATATATCCTCGCGATCGAGCTTCTTGACGCAGATGAAATCGACTAGATCTTCCAGTTTGTGCAACTCTTTATGACCGAGCCAGACTTTTGGACCGAAAGGCCGTTCTGGGTGCAGGTTATCTGACTCAGCGACGTAATCGCAAACGGCTTTGCCCACTAAGGCGGTCTTTCCGATACCGGGCATGCCCCATACGTTGAGAAAGCTGGCACCGCCCACAACCGAAAGAAACTTACCGATTCTTTTCAGCTCTTGTTTGCGACCGAACAGCGTCTCGGTGTCTTGACATGGCAAGTCCTTGGATGATACGTCCATAGATGTTGTCTTGCGGTGCCAATTGACTTCTGCGGGCGGGTCGCCGTCCAGCGGCATCTGTGGGCTTGACGGCACGGGGCCGGGGTCAAGAAAGCCACTCGAGGAGAGTTGCAGTTCCACACGGCTTATGGCATCCACAACTTGTTCACGCTCGGCTTCCAACTCAGCCCGCTCCTCCTTGCGCACTTGCTTCGTCCGGGTGTCAAGAGCGCGATCGATATCGGTGTCCAAAGCGGCAATGCGCTTTGTCACCGCGTCGAATCTTTTCCAAAGTTCGTCCAATTGCATCCTGAGAAGCTTCTCTTTAGGTGACTCTGCTGACATGGGTCAATCCTTGTATCACTTCAAGCGTGAGATGAGTGTAGAAGTTGTTCAACCAACCTGGCACCGTCAACCAAATCGACCGCCCTCAGTTCCACCACCGTCCACGCCGGCTCCGCCGCGCGCAGGCGATCGCGGATGTTCCGATCCCGCCGCAGGTTCTGCCCCACGTGCACCGACGCGCCGTCGATGTAGATGGCCAGCCGGCGCTCGGGCACGGCGAAGTCGGCGACGGTGATGGGCCGGCCGCCTGGGGTGACGGCGATGGGGACCTGCTTCTCGGGATGGAAGCCGTGCTGCTCGAAGAGGCGCAGGAACTTCAATTCCAGCGGCGAACCCACGCCGGCGGCGTAGGCTTCCAGCCACGGGCCGGGATCGTCCAGGTCTCCGGCCTGCAAGGGACGGGCCACCGGCGCGGCGCTGGCCAGGGCCTCCAGGTAGGGCATGGCCAGGGGCCAGCTCAACACCTCGTGATGGCGCTGGTTGGTGTAGGACTTGAGGCAGCGGTAGCAGGCCGTCTCGCAGTTGGCGTGCTCCAGGTGCTGGATGGCGCGCTGGGCGACCCGGTCAAAGTCGCCAACCGCGCGCGGCAGGTAGCCGGCGCCCCCCAGGCTGTGGTCGATGAAGGAGAGCGCGACCAGCCCCAGCCCGCTTTGGCCGGCGCGGTCGGGCCAGGGGCCTTCCAGGTCGATGCCAATCTCAGCGCCGTCCAGCATGTAGTGCTGGCACAGGCCGGTGTGCAGGGCGTAAGCCAGGGACCGCCCCCACGGCTCGATCTCCGGCCTGGTGAGCGAGCCAGGCACGGGCGCAAGGAGGCGCAGCACCTCGGTCTGGCCGGCGGCGACCAGGGCCAGGGGACGGGGCGCAACGAGGATCTGCGGGCACTGCGCCCAGTGGTCGAAGGGGTTGGCGGCTTGCTGGCTGCCCCTGGCCTGGCGGCGACCCTGGGCCGGGGCTTGTTCCGGCTGGGGCGGGGTCAGGATGCGGCCGCAGGCGCTGCACAGCAGGAAGCCCTTGGCGTCGCCGTGCAGCACGGGCAGGCCATCCTGCAAATCCTTGGGCGTGGGCGGCAGGCCCTCGTTCAGCCAGTAGACCGTCTCCTGGCGGCTGAGGCGCAGCGACCAGCCGTTGCCGGCCTGCCAGCGGCCCACCACCTGGCCGTCCCACTGCGCATAGGTCTGCACCAGGTTGCGGGTGGCGTAGCGCTCCTCCTCGGAGAGCACGGGCGCCTCATCCTGGCGGGCCAGAAAGCCGCCAAACTGGTAGGCCGGATAGGGCTGGCCGGGGTCGTCATGCTGGCAGCGGGGACAGCGCGGCTGGTCGGCCGAGAAGCGCAGGCCGCAGTGGGCGCAGATGCGGTAGGGCCACGACGGGCCGTCGGACTGCGGGTTCCAGGGCGAGGCGGTGTCCAGGCCGATGACCTTCCAGCGCTTGCCGCGGGCGTAGACCTGGGCTTCGGGTTGGAACTGGGCCAGGCCCAGGGTGCGGGAGACCGTGATGGGGTCTTCCTCGCGCAGGTCGTTGAGCAGGCGCAGGCTGGCCGGCTCGGTGGGGAACTCGTAGCCGGGCAGGATGCCGAACTCAGCCAAGCGGCGCAGGGGATAGCCGGCCGAGCGGTCGTCGGCGTCGGGGCCGCCCTGCGTCTGGTCGACGATGCCCAGCAGGCGGCGGATCATGCTGGCGGCGTGGATGCCGGCATGGGAGCGCACCAGCTCGGCCGCGAAGACGTCCAGGGCGCGGCGCAGCTCGATCACCTGGCGCGCAGTGCGGTCGAAGACGTCCTGCACGCGGCCGGGCAGCGCGTCCAAATGTGCCTGGAGCTGGGCCGGGCCGAGGCCGGCGGCAGCCAGGATGTCGCTGCCAAAGGCGCCAGTCGCAAGCTGCAAGGCGTAGCCGAACTGCGCCTTGAGCGCCTGGATCAGGCTATCGATGGCCTCCTGCTGCAAGTCGCCGGTGGGGCTGACGTACTCGACCATGCGGCCGGCCAAGCCGGGCTCGGCTGCGCTGAAGACCACGGCGTTGAGGTGGCGCAGGATGACGTCGCGGTTGCCCAGAGGGAGCGCGGGCGCAGCCACCTCGCCGGCGATCATCTCGGCCGGCCGGTCGAAGAAGTACTGGTCGTGAGGGGTGCTGCGCGCGTAGCCCAGCACCAGGCCAACGCGCGCCCGCCGGCCGGCGCGGCCGCCGCGCTGGGCGTAGTTGTCGGGCCGGGGCGGGATGTTGCGCATGGCCACCGCATCCAGGCCGCCCACGTCGATGCCCATCTCCAGCGTGGGGGAGCAGGCCAGCACGTTGGTCTTGGCCGTCTCGGGCCGGGCCTTGAAGTCCTCCTCCAGGCGGATGCGGTCCTCGTGGGGCACCTGGGCGGTGTGCTCGCCGGCCACCAGCGGGATGATGCGGTTGGCCTCCATGCGGCGCACGCTGCGGTTCTGGGCGATCTCAGCGTCGCGCCAGGGGACCAGGCTGCCGTGGCACAGCGGGCAGGGCGCGCCGGCCGGGGCAAAGGGCCGCGGCGCGCCGCAGACGTTGCAGCGCTGCCGCGCCGCCTCGTCCAGCAGGGCGATGCGCACGGCCTCGGCGTTGACTTGGAGCAGCTTGGTGCGGTCGCGGTAGGGGAAGAGATCGACCGGCAGCAGGAACCCGCCGTCGACCAGGAACTGGGCCAGGTCCAGCATGGCCTGCTCGGCCGGCTCGCTGCCGCCGTAGCGCTTGAGCAGGTGGCGCAGGATGCGCTCGGTGCTGGGGCCGCGGCCGCCGGCCCGGGGCTGGCGCCACAGGTTGTGGACGGTCAGGCCCTGCGGCGCTGCGTTGCGTTCCAGATAGGCCAACGGCTGGCCAGCCGGGTCGCAGGGATAGCCCTGAGGACGCTGCACGCGGCGCTCCCACTCGGCCGAGCGCATGAAGTCGGGGTAGGCGGGGTGAGCCGGGTGGTAGCGCAGCATGGGGCGGGAGAGCGCGCCGCGCACGCGCATCTCGTCCAGCAGGCAGGCGCAGAGGTAGGCCAACTGCTCGGGGGTGACGCCCCACTGCGCGGCCAGCGGCTCGCCCATGGCCTGCACGTAGCGCTCCAGGTCCTGGTAGCGCACGCCGGCCAGGCCCAGGTTGAAGAGGGTGGCGCGGTAGCCGGCGTTGACCGCCAGGTCGTCCAGCAGCGGCGCCTCCTCCCAGGCGCGCAGGCGGTTGCGGGCGTCCTCGCCCAGCCAGGCGCCGGACGCGGGCGCGTGGGGGTTGTCGCGCTGGCGCACCCCCTCGTCGCCCAGCAGCTCCACCGCGCGCTGGATCGACAGGCTGCCCTCCTGGCGCAGCAGGCGCATCAGGCTGCGGCGCAGGCGGTCGTAGCGGCTGGCGAAGATGATGAAGCGGGCCTGGTGGGCGGCATCCTGGCGGCTGTCGCTGAAGATCAGCAGGCGCTCCTTGCCGTCGTGGCCGGGCCGGCCCTGGTTGGCCGCGTGCAGCGCCTCGATCAGCCCCTCGCCCAGCACCTTGAGCGCGGCCGAGGTGCCCAGGGCGATGGGGGTGAGCACGTTGTGGCTGCCGGCCGTGCCGCCGCAGCACAGGCACTGGGTGCGGGCCGGCGCCAGCACCACCTGCAGCGGATAGTCCCCCTGGGCGAAGCTGAAGGTGAGGTTGGCCGGGTCGAAGGAGCCGGTCACCACCGGCCGCTTCTTGATCTGCTTGGGCAGGGGGCGGCCGCTGGCGCGCGGGGGCCGGCGCACCGCGGCCTCCTCAGCCTCGTCCTCCAACTCATCGTCGAGGCTGACGGGCAGCTCGAAGCGGCCCGGCTCGTATAGCAGCCACTCTGGCCCTTCGGCTTCCAGCGCGCTGGGGCGCAGCAGGCTGGGCTCAGGATCGCCGACGAAGCGCAGGTAGTCGGCGCCGCAGTTGCGGCAGATGTAGAGCGGCGCGGTGGCGTGGCCGCACTGGGCGCAGCGCTCCTCGCCCATGGGGTAGAGCCGGCCGCAGGCGGGGTTGACGCAGCGGTGGAAGCGCCAGCCGCCGCGGATGAAGCGGTGGACGCGCAGACGCAGCGGATTGGGCGCATCGTCCGGCAGGGCCGCGCCCAGCAGCAGCGCCGTCTCCACCTCGCGGCGCACGGCCCCAGGGTCGGCGGCGCGGCGGGTGGGGACCTCGCTGCGCAGCCGCTGGACGATCTGCGAGACCGACAGCGGCGCGCGGGCCAGCCAGCGGTTGAGGTCCCAGAGGATGGCCGCGCGCGCAGCCGCGTTGAAGGGCGCGATCTCGTCGGCCGGACCCGAGAAGCCGGACAGTTGGCACAGTGCCCGATGCACCTGGCGGGGGTCCGTGGGATCGAAGGGATCAACCGTCGTGGGCCGCGGCGGGTACGAAGCCTGGGGCGACTCCGGCACGTCGGCCAGCTCCTCGCCCAGCACCAGCACGCTGGCCGGATCGACGCCCACCAGCCGGCCGAAGAAGTCCTGCACGGCCTGGTCGCGCGCGGCGCGGGCCTCGGCCGGGCTAGCGCCCTCCAGCGCCACGCTCTTGATGGTGGCCGAGGTGCCGACGGGAACCAGGGCCGGGTAGCGGCGGGCTTCGTCGGCGGCTGGCGGCTGGGGCAGCCAGTCCTGGCGCGCGGCCTGCAAATGAGCGCGCAGGCGGCGCACCAGCAGCGCGATGTTGGCGCCCAGCGCGCCGCGGTAGGTGTGTACCTCGTCCAGCACCACGTAGCGGCAGCGGTGGTTGGCGAAGATGCCGTCGCGGTCGGCCGGCCGCACCAGCAGATACTCCAGCATCATATAGTTAGTCAGCAGGATGTGCGGCGGGTTCCTGCGCAGGTCGCCGCGGTCGGTCTGACTGGTGCCGCGATCATACTGCGCCACTTTTACAGTGCCGGCAAAGCCTGATCCCTGCAGATAATCGCTGATGCGTATGAACTGGTCGTTGGCCAAGGCGTTCATGGGGTAGACCAGGATCGCAGTCAGCCCTGATTGCCTGAAGCGCGTGGCGTCCTCGACCGCGTTCTGCAAGACCGGCAGCAGGAAGGCCTCGGTCTTGCCGGAACCGGTGCCGGTGGTAATGACGAGGGGGCGGGGGTCAGGGGACAGGAGGGTAGCGATGGCGCCGGACTGGTGGGTGTAGGCGGTGGGACTGTTGGAGCGCTGTTCCATGACCCGCGCCAGGCGGGGATCGATGGGCAGGTCGGCCCAGCGCTCACCGGCGCGGAAGGGGCGGTGGGCCTGGAAGAAGGGTTCCTGGGCCAGGAAGAGGGGCTGGTCGAGCTCCCGTTCCAGCGCCTCCTTCAGCGCCGGGTCCTTGGCGCGGAACTCCGTGCGCAGGTAGTCGCGGTATTCGTCGATGACCTGGTCGAGGGCGAGGATGGGGTGGAGGGGCATGTTCAGGGGCCTCACTGGTTATCTCGGAATAATCAAAGATACGGAACAAGCATGGCTACGACACAAAGTGGTGAAATTCAGTTCGTTTCTCTGCAGCCAGTTTCACACGAGCCGAGAGATAATGGGCAATCTACTCGAATTGCTCATCTCATGAGATAATAACTCCGTTGATGATAAGTCCACCTAGCCCGAAGCCTGTGAGAACTGAACCTGGTTGCATCTCGGCGCATCTACCGTCCCCTGACAAGACATACAAACGGTTTTGGGCTGCTATCAACATAACCGGTTCTGCTTCGAAAGGTAATTGGACAAGAGCGACCACCAAGCCATCGGTGCCCATCGTCTGGATGGAGGTGACTACCTCCAATCTCAGTCTATCTCCTGGTCGGCTGAAGCGCACATCTGAGGGGATAACCTCCACAGGGGAAGATGCATAACATGCCCAACCTACGTTGATAAAAGCACACGTCTCCATGGCTTGTTCGAGGTCCGCCTCTCGAATGCCACATGAGACCATCGCTACTGCCGTCTGGGTGGCTTGAACCTCGCTTCGCAAAGCGGCCAGTGCAGCGGCAGTGGCAGTGGTCGATTGGGCGGCTGTTGAACCGGGAGTGCCGGTTGATGTCGCTGTTCTCGTTGGAGTAGCCGTTGGAGTAGCAGTAGTTGTCTGCGTACCAACAGCGGTTGGAGGTGCCGTTGAAGTCGATGTCCCAATAGGCGATGCTGAAGGTGCTGATGCTGATGGTCTCGGCGTATCAGTAGGCGACGTTCTGGTAGATGTTGGAGATGGGGCGACAATGGCGACTAACGCTTCGAGAGTCTGATTCTCAATGGATATCGCCGCCTTCTGTGCCTCAGAAGTGGCTAGTTGGTCGATCACGTCTATTTGCGCCCCGAGGGCATCTTGTGCAATCCTCAAGTTGGCAGCTACTCGAGTCGCACCTGTTTCAGCAGCCATACGAGCAGCAACTGCACGTTCCCGCTGCTCTCGCTCAGCCCTGGTTTGGCTTAACGCAACAACTGAAGCGATCAAAGCAAAGATCACCATGACAGCTAATACCACTGCAAGTCTTTGGAAGCGCCTTGCTGCCGCGGCCTGTTCGTCCGCGCGCCGCCGTTCCAATGCCAACTCGCGTTGGCGGGCAGCCTCTTTCTCTTGGCGGGCGGCTTGTTGGACGTCCTGACTAGCACGTATGAACTCGGCTTCCGACTCATTCAGCGCCACACCGCTCGCTTCGACGACGCGCAGTGCTTCTTGGAGCACAGTCTCGGTGGTGTAGAGCGCGCCAGGATCTCGCCCACTTGCGATCCAGCGCTCGGCAGCGTCGCCGACGCCCTGGCGCTGACGGATGTTCTGCCGCTCCTCTTCCAGCCAATCCACCAGTCGCGGCCAGTTACGCACAAGTGCTTCGTGCGCAACCTCGACTTGTGTGTCGGCGGCGATGTCGCCTTCGCTCACCCGAAGCAGATGGGCGGCAATCAGCTTGTCCAGAACTTGATCGACCCTATACTGAGCTTCGCCAGCTTGGTACAGCGTGCGCAAGCGAACTCGATTGCTGGTGAACTCCAGACCCTCTCCTGGTCGTACCAGGCGCAAGAAAATGCGTTTGGCTGTGACCTGCTCCTCAGGGATCAAATTGTCGAAGAACGCATCGGCGCTGCGCGCTAAGGCCAGACGACCGCTTCCCAGACGATTGTAGGCTTCCCAAGTTATGCGATTGCGCGCACGCCTTTCCCATAGCTTGAGCAAGGTGAACTGCAATAGAGGCAAGCCAGCGGGCTCGCCGAGCAAATCCTGCAGCAACAGATCGACAATCCCTGACTCGAACTTGAGCCCCACTGTCTCGGCAGGCTTCTCGATGGCCTCCCGCAACTCTGACGCGCTCAACGGAGTCACCCGTACCAGTGCTTGCTCGAACAGAGGATAGAAGTTCGGCATGCGCGCCACGAAGGGTTCAAAATCGCTGCGCATGGTGATGATCACCGCGTGCCGCGCGCCGGGCGCCTGCACCAGGGTGGTCAGGTTGTCGATGAACGCCTGGCGAGCCTGTTGGTCGTTGCAGAGGGTGAATACCTCCTCGAACTGATCCACAACCCCCACAATCGGCGTATCGCCGGCAGCGTCGATCAAGTCGAGCAAGTGGCGTGGGTTCTTTCGGAGCAAACTCTCCTGCTCGTGCGCCCACTCGATTGGATCTTCTTCTGCACCTACCCCTACGGACTGGATCAGACGCGCCAAATTGGCGAGAGGATTGGAGCCAGGCACCATGGACGGTACATAACGCCAGGCGTCGCTATCGGGAAGAACGCCACGCTTCAAGGCCGGTAGCAATCCCGCCAATACCACGGACGACTTGCCGCTGCCGGAAGGCCCGACCACGGCCAGCAACCGGCCGTCAGACAGCTTCTCGATTAGCGTGCTGACCAGGCGCTCGCGCCCGAAATACTTGCCCTGGGTTGTTTCACGGAAAGGATCGAGACCGACGTATGGGCACAATTCGTCTAGCAACTCAGGCGCGAGTGCGGGGTCGAAATCACTGAGGGTGGCGTCGGGCGCCCGACGGTTGGCCCGGAAGAGTGTGGCCGACCAGTAATCCAGCACGCCCTGCGCTGTCCAGCGCTCCTGCTCCTCATCCAACACAGATCCTGTGGCCTGTCCCTGGGCGATGAACAGCTCGATGCGGTCGAAAAACTCGGCGGTGTCGCCCTCCTGGCGATGGGCCTGGAGCAATTCCTTGTGTACGATCTGCAATGCAGCCAGAGAGGGCAGGCGCTCAACGCCGTCGACTGGTGAGACGATTTCGGGGTTATCGGTGCTCATCGGGTCATATCCTTTGGCACGCAAAGCATGTTCTGTGACGCACTTCGTCGTCAATCTACCAGGGCTGCAAGCTGGGCTTCGATCTCATTCAACTTTGCTGTTACTTCGCTGCGTTCGACCTCGCGTTCATCTCGGCGCTGCTTGAGAATCAGCCTCTGCTCGCTGTCAAGGGTCCGGCCAATATCCTTGTCGATAGCCGTAATCTGGTCAGTCAGCGCGCCATAGCGCCTGCGCTGTTCCGCCAATTGCCCTTCGAGGCGGTCACCGGCGCCAGGTCGAGCCTCATCGGCACTGGGCGGCTGAGGCATACCCGCAGCAATGATCTGGGCCACTGCGGCCAGCGGCGCTCCGATATCACGAAGCTGGCCGCACAGGTCCTTGAGCTCCGTGTCAACCTGGAAGAAGCGTTCCCCGGCTACCCGACGGTAACGTCCGAAATGCGACCTCGTCTTTGCCGGATCATGATCGGTCATGGCCTGGTCAAGGGCTGCAGCGCTACGCCCAAGGTTTCGCACCCATTCCTCACCTTCGTCGTGCATCAACGGTCTGATCCGGGCTTGTAGATCGGGCCATGACATCTCCAACTCCTCCAGGTCACGGTCAATCCCGGCTTCGATGCGCCTGCACTGCACGTCCACGTCCTGCCAACGGTCATGATCCGTCACCAGGACAGTCACTCGTCCGCTTAGGTCTGCCAGAGAGGTGACGCTCTGTTCGAAAGCCCGCGCCTTCTGCGGATCGACGCCAACGTGGCCCAGGGTTTGTTCGATGGTGGTCATCGCCTGCACAATAGCTTCCATGCGCAAAGTGCGAGCGGCAGCATTAAGACGGGCATTGATCAGGGAGGGATAGCGATCCAACACGCGTCGCACCAGCCAACAGCAGCGCTTGAGCGACGCCATGTCACGCGTTTCGAGCGCCTGTGTCAAATGAGCCCTGGCCTGAACCAGGTCCTGGATCCAGCTCAACTCGTCACCCGCTACTGCCGGACGACCGGCGACCTCCTGCAACTTGACCACAATCCCTTGCAGGGTAAGCTCGTGGTCCATGATGATGTCAACGGCCACGTCGTCATTTGGGAAGCGCGTACTCTGGGTGACGATGCTGTTGTAGCACATGAACTGGAGCTGGTGCAGCTTGTCGTGGATCTCCTTGTAGTCGCCCATGATTTCGATCTGCTGCGCGGCGGCCATGAAGTCTGCGTGGAACGCGGCAACCGTGGTGCGTACCTCTGGAACCTGCAAAAGGTTGGCGAGTACGCCCAGACCACGGTCAATGGCTTTGAGATCGATGGGGTTGGTCATGGTTTCGTTCCAGTGAAGACATCAACGTAAGCTGCGCTATCAGCGAACGAGGTCGGTTAACTCCATTGTAGGGCCAGATTGCAACGTCGTCAATGCCGGCAACTCAATCACCACCTCCGGCACCGACTCATGGAGCAGCGCCTCCCAGTACGGATCCCACGGCTCAGTGATCCTGTGTCAGACTCATCGTGATCGATTGAGTCCTTCCAGTTCGCTTTCGATACGGCTGATCTCCTGCGCAACATCATCGCGTTCATTGGCCAGTAACTCTCGTTGTTCCTTGAGGACGCCTCTTCTGTAACTTTCAGTAGTCAAGCCGATGTCCGTGTCTATCTCATTGATGCGGCGCGAGAGCATACTATAGGATGCTTGAAGTTCAGAGAGCTCTTGCTTGAGATGTGCAGTTAGCTGACTGCCAGACCCACGGGAAGTCGCAGCGCCGATAGTGTCCTTTTCTGTGGCCGTTAGCTCTGGATACCTTTCCGGCAGGTAGTTGAAGAGAAAACCCTCGAGACGGCGAGCATTTTCTATCACCCTGGCCACTGTGGATGCTCGCCACCACCAAAAAATATCGGGGTCTTGGATCCCGGCAGCAACTGTACCAAAAACGATGAGTATCACTATGCCCATCGCAAGATACAGTAGAAATGCCAAGTCCGAAATCCGTATCCAATCCAACATTCCGGCAACGGATGTGACAAGAATGACGACAAGAACTGCAAGAAGCCCGACAAGTAGGTGCCTGATTTCAAGACACCAGACCGATCCAGGCACAAGTCGTCTGACCTCAGGATCATCAACGAATTCTCGGACATCCCTGCGGAGATTGTTGTAGTAACCTGCAAAATGCCTGTCTCTTCTCGACAGCGCTTTCCTGGGTAGCTGATGAAGGCCACTAAGAAGTCGTACGGAGCGCCTGTGAAGGTCAACGGCTCTCTCCAGTTTGGCATTGTAGGCTGGGTTCATATCGG
>Ga0209573_1002545_pt1 | contig 22875 bp, 21 predicted proteins | sample TNRBio252014_DNA_FD_185870 | JGI IMG/M metagenome (GOLD analysis project Ga0209573, IMG submission 185870) | Wastewater treatment Type I Accumulibacter community from EBPR Bioreactor in Madison, WI, USA - TNR Reactor_6/25/2014_ DNA (SPAdes)... | ecosystem: Engineered > Bioreactor > EBPR >...
CATTCCGAACAGAGAAGTTAAGCCCTTCAGCGCCGATGGTACTGTCCTGCGGGATGGGAGAGTAGGTCGCCGCCTCTTTTTTTTAAAGAGCCTGATCAATTTATTTTGGTCAGGCTCTTTGTATTTTAATGCTTTCCTTTACCTCCAAAAATAAATTTTATCCCTTTTTCTTTGCCCCTTCCTTTTTAACCTTCACTTTTTTACTAATTTTGGCCTCAATTGCAAAATGTCGTTTTTACTATTTGAAAATTTCCTTGTTTTAAAATCTGTGTTTATTGGATTTTTTTGAAATAAATCCAGATAATAAAATTTATTAAAATCTTTCTATTTTATGAAATGGATGACTGATTTCCTTATTTCAAGTATCGGACGTAAACTGATCATGGGACTGACTGGATTGTTTCTTGTATTTTTTCTTGCTGTACATCTATTCGGTAATACGAATTTGCTCCATAATGACGGAGGAGAAGCTTTTACCAAATATGTGCAATTTATGAAAGTTAACCCCATTATTAAAATTTCTGCCTACATGCTCTATATTTTTATTGTTTTACACGCTATACAAGGCACTTTAATATGGATAAATAACCGTAAATCCAAGGGTAAAACTTACGCAGTATCAACTAATGCGAACGCCGGATTTGCCGCCAAAAATATGTTCTACCTTGGATTATTGATTTTTGCCTTTCTTGTTTTTCATATGGGTGATTTTTGGTTGAAAATGAAAACCGGTTCTTTGGATGAGTTCACCTTGTATTCCGGTGTCGTCGCAACCTTTAAAATACCTGCTTACCTTGTCATTTACGAAATTGGGATCATTGCGCTTTTTTTCCACTTAAATCACGGTTTTCAAAGCGCTTTTCAGACTTTGGGACTCAATCACAGTAAATATACTCCACTTATTAAAGGATTAGGATGGATCTATTCCATAGTTGTTTCTTTGGGATATTTCATCATACCTTTATATGTTTACTTCGTAGTACCTATTCCCGCTTAATTTTTTAAAGATAAAAAATATACTTCATGTTGAATGGTAAAATTCCTCAGGGCCCGCTTTCAAAGAAATGGACTGATTATCGGTCAAAAATGGATCTGGTGGCTCCCAACAATAAGAGAAAACTGGAGATCATTGTGGTTGGAACTGGTTTGGCTGGTGCATCTGCAGCTGCTTCCCTTGCAGAACTGGGTTATAAGGTAAAAGCATTTACCTATCACGACAGCCCGAGAAGAGCACATAGCATCGCTGCACAAGGTGGTATTAACGCAGCTAAAAACTATGCCAATGACGGTGACAGCACCTATAGATTGTTTTATGATACCATCAAAGGTGGTGACTATCGTGCCAGGGAAGCCAACGTTTACCGTCTTGCGGAAGTTAGCGCAGATATCATCGATCAGGCTGTTGCTCAGGGTGTTCCGTTTGCAAGGGAATATGGCGGCTTGCTCGACAATCGTTCCTTCGGAGGTGTTCAGGTTTCCCGTACTTTCTACGCAAGGGGTCAGACAGGACAGCAACTATTGATTGGCGCCTATAGTTCTTTGTCCAGACAAATATCCCTTGGACAGGTGGAAATGTACAATCGACATGAAATGCTGGATTTAGTGATCGTTGATGGTAAAGCCCGCGGTATCATTGCCAGAAATCTCCTGACCGGCAAACTGGAACGCTTTGCTGCACATGCTGTTGTTTTGGCAACAGGTGGTTATGGAAACGTTTTTTACCTGTCCACCAATGCGATGTATTGCAATGCAACGGCTGCATGGAAAGCAGTTAAAAAAGGAGCTTTTATGGCAAATCCCTGCTTTGTTCAGATACATCCAACCTGTATTCCTGTTTCGGGAGATTACCAGTCAAAATTGACTTTGATGTCTGAATCTCTCAGAAACGACGGACGGGTTTGGGTACCAAAAAAACAGGAAGATGCTCAGTCCATCAGAGAAGCTAAAAAATCACCGCTCGATATCGCTGAAGAGGACAGAGATTACTTCCTCGAAAGAAGATATCCCGCATTTGGCAACCTGGTTCCACGGGATGTGGCTTCCAGAGCTGCCAAAATTGCCTGTGATGAGGGAAATGGAGTCAGTCCGACCGGATTGGCCGTATATCTCGATTTTGCTTCAGCTATTGAGAGATATGGTCGATCCAAAGCGATCTCCACAGGCATTTCAGATCCTGATAAAAAGACCATTGTTAAGCTTGGGGAAGAAGTTGTCTCTGAAAAGTATGGCAACCTCTTTGAAATGTATGAAAAGATCACCGGAGAGAATCCTTATAAGTTGCCAATGAAAATTTACCCTGCTATCCATTATACCATGGGCGGACTTTGGGTTGATTATAACCTGGAATCCAATATTCCCGGACTTTTTGTTTTGGGGGAAGCCAATTTTTCAGACCACGGAGCCAATAGATTGGGCGCTTCTGCCTTGATGCAGGGTCTGGCAGATGGCTATTTTGTGATCCCTTATACCATTGGTCAGTTTCTGGCAAAAGACATTCGTACCCCAAAATTTGACACCAACAGACCTGAATTTGATCAGGCTGAAAAAGATGTAAGTGACCGACTTAATCAATTGATGACTGCCCGGGGAAATCAATCCGTGGAAAGCTTCCATCGCAGACTGGGAAAGATCATGTGGGACAATGTTGGCATGTCCAGAAATGAAGAAGGCCTCAAAAAAGCTATTGAAGAAATCAAAAAATTGCGCGAGGAGTTCTATAAGGATGTGTTTATTCCGGGTAGAATCGATGAGTACAACTATGAACTGGAGAAAGCCACCAAAGTGGCAGATTTCTTCGAATTGGCTGAATTGCTGGCAGTGGATGCATTACACAGGAATGAGTCCTGCGGAGGACATTTCAGAGAAGAATACCAATCTCCGGAAGGTGAAGCGCTTAGAAATGATGCTGGTTTTGCGTATGTTGCCGCATGGGAATGGAAAGAAAATGGTGAACACAAATTGCACAAGGAAGAATTGACATTTGAGAATATTGAACTGAAGACCCGAAGTTATAAATAACATATTGACCTGAAGATCAATGTGAAAATTATCAGGTTTTTAAAGGAAAAAGCAAAAACTTATTGCATATGAATCTTACACTCAAAGTTTGGAGACAAAATAGTCCGAAAGACAAAGGACGGTTTGAAATATATAAGGTGGTTGCCAATGAACACATGTCTTTTCTGGAAATGCTGGATGTGCTCAATGAACAACTGGTTTCTCAGAAAAAAGAACCGGTTTCTTTTGAACATGATTGCCGTGAAGGTATCTGCGGAACCTGTAGTCTGGTGATCAATGGAAGACCTCACGGTTTATTGCAGGGTACAACCACCTGCCAGTTGCATATGAGATTCTTCAAAAACGGTGATACGATTGTGATCGAGCCGTTCAGAGCCAGAGCTTTCCCGGTGATCAAGGATCTGGTAGTGGATCGTTCAGCTTTGGATCGTGTGATTCAGGCCGGAGGCTATATATCAGTGAATGCTGGTAATGCGCAGGATGCCAACGCCATTCCGGTCAATAAGGAGATCGCATCCATGGCATTCGATTCTGCTGCATGTATTGGTTGCGGGGCTTGCGTCGCAGCCTGTCCCAATGGTTCTGCCATGCTGTTTACATCTGCCAAAGTCTCGCATTTGGGATTACTGCCGCAGGGAAAAGTAGAGAAAGACAGCAGAACACTCAAGATGGTTCAGCAAATGGACAAAGAAGGTTTCGGCAGTTGTTCCAATATCGGTGCCTGTGAGGTGGAATGTCCAAAAGGCATCAGTCTGACCAATATCGCAAGGATGAACAGGTATTATTTCGCAGCCAGTCTGGGATAAAACACCGTTTATTCAGGCAAAATTTTATTTGGTTATTATTTTTCGAACATAGATCTCATGAATACATTTAACTATGTTTTGAAAATCTGCTTTCCAAAAACAAGGTAATTTTGAAAAAACAAGGAAAATTGTACCTGATCCCGGTTCCGATCTCCGAAGGCAAGGTGGAAACCATCCCGACTTCTGTACTGCAAACCATGCATGCCTTACGTTTTTTTATTGTTGAACGGGCAAGAACTGCCAGAAGATGGATGAGGGAAAGCGGTTACCAAGGAGATATCAGTCAGATAAATTACTTTGAATTGGACAAAAGGGCAAAAGATCAAATCACCCAAAGTATTTTGGAACCTGTCTTCGAAGGACACGATATGGGCTTGATGTCAGAGGCCGGGATTCCGGCGATCGCAGATCCGGGAGCGCAAATTGTAAGCTTGGCTCATACACTGGGAGTTCAGGTGGTACCGCTCACAGGACCAGGTTCGGTTTTTTTAGCTTTGGCAGCATCCGGTTTGAATGGACAAGAGTTTTGTTTTCTCGGTTATTTGCCGGTTAAGAGAGATCAGTTGATCAAAAGATTGCGCGAGTTGGAACAATCCGTTCTGAAGCATGGGATCAGTCAGATTTTTATTGAAACACCTTATAGAAATGAACAGATATTCAGGACGATCCTGGAAGTTTTAAATCCTGCAATAAAGCTTTGTATTGCCAGAGACATCACCGGACCTTTGGAGATGATCCACACCTACCCTGTTTCAGAATGGAAAAAAATGACTTTGAGTGAACTTGGAAAGTTTCCGGTTGTTTTTATTTTGGGTAAATAAACGATTCAACAAATTAAAAAAACTTCAATGAATATTATCGGTTATATCCACCAGCTATTTAAATGGGTATTGATACTGCCAATCAGGATCTATCAGATCTTTTTATCTCCACTGCTGGGTAAAAACTGCCGTTATACACCTACCTGCTCACATTACAGTATTGAAGCCATCAGGGAATGGGGCATTTTCCGGGGCAGCTGGATGGCTGTCAAACGAATAGTCAGTTGCAACCCCTGGGGTGGATCTGGTTATGACCCGGTGCCGAAAAATGAAAAAAGAAAAGCTGCAATTCACAAAAGGTGAAATAATGAAAAAGTAGTTGAAAGATCCTGAATGTGCTGAACGAAAAATAATTCAGTAATACAGGTTTCCCTTAATAGCTTGTTGAATGGTAATTGATTGTATACTAACTACTTATTTAACTATTTAAAATGATAAGCGGAAGGATTTTCGAAACAAAGTAATAAATTAAACCCATTTTAGATCTCATACAAACCATGCCTGATGGCATAAATGACCAAACCAACACGGGATTTAACCTCAAGTTTTTCAAAAAGCATATCCCTGTAGCCATCAATTGTTTTGGGGCTCAGACTCATGATTGCCGCAATTTCCTTATAGGTCATTTCAGAACAGGATAACTTCACAAATTGTAGCTCTTTATCTTTCAGATCCAGTTCATTCAATTTGTCCTTATTCACAGCTTTAATGAGTGCTTTGGTAACCTGTTCTGATTGAAAAAAACCATAGTTTATGGTATCATCAAGAGCCTTTCGAAGGATTTTGGGTGAAATATCCTTAGGAAGATAACCTTTTATGCCTTTTTTGACCATCTTCAAAATGATTTCTTCATTGTCCAGCATAGATAATACCAATACATTCAGATCCGGATGATGCTGCATGAGCCACTCAGCAGTTTCGTATCCATTCATGACCGGCATATTGATATCAAGCAAAATAATATCGGGTGTTTGCGAAGATTTATTTTTTAGCTTGTTCACTAAGTCTTTCCCGTTTTGTCCGCAAAAAGTTACACGGTAATCTTCAAAACTGTTTATCATCATTTCAAGTGATCTGCTGAATAATTCATGGTCATCGATGATAAATACCTTTTTTTGCATAATTGAGTTTTTAGATTGTTTTCCTTTGGTCAAATCTGTTTTTAAGTCAGACAGAATATATAATGAAAACTGTTCAGACTACATGATCTTTCCAACGGTTAATGCACCTGCGAAAAATCAGTACTTCCAAAAATTTTACACAATGTAGTTGATCATTTCTATATGATCGAAATAAATTGCATCTATAATTGATAGTAAGATTTTACGCATTCATAACATCCGGGTCTTTAATGGTGTATTTAATGCTTGTTAAAACGCCGCCTTCATTTTTATTGTGGAAATCAATGCTTCCATTCAAAAATTTTATTCTGGAAACAATATTTTTTAACCCGATGCCATAATGTTCTTTACTGATATCCATTCCAATCCCATCGTCCTGCGCGGTAATTTCCAGTCCATTGTCTGAGTAGTGGAAATGTAAATCAAACTCCGACGCTTTGGCATGTTTGATCACATTCGAAATGAGTTCCTGTAATATCCTGAAAAGTACAATTTCGTCATCGCTTTTTAACGGATAGGGTTTGCCGGTTATATTGAATTTTGCGTTGAGAAATTTGATCCTGTTCAGCCTGTCAATTTCAAATCCTGTGGCTTTTACCAGCCCCATAAAACCAACTGAATCAGTATTTAAAGACTTTGACAGACTTCTTACATCTTCCAATACACGGCTCAGTACATCCAGCGTATCATTCACCATTTTTTTGGATAGATCGGTTGGCTGTTCGGGCAACATAGACAATTGCATTTTGCTGACTGAAAGCAACTGCCCGATATTGTCGTGAAGTTCCCAACTGATGCTTTTGAGCAGGTTTTCCTGATTTTCAATTCTTATTTTTGCCATCTCGATCTCTGCCTGTTTTTCGGCTTCCTGTTTTTCGATAATGAATTTCATCCTTCTTTTATTGAAAACAGAAAACAAAACAAAGATCAGACTGACCATGATCAGCAAGACAGATACAGAAAATAAGATCAAATAAATTACCTGTGTTTTGTCCATAATGAGGCATAGATAAAACAAAAATTCATGACCATAATTAAAAACAAGGTAATGATATTTTTTATTTCAAAATTAACTACCATAAATTCAAATGTTATGATCACGGGTAAAAAAGGAACATAGAAAAGAAGCAAACCCAAACTGATCCAGAAAGATTTGGATCGAAGGTATTCATGAATGATATCAGACATCATGATCTGGAGGAGAATGACCGTAACGATATAAATCAATATCAATGTAGAAACCAGATAGGTATGAAATTGGAAATTTGTTAAAAAGTCCCTTTGTATCAGATTGTCAATGATAAAAAAGATAATGAGCCCAATAGCCATTAACTTGATGCGCTTTCTGAAAATCACTGAATTTGAAATGTTATAAAATAACCGGTAGATAATTAAAGGGAATAAAAAAGAATAAACATTTGCGAATGGAATTTGAGGTAATGTGGTATATACTCCAATATATAAGTTTAGCAGTTCATTGAAAAACATATAGCCCAGGCCCAGATTTAAATACAGATCATAATTGGTTTTATTTCTGTTAAAAAATAAGGAAATAACCAATGATGAAAATGGCAATATCAGGACAAGGGCTAAATAAAGGTAAATATTCACTAATTAGAACTAATTATGTGGGTAATTCTTTTTGGGAGGAAATCCAATTGTCCCATAATTTTCTGCTTCAAAAGTCATGTCGCTATCTTCAGGAGTACCCAGAGCATTCGGATTTGACGCTTCTGTGGGTGCCATGATCACGGTGAGGTCATCATAAGCCAGGGTTTCGTTATATTTTCCGAAATAAATTCTCAGACCGGAGAATTTTTTACCTGTGTTATTTGCTGCCTGCTTTACACTGGCGATATACTCTTCCAGGTCCGCAATATCAAACCATGCGCAATTGGCATAATTTGCATTTGGATCACCTTTGAGGTTTGTAAGGTATTGATCAAAATTCCTGATCAGTTGGCCGGCTCTTTGCTGATGGATAGTTCCGTTGATTCTTTGTGCCATTATTTAAGGTTTGTTTTGTTAAAATAAAACACGAAAATATAACAAATTATCTAACAGTTCAACAGTGTTTTCCTGTAATCTTTAAGGGATTTACACTGGAAAAAAAAGGGTGTTTTTCCTGTATAAAAACAGGAAATTTCACCTTTTATATTCGTGTGGTTAGAATTAATTTTGACGGATTATTTGATCAGGAATAAAACGAAAATCTATTCATTGTGAAAATAATCCCATGAAATCACTTTGTGCCCTTAGTCCAACAAGACTGAGGGCCTTTTTATCTTAAATTATTGTAATTGTTTAGCTCAATAGCTTTTTAGTCAATAGTCTATTAGCTATTGAATCATACCGAGTGTTAAATCTCTGATTCAAGGATAAATTTGGTATCTTTTGCTCGTTGTACACGCTCAATTCAAATAGACTTACAGGCTAACAGACTAGTTAGCTAACCACCTAAACAACTACAAAATATTAATAGTGAGGCAATTGATTGAGTTACAATCTGAACCATGCCCTAATAATTATTCCTGTTTTTCCACCCAAAGACGAAGATCAAATTCAAATTTCTATGGTCATCCGATACGCTGAAAAACAGATTCAGACTTATGGAAAGCGATGGGAAAATGATGATTTCTGCAAAAGAAATTGTCTCTCCAAATTCTAATTTCGACCTTTTTTGTTATTGGGATGACGTATTTAATGTTCAACATTTAATGAACAACAACAAAAATACAGGAAAAACACCCTATAAAAAACAGGAAAAACACCCTAAAAAATACAGGAAAAACACCCTATAAAAACAGGAAAAACACCTTTTGATATGTGGTGAGTAAAGCATTAAGTTTGCATTTGAAATTTAAGCAAGATATGGTGATTCTCAACAACTGTCTGTTGGTGTAGAATTGTCCCCATGAAAGACAGAAGTTGACCCAGTATGAAGAGGAAGGTTAAGTTGAAATGTATTCCTGACATGCCGGAAACTTTTTGATTTAAGCTTGATTATGTGGTACAATTTGCACTGGCTGATGAAGAGATCTTTGTGATGGCCTTATACCCGCGAGGGTTCAAAGATGATCGTACACAGGCATTTGGGTTTGGTTTTTTATCCTTTTAGAGATCAGGAAGGGCTGGATTCTGATGCCTGTGAGTGCAAATTTGTTTTACACAGTAATGGAAATCCCTATTTTTATCAGGCTTGATAATGGCAGATTTGATCTTTGTTGATTTTTAATCTCTTTTTTCGCCCTCCATCATAATAGTAATTCTGAACAATCATTCAAGAGTTATAAATGAAATAAAAAAACAGGATGAAAACTTTACCCTGAAAATAAAAAAAAGGCTGCCCCGAAGACAGCCTCTTTCCAAGTGGGACCTACTAGATTCGAATGCTGATGAAGCTCTGCTTGTCAGCATACTGACACCCTTCGGATCGTCCCTACCAGCGACCTCAAGCCTGAAAACAAAAAGGCTGCCCTTAAGACAGCCTCACCATGTGGGACCTACTGGATTCGAACCAGCGACCTCATGCCTGTCAAGCATGCGCTCTAAACCAACTGAGCTAAGATCCCTTTATTTTGGGTTGCAAATATACAATTTCCTGCAGATATTGAAAATATGATGGTGCATTTTCCTTTCAGATGTAAGGATTTAATTGAACAAAATTTTCATATTATTCTAAATCAATGATTTCTGTTTAAGCCCATAGATAAAGCAAAAATATGTGGAACACCCGGCAAGACTTCTATGGCAAGGTCAGTCTGCTCTTTGAGTCTGTAATTGTACCTGAGAAAACCTCCGTACCAGATGAATTTGCTTTCCCATTTGCCGTTTTGTCCCGATTTCAGGAAATCAGGGTCATTTTGGTAACCGGGAATACCCGACCAGCCTTTCCTGTAGTACCAGAATGGCCCGATACATGCGCTGAAACGATGAACCGGAGATCGTAATCCGATGATGTCATCGTGCAATTCTATTCCAGCATTTGTGATCCCTGCAAATTTACCGGCTGAGTCATGGAAAACAAGTGACTGGACGATTTTGAGCCCTACATAATCATTGATCTGATAGGAAGCGCTGAAAGTCACGCCTCCAAAACCTGTCAACAAGCCGTTTTTGCTGAGCTTCCACTTGTAAAATGCCGTATTGGGGCTTTTTTCAAAATGATAAGCCAATCCTCCCACCGTGATCCCAAGGGAAAACTGGGCAGCCAGAAAAATTGGTAACAATATGAGTTTACATGATATAATCCACCTGAATATACTACCGAACATGGCTCAAATCCTGTTAAACATAAAAGTATATGCAAATATAATGGCTGATACTGCCCAGCAAAACAAATATGTGAAAAATAAAATGGTTAAAACGAAGTGATTTTTTCAGGTAAAATAATGCGCCCACTGTATAAAAAAGCCCTCCGAATCCCAGCCAGAAAAGTCCCCAACCTGGCATATTTTTCACCAGGGGATAAATGGCTATCACAGCGATCCATCCCATTAAAACATAAGCCACGGTAGAAACTTTATCCCAGCGACCTGCCATGAATACCTTAAAAATGATCCCGGCGATCGCTAGCCCCCAAATGACACCAAAAATACTCCAGCCCCAGGGTCCCTGCAAAGTGATCAGGGTGAACGGAGTATATGTTCCGGCGATCAGAACATAGATCATAGCATGGTCGATAATATTCGCTTTTACGCGAAAAACAGGATGCTTTGAGGCGTGATAAACAGTAGACGCGAGATACAACAGTACCAGGCTGGATCCATATATACTGTTGCTCACAATGTGCCAAACAGTTTTGTACAAGCTGGAATTAACAACGATCAGCACCAATCCGGTGATGGCCATCAGTAATCCGGCTCCATGAGAAATGACATTCAATAATTCTTCCTTCGGTTCGTATGTGGCAGCTCTTGCTCGCATAATTATACTTTAAGTTAAATTTATAAAACGTAAAGAAAACAATTTATTGTCTTTTTAAGGATGTGTGTTTATTAAAAAAACAAAAATTGAGTCTGCTCCGAAAAGTCTTTGCCCCCTAAATCCCCCTAAAAGGGGACTTTTAATTTGTTGGTTTTCAATCGTTTCCCTTTAGGGGTTGGGGCAAAAAACGATTGAAAACCAACAAATTGGACTTTTCGGAGCTGACTCAAAATTTATTCTTTGTTTCAACCGGCGTTTTCAAAACCGGGAAAATTAAAATTCCGCAGGGTTAAACCCAAAACTACCCGTTTACATACTTTTACGGAGTATGTTTTCAATAAAATTAATCTGATAAAAATCAGGTTCAGTAATTGTTTTGGTTGAAAGTCTTTTAGTCTGAAGTCTTTTAGTCAATGATTAATACCTGGCCAAAAAATCATTTTCGAGAGCAAATTTAGTGTCTTTTGCACAATGTACGCGCTCAAATCGAATAGACAACTTACTCATCAGATAACCACCTAAATAATTACAAGGTTTTTATAAAATCACCTACTCTGATTACACATCACTGATCACAGTTTACTGATCCCTGCTCAGCATTGTCAAATTTTTGCCGGATAAATTGATAGACTGAGTCATCCTGAACGATCAGGCAGTTGTTTTCAAGCACTTCAAGTATTTCCACTAATTTTTCTTTCCGGTATGGTTTAATACCTTTTAACCAGTTGATATGTAATGGATTAGTAAGGATAAAATGCATGATTTGTTCCGGATGACTGAAGTTGGTCAGATCGGTTTCCTGGCTTTCTGCCAATTCAAAACCATGCAATGCTGCGTGATCTTTATAAAATGTAAAATAGATCAGTCTTTTAGGAGTTTTTTGCTCCAGGATCTTAATATTAGATAAAGTTTTTGTTAAAACCACATCGCTGAACCGGTCGATCAGCTCCAGTTGTTTTTGAGGATCTGCAACCAGGATATTTTGATAATCAACTGCTGTGATGGATTGTGCTGCCAAAAAACGGACAAACTCCTTTTCGAGTTTTTCCAGTTCGTCCATGCGCAGTCTCCTGAATTTTGCCATATAAAAAGGATAGCTTATTATTCAGCGAGCTGGTAAATATCCCGCAGATTTCTCGCTGCATCGTCATAATCCAGTCCGTATCCGACAACAAATTTATTTTCAATGTCCAGGCCTCTGAACCGCACAGGGATGTCGTATTTGAGGGCATCAGGTTTTACCAGTAAAGAAGCTATGTGCAGGCTGGCAGGTTGTGCCGCAAGCAATTTTCGGAAAAAATAATGGAGGGTCGTTCCTGTATCCACAATATCTTCAATGATCAGTATGTGTTTGTCTTTTATATCCATGGATAGACCGAATTCCTCCCGGATGGAACCGCTTGAAGCCAGGCCTTCATAGGATGAAAGTTTTACGAATTGTATCGTGTGGTCAATATGGAGATGCCTGACCAGGTCAGCGCCAAAAATAAAAGCCCCTTTGAGCAGAATGACCAGATGTACTGTTTGACCCTGATAGGTTTGGTTTATTTCATTTGCCATTCTTTCGACCTGAGTCAAAATAGCTGCTTCGGAGATGAACGGTTTAAATCGAAGGTCTTTTACTTGTATGATCTGTTCCATTGGCAAAAATTATCAGGCAAAGTTAGTCGAAATGCTTTTAAAATCAGTATTTAAACAAAAAAAGCCTCCTGTTTTTGACAGAGAGGCCTTTTATCGTTGCACACACAATTTATTACATCATTCCCGGCATTCCGCCTCCCGGAGGCATCATAGGTGCGGGATTGTCTTCTTTTACAGTATAAATTACACCTTCTGTAGTGAGGATCATACCTGCGATAGATCCGGCATTTTCCACAGCTATCCTGGTCACTTTGGCGGGATCGATGATACCTGCTTTTTTCAAGTCCTCGTATTTATCTTCCCTAGCGTTATAACCAAAGGCGTCTTTACCTTTCAAAACTTCCATCAAAACAACGGCGCCTTCAACACCGGCATTGTCGGCAATGGTTCTCAGCGGAGCTTCCAAAGCTTTTTTAACGATCTCTACACCGGTTTTTTCATCTTCGTTTCTGGTTTCTACTTTGTCCAGGATATTGATCGCTCTTACCAAAGCAACACCACCACCGGCTACGATTCCTTCTTCAATAGCGGCTCTTGTGGCGCTGAGTGCATCGTCCACTCTGTCTTTCTTTTCTTTCATTTCCACTTCAGTGGCAGCTCCGATGTACAATACAGCTACACCACCTGACAATTTAGCCAATCTTTCCTGAAGTTTTTCCCTGTCATAATCAGAAGTGGTCGTATCGATCTGTTGTTTGATCTGTTTGATCCTTGATTTGATCATTTCTTCATCACCTCTTCCGTTGACGATGGTTGTATTGTCTTTGTCGATCACAATTTTCTCGGCAGAACCCAATTGATTCATTTGGGTATTCTCGAGTTTGTAGCCTTGCTCTTCTGAGATCAGCGTACCACCTGTCAAAATGGCGATATCTTCCAGCATGGCTTTTCTTCTGTCACCAAAACCCGGAGCTTTAACAGCCACCACTTTCAATCCTGCTCTCAAACGGTTTACTACCAATACTCCAAGAGCCTGAGATTCAACATCTTCTGCGATCATCAATAATGGTCGTCCTGATTGAGCAGCTTGCTCAAGGATAGGAACTATTTCCTGAACATTGGTGATCTTTTTATCGTGGATCAGGATCAGCGGGTTTTCATATTCGGTATTCATTTTTTCAGAATCCGTGATGAAATAAGGAGACAAATATCCTCTGTCGAATTGCATACCCATCACTTCCTCTACGTAAGTATCAGTTCCGCGGGCTTCTTCCACAGTGATCACTCCGTCTTTGGATACTTTTTTCATCGCATCTGCAATGAGAGAACCAATGGCCTCGTCATTATTGGCTGAAATAGAAGCAACTTGTTTGATTTTTTCAAAATCATCACCGATCACTTCAGCTTGGTGTTTGATGTTTTCGATGACTGCATGGATACCTTTGTCGATGCCTCTTTTCAGATCCATCGGATTGGCGCCGGCAGCCACGTTTTTCAACCCTGCTCCAACGATGGCCTGAGCTAAAACAGTTGCTGTAGTGGTACCATCACCTGCCTGATCAGCTGTTTTGGAAGCCACTTCTTTCAGCATTTGGGCACCCATGTTTTCGACCGGATCTTTCAATTCCACTTCTTTGGCAACAGTTACGCCGTCCTTGGTAATGGATGGAGCGCCATAACTCTTTTCCAGAATCACATTTCTTCCTTTAGGACCCAGGGTTACTTTTACAATATCCGCAAGCGCATCAATGCCGCTTTTAAGCTGTTTTCTAGCTTCAAAACTAAATTTAATCTCTTTAGCCATAATATCGTTTTTGTTTTTATTTAATGTTAAATGATATCAACCCACCTTGCACAAATTGTGCCAGTGATAAAAAAGTGACAAAATTGCAGGTATTGTCAGTTCAGGCAACTGGAAATGTCCGTTTTTGACGGCTTATTTGATTAAAATTGACAAAATGACGATAGTTGGAATAATTCTACAAATATAAAACTACCTTGAAATGAATTGGTCGAGGTCTTTTAGGTCGAGACTGGTGGTGTCCAGGATGACATCATAATCTGTGGTATCCCCTCCTCTGTCAGGTCTGGCAGGAATTTCAACATCTCCATGCAATCCCAAAACGATCTCCATATATAATACGGAATCGACATGCGCTTCCACATCCTTTATCAGCAATTGCCTGCACGCATCAAACCTGTAATTGAAATGCTCGTCCCGCTTTTTTTTAAGCTCCATCTGAATAGCCTCTTCCCTGCTTGTCTGATCCTGGCAACTGCCAAACATCAGGCTGATCAACACCAAAATGATTGCAATTTTTGTCATATCCTGCATATATTTTTGGGTTTTCATTGGGCTATGATACTGAATATTTCCTTTTTTCTGACTTCTTTCAGAGAATCCACCATCTGATCGTAATCTTTTGTCCGAATGGAATCACACATCGATTGAGCTTTCCGGTCGATTGAATCCAGACTAAAGCGGTATAGTGAGTCTATAAGCATGAGATCTTCCTCTGTAAATGAATATTCAGGTTTTTTACAACTGAATTGATTCCCCGAAATGAAGATGATCAACAATAAAATTCTGATTTTTCTACTCATCTGTTTTTCTCTTTCTCAATTCAAAATTGGTTCCGAGATAAACTTTCCTGACCAGTTCGTCCTCTGCCAATTGCTCTGCAGTACCCTGCCTCAGGATCTTTCCTTCAAACATCAGGTATGCCCGGTTGGTAATGCTGAGTGTTTCCTGTACATTGTGATCTGTGATCAGTATCCCGATATTTTTATCCTTCAGTTTTGACACGATTTGCTGTATATCTTCGACTGCGATCGGATCAATTCCTGCAAAAGGTTCGTCCAGCAAAATAAAACCAGGATTGGTAGCCAATGATCTTGCAATTTCTGTCCTCCGTCTTTCACCTCCGGAAAGGGAATCTCCTATGTTTTTGCGGACTGTACCCAAGCCAAATTCTGAGATCAGATCCTCCAGTTTATCTTTTTGTTCCGCCTTTGTCAATGTGGTCATTTGCAGAACCGCCTTGATATTGTCTTCCACGGTCATTTTTCTGAAAACTGAGGCTTCCTGAGGTAAATAACCGATCCCTTTCCTGGCTCTTCGGTACATAGCCAGATCAGTGATGTTATCATCGTCGATAAAAACTTTCCCTGAAGTAGGCTTTATAAAACCTACCACCATATAAAAAGTGGTGGTTTTTCCGGCGCCATTGGGTCCAAGGAGACCGACGATCTCTCCGCGTTCTACTTTAATGGAAACGTCCTGAACGACCGTTCTTTTGCCGTAATGCTTAACCAGATTTTCTGTACTTAAAATCATTCTTTATCCCATTTAATGGTGGTTTCAATGTCCCAGTTCTTTCTCAGTTCTTCCAGTGCAATATCCATTTTTTTCTCAGGCTGCAGTTTTCTGAAATAATCTCCAGGATCCCAACGTCCGTTTCTGTTATGATCGAGTATTACTTCCAGTTTGTAAGTTCCGGGCAATAATTGTCTGAATTGAATGGTCTGACTGCCTGTGTCATGAATGATTTTTTTGTTTACCACATTGTTCTGCTGGGTCAAATGAACAATATACTGTGCGGTGGAATCCAGTTTCTCAAAATGGCAGGCTATTGTTCCGAAGTTTTCAGGTTTTTCTAATTGAAAATCCAGGAATAAAGAGTCATTTGACCCATAATCGGATGAGATTGCCCCTGGTAAGAACCGTATTTTGTATTTTTTATCTGAGGCGATACTGCCGTTCAACCAAATTTGATGCTTAAGAAGGCTGTCTTTCAAAAAAGTAAAAGATAAAGTAGTGTCGATGACAAAACTATCCTGTGCTGTTTTGTCTGTACTGGTTTTGACATTTTCTAAAATGAGTATGCCTTTATGATTGATATGGGTGATGGGTTGATTCCAGCTGATTTTGAGGGTGTCTTCAGGGTATAGCATACCTTTCATGAGGTTACTTCCTGATATTTTGGGATTCGCTGGTGCCGGGGTAGAATTTCTGGTTTTCAAGATGATTGTATCAGTGATATCATTGACATTCAATTCCATATAGATGGAATCCAGGGTGTTTTGACCAGGTAAATACCAACAAATCAGGCTATCCCTGAAATTCTGAAAATAGGTAATTGACTGATTGCTTTTCACCAGTTCATACTTTTCAATAGGCTGAGTGGCTTTTAAGCTGATTTTACCACGAGCTTTCAGGGTTTTGTCCGCCAGCCTGAAAGGTGGATTTGCCAGGAACAATTCCAGTTCGGCAGAAACAGTTGAGTCTCCATCTATCATGATCATGGTATCCATGAATCCGATCTTTTCGGTTTCGGCATTGTACAGATAATTGAAGTCCTTGTCTTCCAGGGCGATGCATTTGAATAGACCTTTTTTGATGTTATTGATGCGGAATTGGCCCTGTTTGTCTGTTTTGGCAAAATAATAGGGAACTTCTTCCAGCACGATGGAATCCCGTTCGCTGTCATACAACATGACCGTGATGTTTTCCATAGGTTTGTAGGTAAATGTTTCGATCACTTTACCCGAAAAGCTGAGAGAATCGATCTGATCTCCCGTAGAAAAAATGAATTTATAATCCTTCACGGGGTTGGCTTCATTAAAATCTACGATGGAATTTCCAAAATTGATCACATACGTGGTACTGTCACGGAGGACTTCCTCCTCAGGCAGACTGAACACAACGCTTTTACCTTTTACTTCTATTTTTGGTGGTTTTTTCAAAGGAGGAGAAACCAGGATCTGGTTTTGATTTTTCAATTCGATCCATTCGTCAAAAGTCAGTGTGATCTCTCTGTCATTAAATCTTAGCTGATAATTTTTTGAGGAGTTCAGTGTGTCCTGTTGAGGAGACTTTTTGTCCTGAGGTCCGCCTGTCAATGATCCCACTTTGGCACAGGACCAGAGGCCGGCACTAGTCAGCAAAAACAACACTGTAAGTTTGAAATATTCTTTAAATCTGTGCATTTATTTTTGATTTCTTGGGTGAAAACTCATGATGGTATCCCTCAGGTATTGGTTGTCCAGATGAGTGTAAATCTCCGTGGTGGTAATAGATTCATGTCCCAGCATTTCCTGAACAGCCCTCAGGTCTGCTCCACCTTCGACCAGGTGGGTAGCAAATGAATGTCTGAAGGTATGCGGACTGATCGTTTTTGTTATTCCTGCACGGACAGCAGCATCTTTTATGATATAGAAAACCATGACTCTTGTCAGTTTTTTACCCCGGCGGTTTAAGAAAACATAATTCTCAAATCCTTTCGATATGCTTTTAGCACATCTTTCATGGTCCAAATATAGTTGAATATGTTTAATTGCAGCTTCTCCTATGGGGACAATTCTCTCTTTATTGTTTTTTCCGATGACTTTAACAAATCCAATATCCGGATAATAGTTGCTGATTTTCAGTTCGATGAGTTCACTCACCCGCAGTCCGCAGGCGTATAATGTTTCGAGGATTGCCCTGTTGCGGTGACCTTGAGGCATGCTCATATCGATGGTTTCTATCATGGCGTTGATCTCTTCAAAACTCAGTACTTCCGGGATTTTCCTGCCTAATTTGGGTCCTTCGAGCATTTCCGAAGGGTCTTCTGTGATGAGGTTTTCCAGCATGAGGTATTTGTAAAAGGCACGGATTCCGGAAATGATCCTGGCTTGTGATCGTTCTCCGATACCCAAGTCATTGAGTTGGAAAATAAACAGCCGGAGCAAATCGAAATTCACCTGTGTAGCCCCGGTTTTTTTATCCCTGCTTTCAACAAAAACAGCCAGTTTTTCCACATCTGAAAGATAAGCCTGAATGGAATTGGCCGACAGAGACCGTTCCAGCATCAGGTAAGCTTTGAACCCGGACATGGCAGATTTCCAATCCATTTTTTCTTATTAATTCACAATCATTTGAGGGTGAAAGTACAAAAAATAACTGCTTTCATCCCTTTATTATTTTAGCTAACCGGCAATTTTGCTCAAAATCATTTGTTGCAACAGAATAAAAAATTATTTTTACTGAACATTGAACCATACCGGCAGGCCTGAAAACGTAAATACGGTCATTTTGCCGGTCAACATTTGGTTATTTTTGATCACAACTTATTATTTGGACTATGAAAAAACTATTACTTGTTGTTTTTTATTTTGCAGGATTTTCTTTTTTGTTTGGCCAGGAGGTCATCATGACGGAAAATTTTGATGGTTATACAGCCGGAGTTAAATTTACTCAGGCTTTTAATAACAAAGATGTCTGGACTACCTGGAGCAATGCGCCTGGTGGAGCCGAAGATGCATTGTTGTCGGACAAATTTGCGGTTTCTACCCCGAATTCGCTGGTTTTAGCCAATACCCAGGACATCGTCTTATTGTTGGGAGACAAAGTGGAAGGAAGGTATGTAATTGAGTTTGACCTGCTGATTGAAACAGGGAAAATCGGGTATTACAACATGTTGAATGATTTTGCCGGTACCAACAGTGTATGGGCCTATCAGGTGTATTTCAATACAGGCGGAAAAGGCGTGATTGATGCAGGTAAAGCCAGTGCAGCCACTTTTGAATATGCTTACAATACGTGGATCCATGTCAGTACGATCGTTGATCTGGATGATGATTTTGCAACGCTTTATTTTGACAATATTGAGATCATTTCCTGGAAATGGAGTTCAGGAACAGGTGGCGCTGGTACCTTGAATAAGCTGGATGCAATCAATTTTTATGGCAATAACTCTGGTGGAACTTCCGGTATGTACATCGATAATGTGGTATTTAAAAGCACCACGGCACCTGCTGCACCTACTGGTTTGAAAGCTGAAGTTATTGACGGGAAAGATATTTTGCTGAACTGGAATCCGGATCCGAGCGAACCGGATAATTATGTGCTGACCAGAAGTGGTGTGGTAGCCAATGCTGCACTGACTGATACATTTTACCTGGACAATCCATATCCAGGTATTTCACATTATACCTTGCGTTCTCATAAAGCCGGATTTGGCTATTCACTTTCCTCCGAATCTGTCATGGCAGAGATAGAAGGCGGTATGGACCGTAAATATGTGTTGTTTGAGATTGGAACAGGAACTGGTTGTCCATATTGTCCCGGTGCAGCCTTGGGAGCGCATGATATGGAAACAAACGGAGATGAAGTGATCATAATCAAGTATCACAATTACAACCTTACAGATCCTTTCAATACCGCTGCTTCAAAAGAGAGAGCAGGTAATTATTATAAGATCAGCGGTTATCCTACCAGTTTTGCTGACGGAACATTATCCGTGGTGGGCGGAAGCAATACGGTTTCTTTGTTCCCCGGTTATCATCAGCATTACCTTCAAAGGAAAGAGAGAAGAGAACTCTATTCTCTGGATGTCCATGTTTGGAATCTGATCGATAAAACCTATCGTGCTGAAATTTTAGTATCTGAATTGCATGACTTTGTTACCGAAGAAAAGACTTTGCATACAGCCATAACAGAAAGTGATATTTCTTACAACTGGCAAAACCAGACAAAAGTTGAGAATGCTCTGAGGAATATGTATCCCGATGCATTCGGCACTAAACTTGATTTCAGTGAAGAAAAGGAACATGCGCTGATGTTTGATTTTACTTTGGGAGACACCTGGGTAAAAGATAATCTGGAATTCGTGGTATTTCTTCAGGCGGATCCATCCAAAGAAGTGATGGTCGCTACCAAAGTTTCCCTCAAGGATATCCTTTTGAACCTGGATGATATGGCCGGGACTGAACATGCTGTTTATCCCAATCCGGTTCAGTCAGTACTGAATGTCCGTATACAAAGTGAAAAAACATTTGAGATCATGGACATCACGGGCAAAAAAATGATGCAGGGCACAACTTCAGGAAGGATTGAAGTTGGCCAACTCGAATCCGGTATGTATTTCATCCTGACAGGAGACGGAATGACGCAGAAATTTATTAAACAATAGCGAGATATAAAAGCCCTGATGAAGGGCTTTTTTTTATTCACACAAAGTAATTGTTCAGCTCAATAGCCTTTTAGTCTTAAGTCTATTAGCTAATGATTTATACCAAGGGTTAAAACATCTGTTACCAGAACGAATTAGCTGTCTTTTTCTCATTGTACTTGCTCAATTCCAAGAGACTATCAGGCTATGTTTTTTGGGGGTAAGCCCCCAAAAAGGCCGCTTTGCGGGAAGCTTGAACAAAAAAAATGGAATATCCAACAGCTGAAAAGAACAACATGTTGGGTAGTTTTTGTTCTTAAGCGCCTGAACACAGTATTGTCATTCCGGGCTTGACCCGGAACCCCGAACAATGAAGAATAAATGAAAAGGAGTAATGACTGAACGAGTACTCCATGACAGGACACTGGTGTACGGGGTGGCGGATCAGGCCACTGATGCTCGCAAAGCTCGATCAGGACAGGTCCGCCATGACAGATCGGTCTAAGGCATGATAGATTGGGTGTCTGTCATGACGGATGGGGTGTCCGTCATGACAGATTGGGTGTCCGTTTTGCGGGAAGTTTGCACAAAAAAAATGGAATATCCAACAGCTGAAATGAACAACATGTTGGTTAGTTTTGGCTCTTAAGCGCCTAATAAGCTTACCACCTATAAACAAATTTAAAGTATGAAAATCACTATTCTTCGTCTATATGGCTGTTTTTCAAGTTAAAAATTTGGAAAATTGAAAATTATTGATTAAATTGAGCCACAGTTTCTAAGAAACCTAAACCTTCATGCAAGATTGTAAAGTGTTTGTTTTTAAAAACTTAAAACTAGGTTATGAAAAAATTACTGCTTGTTGTTTTTTGTATGGCAGGGTTAACCATTCTGAAAAGCCAGGAGCTTATTTTAACCCAGAATTTTGATGGATTCACATCAGGACTCAAATTTACTGAGGCATTTAATGACAAAACCATTTGGACGACGTGGGACAATAATCCGGGTGGTACCAAAGATGCCGTATTGTCAGACAGATATGCTGTTTCCGCACCGAATTCGCTGGTCTTGTCCGGTAAGCAGGATATAGTAATGCTACTTGGCGGAAGGGTCAGCGGGAGATACGTGGTAGAATTCGATGTGTTCGTTCATTACGACGGCAATGGTTATTTCAATTTGTTGAATGAGTTTGCCGGCAACAACAGTTCCACTTCTTTTGAGGTTTATTTCAGCTGGAATGGAAAAGGAATTGTGAATGAAAGGGAAACCGAAGGTATTGCAACTTTTGATTATACCCCCAACAAATGGTTTCATGTAAGTACCGTCATTGATCTGGATGATGATTTTATGACATTGTATATCGATGATAAAAAAGTAATTTCCAGGAAGTGGAGTTCAGGATCGGATAACACAGGGATAAGAAAACTGGATGCCGTCAATTTTTGGACTTATACTGCAGAAAATTCGGTCGGAATGTACATTGACAATGTTGTTTTCAGTACTGCGGAACCACCATCGCCACCGACAGGATTGAAAGCTGAAGTGATTGAAGGAACTGAAGTCCTATTGAGATGGGATCCGGTTCCGGATGACATCGATGATTATATGCTCACCGCCAACGGGGAAATTCTGGAAGGTTCAATTACTCAGACTTATTATTTACACAAACCTTACCCAGCAATTTTGAATTATGGCATTCGTTCCCATAAAGCAGGTGAAGGCTTGTCACATTCCCCGGAAATGGTAACTGTGGAAATTGAAGGTGGAAAGGAACGAAAGTATGTGCTTTTTGAGATTGGAACCGGGATTGCAAATATGAATTGTCCGGGAGCCGCCATGGCTGCCAGAGATATGATCAGCAATGGCAATGAAGTGATCATCATCAATTATCATAATCAGCACCTGATGGATCCGTTCAACACTGCAGCTTCTAAAGAACGGGCAGGCAATTACTACAAGATCAGCAACTTTCCAACGAGCATGACCGATGGAATCATCGCCGCTGAAGGTGGTAGCCTGAATGTTTCTCTTTTTCCGGAATATCATCAGAATTATAATCAGCGCAGGGACAGAAGGGAATTGTATGAACTGGATGTAGAGATCACTCATTTGGGTGGCAAAAATTTCAGGGCAGAAATACGGGCAACTGAACTCTATGATTACATCTTGGAAGATTTGACCCTTCATACAGCGGTTACTGAGTCAGACATTGCCTATAACTGGCAAAACCAGACAGAACTTGATCATGTCCTGAGAAGTATGTATCCTGATGCATTCGGCACTAAACTTGATTTCAGTGAAGAAAAGGAACATACGCTGATGTTTGATTTTACTTTGGGAGACACCTGGGTAAAAGATAATCTGGAATTCGTGGTATTTCTTCAGGCAGATCCATCCAAAGAAGTGATGGTCGCTACCAAAGTTTCCCTCAAGGACGTCCTTTTGAACCTGAATGATATGGCCGGGACTGAACATGCAGTTTATCCGAATCCGGTTCAAACGGTATTGAATATTCGTCTTGAAGGTGAAAAATCATTTGAGATCCTGGACATCACAGGCAAAAAAATGCTTCAGGGCATCACTTCAGGAAGGATTGAAGTTGGCCAGCTCGAATCCGGTATGTATTTCATCCGTACTGGAGAGGGAATACCTCAAAAGTTTATTAAAC